>Ga0116231_10010646_pt1 | contig 14632 bp, 14 predicted proteins | sample S1TSphgellanicum_2_FD_89695 | JGI IMG/M metagenome (GOLD analysis project Ga0116231, IMG submission 89695) | Host-associated microbial communities from peat moss isolated from Minnesota, USA - S1T2_Fd - Sphagnum magellanicum MG | ecosystem: Host-associated > Plants > Peat moss > Unclassified...
AGCGGTTGAGCGCGATGTCCTTATCCTCCAGCCGCTTCAAATAGCGCAGCATCCCATGCTCTGAGGCGTGCTGGCTGAACACCGCGGCGGTCAGATACGCCGAGCGCCGTGCCAGCGCCCCGGGGATCGAGGGTGCCGCCGCCAGAATCTCCCCGCCAAAAACCCCGGCCAGGCGTTCCAGCGCCGCGCGCGTCACGGTCTCGTCCAGCGCGATCCCAACCGCGTTGTCCAGCAGCCGCAGGTTAAACCCGGCTGCCAGTGCGGCCGCATAAATCTCCGCCGTCCGCGCCCCGGTCTCGATGGTAATGGTATCAAAAAACGCCGTGTGCCGCAGGGTAAACCCGGCCCGCACCGCCACATCCGCCAGCAGCCTGGCCGCCAAATTCACCCGCATCGCAATCCGCTTGATCCCCGCCGGTCCGTGCCAGGCCGCGTACAACCCCGCGATCACCGCCAGCAGCACCTGTGCCGTGCAGATATTCGAGGTCGCTTTTTCCCGCCTGATATGCTGCTCGCGCGTCTGCAATGCGAGCCGCATCGCCGGCCGCCCCGCCGCATCCAGCGACACGCCAACCAGCCGCCCCGGCATCTGCCGTTTGAACCCATCCCGCGTCGCGAAAAATCCGGCATGCGGCCCGCCAAACCCCATCGGCACGCCAAAGCGCTGGGCCGAGCCCACCACCACATCCGCCCCCATCTCGCCCGGCGGCGTCAGCAACGCCAGGCCCAGCAAATCCGCGCACACCACGGCGAACCCGCCCGCCGCCTGAACCGCCGCAATCTCCGGCGCCAAATCCCGCACCCCGCCGGTCGTCCCCGGATAGTTCAGCACCAGCGCGAACGGTGCCGCCGCCGCAATCCCCGCCACATCCCCCGGCGCAACATCCACCAACTCCCAGCCCAGCGGCCAGGCCCGCGTCGCGATCACCGCGCGCGTCTGCGGGTGCACATCGCGCGCCACCGCGATGATTTGCGATTTGCCCTTGCTCACCCCATGCGCCATCGCCACCGCCTCGGCCGCCGCGGTCGCCTCATCGAGCAGCGAGGCATTGGCCACCTGCATCCCCGTCAGGTCGCACACCATCGTCTGATAATTCAAAATCGCCTCAAGCCGGCCTTGCGCGATCTCCGCCTGGTACGGCGTATAGGCCGTGTACCAGCCGGGATTCTCCAGCACATTGCGCAAAATCACCGGCGGCGTGACGGTGCCGTAATACCCCATGCCGATCAGCGAATGCTTCACCACATTCTGGGCTGCCAGCCCGCGCAAATCCGCCAGCACGCCGGCCTCATCAATCGCCGGCGGCAGCTTCAGCGCCGCATTGGTGCGGATCGCGGCCGGGATCGTCTGCGCCATCAACCCATCCAGGCTGGGCGCGCCCACGGCCGCCAGCATGGCGGAGACATCCGCCGCATCCGGCCCGATATGCCGCGCCACAAACCCGTCCGCCGCCTCCAAAACCGCGAGCTCGGCGAGCGCCTCCATCACAGGCTCTCCACAAATTTATCATACGCCGCCTTGTCCAGCAGCTCATTCACCGCCACCGGGTCATCCAGCCGCATGCGGAAAAACCACGCCTCACCCTCCGGGTCCTGGTTCACCAGCGCCGGCTCATCGATGATCGCCTGATTGACCTCCGCTATCGTCCCGGTCAGCGGCGCATACACGTCGGAGGCCGCCTTCACGCTCTCCACCACCGCGCAGGCCTCCGCCTTCACCACCGATCGTCCGGCATCCGGCAGCTCCACGAACACGATATCGCCCAAAGCGTTCTGGGCGTGCGCGGTGATCCCGATGGTGGCGAGGCCGTCATCGCTCACCGCCACCCATTCATGGTCTTTCGAGTAATAAACCTGGCTCATCGGGCAAAAAACCTTTCAGCGGACATAGTTGTGGGGAATGAACGGCAGCGGCGCGACCACCGCCTCAAGCGGCTTGTCGCGCACGATCAAATGGAGCCGCGTCGAATCCTCGGCGTAAGCGGCCTGCACGTAGCCCAGCGCGATCGGCGCGTTCAGGCTGGGGGCAAAACAGCCCGAGGTCACCCGGCCGACCACCGCACCCTCGGCGCTCTGGATCACCGCCCCCGCCCGCGCCGGCGCCCGGCCGGCGAGCCGAATGCCCACCAGCCGCGCCGCCGTGCCGCCTTCGAGCGCCGCGCGCACCGCCTCCGCCCCTAAAAAATCCCAGGCCATCTTGCGGCGTTTGGAAATCGCCCAGGTCAGCCCAGCACTCACCGGGTCGGTCGTCTCATCGATGTCATTGCCGTACAGGCAAAGCCCGGCCTCCAGCCGCAGCGAATCACGCGCCCCCAGCCCGGCCGGCATTGCGCCGCGGGCCAAAATCAATTCCGCCAGCGTTGCCGCATCCTCGGCCGCACAGCCAATCTCAAACCCGTCCTCGCCAGTATAGCCCGAGCGTGTCACCACGCAGCCAATCCCCGCCACTTCCAGCTCGGCCGCCGCCATAAACCGCAAACCCGCCGCCTCCGGCAGCACATCCCTCGCGCGCGGCCCCTGCAGCGCCAGCAGCGCACGGTCGAACCGCGTGGTCAGCGCCAGCCCATGCGCCCGGCAATGCGCGGTATCAATCTCCTTGCGGGACGCATTGAACACCGCCTGGTAGCGGTCCCCGAGATTGGCCACCATCAGGTCATCGATGATCCCGCCCTCGGCGGTGGTGAGCAGCGTATAGCGCTGCCGCCCCGGCGTGAGCCCGGCAATATCCCCGGTTACCAGCGCCTCAAACCCCGCCGCATCGGCAAATTCCACCTGCCCCATATGCGAGACGTCAAACAAAGCCGCACTTTGCCGGCACGCAAAATGCTCGGCCATAATGCCCTCATATTGCAGCGGCATCTCATAGCCGGCGAAGCCCACCATCCGCGCGCCCAAGCGCCGGTGCAGCCCATCAAGCGGTGTTTTAAGCAAAATACCCCCAAGCGTGATCAGCCCCCGGATTGAACCCCGGACCAACTGACCCCCCTCTGTTTTCGGTACCTGAGAGATTCGGGCGGGTTGTTCACCCTGCCCTTGACCCCGTCGGTGCGAAGGCTCGCGCCCCCGGCTTTCCAGAGTGTCCCGTTAAGATCCGCAGCCCTTTTGCCTGAGCGTTTCCGGGGGCCGGTTGCGCCTTCGGCGGTGACACGCCCAAGCCGGCGGTATCACGCTCTCCTGCGTCCCAATAAGGACATCGCCATTGTGCCGCACCGCCAGCCATTTGCAAAGCGATTTTCCGGCACCCGCAACAATAAACCCAAAGCCGGCGCCGGCGAACCCGCCACGTGTCAAATACGTAACATAACTTGTCTCATTCGCATCGCGCCCCCAACTCCCTCAAATGGTTACTCGTTCCGCCAAGCCATGATGACCGCTGCGCAACACCCGGCACCGCCGCCCCCGGCCCAAGTGCTGCTGGTGGACGACGAAGCGCTCATCCGCGCTCTGCTGGGCGACGAGCTGCGCAGCGCCGGCCTTGAAGTCGTGGAAGCCGCCAGCGCGGACGAAGCCTGGCACTTCCTGCAAACAGGCGGCCACGCCGATTTGGTGATCTCGGACATCTCCATGCCCGGCACCATCAACGGCATCGAACTCGCCCGCCGCGTCCGCGTCAAATCCCCCGCACTCCCGGTGATGCTGATCTCCGGCAACGCCGGCCCCACGGGCCTTACCGACATCACCATGTTCCTGCAAAAACCCTTCCGCATCGACCACGCTGTCGAACTCGCGCTGCAAACCATCCGCAAGGAACCGGCGGCATAGGCGAACGACCTAAACGCCTTATTCGTGGTGTTTTCGGCGGCTTTCTCTAAATAAGCGTCCGCGTTCTTTGCCTTAGAGCCGGATGACATTCCGTGGAATCGCTTTGCAATCCCACAGAATGTCTGAATCGCCCGCTAGCGCAGCGCCATCAAACAAGCGCCCGCCCATTCAATTCACCCGCTGCCATAACCATGTCTCCCCCACAGGAGGCAAACCGCACATCATGGCAGACGACCCCTATCAACGCCTCGGAATCCCCAAAACCGCCACCGCGGAGGAAATCCGCGCGGCCTACCGGAAACTCGCCAAACAACACCACCCGGACCTCAACCCGGGCAATAAATCAGCCGAGGAAACCTTCAAAAAAATCGCCGCCGCCAACGCGCTGCTGAGCGACCCCGAAAAACGCGCGCAATACGACCGTGGCGAGATCGACGCGGACGGCGCCCAAAAAGAACCGCCCCGCAGCTACCGCCACTACGCCGAGGAGCCCGCCGGCGCCCGCTACACCCAAGCCGGCTTCACCGGCGGCAATTTCGAGGACCTGTTCGCCAGCATGTTCGAAGCCCGAAGCAACGCCCCAGCCCGCGGCGCGGACCGGCACTACACCCTGCAAGCCACCTTCCTGGACGCCATCAACGGCGCCACCACCCGCCTGGCGCTGCCGGACGGCCAAACCCTCGACATCAAAATCCCGCCCGGCACCTCGGAAGGCGACATCCTCCGCCTGCGCGGCCGCGGCGAACCCGGCCGCAACGGCGCCCCACCCGGCGACGCGCTGATCGAAATCAGCATAAGCCCCCACAAACTCTTCCGGCGGGAGGGCCAAAACATCCACCTCACTCTGCCCATCACCCTGAAGGAAGCCGTGCTCGGCGGTAAAATCACCATCCCAACCCCCGCCGGCCCGGTCGCCCTCACCCTCAAACCCAATACCAGCCTCACCGCGGAGCTGCGCCTGCGTGGCCGTGGCGTCCCCGCCCACGGCACCACCCACGCCGGGGACCTCTACGTCAAACCCGTGGTCGAACTCGGCCCGACGGACGAAACCCTCGCAGCCTTCCTGCAAAACTGGAACCAACCCAACTTCAACCCACGCAGCCACCTGGAAGACAGCCAATGATCACCCTGTCCGCCATCCTCCAGCAACACCCCACCCTCACCGAAACCGACCTCGAACGCTGGATCAGCGCCGCCCTCCTGCAGGCCCACGGTCCCGCCGGCAACCGCCGCTTCGAGCCGATCGACGCCGCACGCCTCACCCTCATCATCCAACTGCGCGACGATTTGAACATCGAAGAACCAACACTCCCCGTCATCCTCTCGTTGCTCGACCAACTCTACGCCCTGCGCCGCCAAACCCGCCGCCTGCACCAGGCCATCAGCAACCTGCCGCCGGATCTGCGAGGAACAATGCTGGATGGACTCGGGGCGTTTTGAGCAAGTAAGGCCAAGGGGCTCCGCCCGTCGCGCCGGAGGCGCGCCGTTAAGTTAACAGGCGGCCCTCCGGGCCGATGACCCCGCTGGGGCCGTAAGGCCCCAGACCCCTAGACTTAAGGGTATTGGAAGGGCGGGGTCATTCGCCCCTGGCGCTTAAATTAATAACGACGACAGAAGCAGCGAATTACCCCACCCTCCCAATAACCTTTAAAACCTAATGGGGGTACGGGGCCTCAGGCCCCGGTGGGGGTCCAGGGGGCAAAGCCCCCTGGCCTTATGTCGCCACAACCCCCCGTGCCCCATCTATCAGCCGTTTCATCTCGCGGATCGCGGCTGGCAGGCCGGTGAGGAGGGCTTCGCCCATAAGATAGTGCCCGATATTGAGCTCGGTGATTTCGGGCAGTTTGGCGACGGGGGTGACGTTGGCGAAGGTAAGGCCGTGCCCGGCGTGGCATTCGAGGCCGACTTTCGCGGTAAGCGCGGCGGCGGCGGTGAGCTGGGCGAGTTCGCCCGGTTTGTTATTGGCGTAGGCGCCGGTGTGCAACTCGACGACGGCGGCCAGCACTTCGGCCGCCGCCTGCACCTGGGCCGGGTCCGGGTCGATGAAGAGGGAGACGGTGATGCCGGAATCGTTCAGCTTGGCGATGATGGGTTTCAGCGCGTCGCGGTGGTGCACCACGTCCAGCCCGCCTTCGGTGGTGATTTCTGCCCGGCGTTCGGGCACGATGCAAACCCCGTGCGGCTTCAGCCGGCAGGCGATTGCCGCCATTTCCTCGGTTGCCGCCATTTCCAGGTTGATGGGTTTTTCCGCCCAGGCGCAGAGTTTTTCCGCGTCCGCGTCGCGGATATGCCGGCGGTCCTCGCGTAGATGGATGGTGATGCCGTCCGCCCCGGCCGCGGCGGCGGCCACGGCGACCGTGAACGGGTCCGGGTGAATGCCGCCCCGCGCGTTACGCAGGGTGGCGACATGGTCGATATTGACGCCGAGCCGGATGAGTTGGGTCATATCATATATGTAGGGCGCGTCCGTCGGCCGCTAGGGCTGCCTCTTTCACCGCTTCGCTCAAAGTCGGGTGTGCATGGCAGATGCGCGCCACGTCCTCGGCCGAGGCGCCGAATTCGATCGCGGTGGTGAGCTCCGCGATCAGCGTGCCGGCATCCGGGCCCAGAATATGCGCGCCGAGCAGGCGGTCGGTGGTTTTATCGGAAAGGATTTTCACGAACCCATCGGTATCGCCCATGGCGCGCGCGCGGCCATTGGCGGTGAACGGGAATTTGCCGACCTTATAGGCCACCCCGGCGGCCTTCAGCTCCTCCTCGGTCCGGCCCACGGCGGCGACCTCGGGCCAGGTGTACACAACGCTCGGGATCGCCTCGTAATTCACATGTCCGGCCTGGCCGGCCAGCCGCTCGGCGAGTGCCACGCCCTCCTCCTCGGCCTTATGCGCCAGCATCGGCCCGGCGATCACGTCGCCGATTGCGTAGATGCCGGGCACGTTGGTGGCAAAATGCGCGTCGGTCTTCACCCGGCCGCGCTCATCCACCGCCACGCCCGCCGCCTCCAACCCCAGCCCGGCGGTATAGGCGTAGCGCCCGATCGCCAGCAGCACGATATCCGCGCTGATCTGCTCGGGCGCCCCCCCCTTGGCCGGCTCAACCGTCAAATCCACGCCCTTATCCGTCACCTTCGCGGCCGTCACCTTATGACCGAGCCTGAACTTGATGCCCTGCTTGGCCAGCACCTTCTGAAACGCGGTCGAAACCTCATTGTCCAAGCCTGGCGTAATCCGGTCGAGGAACTCGATCACGGTCACCTCCGCCCCCAGCCGGCGCCATACGCTGCCGAGCTCAAGCCCGATCACCCCGCCGCCGATCACCACCAAATGCCCCGGCACCTGGTCCAGCTCCAGCGCCCCCGTCGAGGTCACGATGCGCGTCTCATCCACCTCCACGCCCTTCAGCGGCACCGAATCACTGCCGGTCGCGATCACAAAATGCTTCGCGGTATAGGCCGCCCCCGCGACATCAATCTCGTGCGCGCCGGTGAATTTCGCCGCCCCCTTCAGCCAGGTCACCTTGTTTTTCTTGAACAAAAACTCGACGCCCTTGGTGTTCGCCCCCACCACCTCACCTTTGCGCGCCTGCATGCGCTTTAAATCAAATTTGATCTCGCCGACCGAAATCCCGTGATCCGCGAACTCATGCGCCGCCTGATGAAAATTTTCGGAAGATTGCAGCAGCGCCTTGGAGGGAATGCATCCGATGTTCAAACACGTGCCGCCCAGCGTGGCCCGCTTTTCGACGCAGGCAACCTTCATCCCCAGCTGCGCCGCGCGGATCGCGCAAACATACCCGCCAGGGCCGGAACCAATCACAATGACATCGAAATTTTCAGCCATAACCGCCTTACTCCAACCGCGTTAAAAACCCGCCACGGTCCATAGACCCGCAACCGCCCCCGAGCAATTCACCCAAGGTAACCCAGGGGTGACGGCGAATTAACCGCAGCCGCACTTATTACGGCAGCATCCCCCCACAATCTGAGCAATTAACCAAACCGGAGCCCAAACATGTCCCTGATCGTTATTATCATCATCCTGCTGCTCGTGTTCGGCGGCGGCGGCGGCTACTACGCGCACCGCTCCTTCGGCAGCTATGGCTCCGGCGGCGTGCTGGGCACCGTGCTGATCATCCTCGTGATCGTCTGGCTCTTCGGCGGGTTCGGCGGCGGGTATGTGCATTAAGTAAGCAAGGCCAGGGGGCTTTGCCCCCTGGACCCCCATTGGGGCCGGAAGGCCCCAAACCCCATTTATAAGCTCTCCGGGAGGGAGGGTAATTCGCTGGCTTAGACATCGACCGTATGGCTCGGTCGAAGTGGCGAATTACCCTCCCTCCCGGAGAGCTTTACTTAATTCGAGGGGTCTGGGGCCTTACGGCCCCAGCGGGGTGCAGGGGCGGAGCCCCTGGCCTTTACTTGCTTAACGCCCCAACCCAGCGCTAATCCCGCCGCATGAGATTGTCGGACAGGGTAGGCCGCACCGCGCTGGCGGCGACGTTTGCGATGGCGGCGCGGGCGCGGGCGTTGCGGGCGGCGGGGGTGGACGTGGTGTCGCTCTCCTTGGGCGAGCCGGATTTTCCGACGCCTGAGCATGTGGTCCGGGCGGCGTATGAGGCGGGGCTACGGGGCGAGACGAAATATCCGCCTTTGGCCGGGACCGAGGCTTTGCGGGCGGCGGTGCGCGAGAAGTACCGGCGTGACCAAGGGCTGGACGTGGCGTTGGGTGACATTTTGGTCACCAATGGCGGCAAGCAGGCTATCTTTAATGTCATCATGTCGGTGATTAATGCCGGTGATGAGGTGGTTATCCCGGCACCGGCCTGGGCGGGGTATGAGCAGACGGTGCAATTTGCTGGCGGGGTGAGTGTGTTTGTGCCTTGCCCGCAGGAGTCTGGCTTTGTGCTGCAGCCGGCGGATTTGGAAGCCGCCATTACGCCGCGCACGCGGCTGCTGATTTTGAATTATCCAAACAACCCATCAGGTGCCGCGTGTGACGCGGCGGGGCTGGCGGCGATTGCGGAGGTGCTGCGCCGCCACCCGCAAATCTGGGTGCTGTCGGACGATATTTACGAGCATTTGCTGTTTGATGGGTTTGGCTACGCGACCCTCGCCGCCGTAGCGCCGGATTTGGCGGACCGGGTGGTGACGATGACGGGGGTTTCCAAAAGCTACGCGATGACCGGCTGGCGCATCGGCTTTTGCGCCGGGCCCGCGGCGCTGATCAAGGCCTGCACGGTGGTCCAGGCCACCGCGACCTCCGGCGTCTCCTCCATCGGCCAGGCGGCCGCGCTGGCGGCACTCACCGGCCCGCAGGATTTTTTGCGCGAGCGCGCCGCCGCCTACCAGGCGCGGCGGGACCTTGTGGTCGCCCGCCTCAACCAGATCCCTGGGCTCGCCTGTCACCGGCCGGAGGGCGCGTTCTACGTCTTCCCCAGCGTCGCCAGCTGCCTCGGTAAGACCACCAAGGCCGGCCGGCGCCTCATGAGCGACGAGGATTTCGCCATGGCGCTGCTGGAGGAGGGGCATGTCGCGGTGGTGCAGGGCAGCGCGTTCGCCATGAGCCCGCATATCCGTCTCTCAACCGCGACCTCGGAGGCGCAGCTCAGCCTCGCCTGCGACCGGATGGCGCGGTTTTGCAATGAGTTGACGTAAGCGGTCGCTTTGTCTCGAAGAACAGCGCCGCAAAAGAGTTTTATGACGCTGCGGCGGTGCTGGTGACGCGGCTGCAGCCCAGATAAAATAAAAGTTTTTCGGTGCTTTTTTTCAAAAAAGAACCGCTTGCTTGCCCCCGCCACACCCCCCACATCTCCGGCTCGTATCCAACTCAGGGAGATCCAATGAAAACTCTATATCACGCCCATGGCCACGCCACCGGCGGCCGCACCGGCGAGGGTGCCACCGATGACGGCCGGCTCTCGGTCACGCTCAGCACGCCCAAGGAGCTGGGCGGCGATGGCGGCGCCGGCACCAATCCGGAGCAGATGTTCTCGATCGGCTATTCCGCCTGTTTTCTGGGCGCGCTGAAATTCGTCGCCGGCCAGGAGCACATCAAGCTCTCGCCCGAGACCAAGGTTGAGGCCGATATCGGCATCGGCCCGCGTGATGACGGCACCGGCTTTGGCATCACCGCCGCCCTCACCGTCACCGTCCCGGGCGTTGAGCCCGCGGTCGCCGAGGCGCTGGTGCAAAAGGCCCATATCGTCTGCCCCTATTCCAACGCGATCCACAAAACGATCGACGTGCAGTTGACCACCAAGGTCTGAACAACGGCACACTCAAACAAAAAAGCGCCCGTAAGGGCGCTTTTTTTTGGGGCCGGTGGTGGAGCCAAGCGGAATCGAACCGCTGACCTTCTGCATGCCATGCAGACGCTCTACCAATTGAGCTATGGCCCCGTAACCGGAGGGCAGCGTATAGACCGGCTTTCGCCGGAGGATCAAGGGGTGGAACGTCCAGCCGATTATGTTAGAGACTGCGTCCGGCGCCGGGTTAGCACAGTGGTAGTGCAGCGGTTTTGTAAACCGAAGGCCGGGGGTTCAAATCCCTCACCCGGCACCAGCCTGAACACGGGCCCATGATCATCTCCGCCCCCCGCCTGTTCATCAACGGCGCCTTCACCGGCCCCGGCGCCGTACACATCGAACACGGCCGCATCACCGCCACAATACCGGGCGAAACCGCGGGCGATATCCAGCTCACCCACGGGTTCTTAAGCCCCGGCCTGATCGATTTGCATAATAACGGCGCCTTCGGGGTCGATTGCGCGACCGCCACCCCGGAGGAATGGGACCACTATATCGCAGGCTTGCGCTTAGCCGGTGTCACCGGCGTGCTGCCCACCATCATCACCGCGCCCTGGGATACCCTCGCCCAAGCCGCAGCCCGCATCGCCGCCGCGGCTGCCCGCCACCCCGCCATCCTCGGCCTGCATCTGGAAGGCCCGTTCCTCTCCCTTGCCCGCCGCGGCGCCCATCAGGCAGCCTGGCTGCGCACGCCCGATGACGCCGCCATCAACGCGCTGCTGAACGACCCCGCCATGCGCGCCACCCTCCGTCTCATCACCCTCGCACCTGAGCTCCCCGGCGCCCTGCCCGCCATCACCCGCCTCACCGACGCCGGCATCCTCGTCGCACTCGGCCACACGGACGCGACAGCCGTCCAAATGCGCGCAGGTGCGGATGCCGGCGCCACAATCGTCACCCATGTGTTCAACGCCCAGAGCCCGCTTGCCCAGCGCGCCCCCGGCGCCCCCGGCATCGCGCTCACCGACCCACGCCTCTCCCCCTGCCTGATCGCGGACGGCGTGCATGTCGATCCCGTGCTCCTGCACATCGCCTTCGCCGCCTGCCCGCGCGCCATTGCGGTCACCGATTCCATCAGCCTCGCCGGCATGCCGCCTGGCACCCAGCAAATTTTCGGTGGCGCCCCCGCCAGGCTCGGCCCGCAAAACGCCGCCTTGCGGGCGGATGGCACCCTCGCCGGTGCGGCCATCACCCTCGATGCCGGGCTGCGCACCCTCATCGCCGCCGGGGTTCCGGCGGAGACCGCGCTGGCCGCCGTCACCGCCCGCCCGGCCGCAGCGCTGGGCCTCGCCGATCGCGGCATCCTCGCCCCCGGCGCCCGCGCCGATCTCGTCTGGTTCAGCGATGATTTTTACCCGCTGCAAACCTGGGTCCCCGGCCACACCGCAAGCCCCAAAACCTTACCCCCCGGCCCCGAAACCGCCCGGCCGGACCTTGCTGATCTCGACGAACGCCCCACAATCGACATCATCCACGCCTTCCTCGCCCAGGAGCGTGCCGCCCAGCGCGCCCTTGCTACCGCCGCCCCCGCCCTCGCCGCCTTGGTGGATTCCATCGCCCCCCGCCTCGCCGCCGGTGGCCGGCTATTCTACGCCGGCGCCGGCACCTCCGGCCGCTTGGGCTTGCTGGACGCCGCCGAATGCGGCCCCACTTTCGGGATCGAGGACGGGCTCATCATCCCCCTGCTCGCCGGCGGCCCCAACGCCTTCCTGCGCGCCGCCGAAAATGCCGAGGACGATACAACAGCCGCCGAGGCCGCCCTCATCGCCGCCAAGTTCGGGCCGGCGGATTCCCTTATCGGCATCGCCGCCTCCGGCGCCACGCCCTTCACGCGCGCCGCCATCACCGCCGCCCGCGCCGCCGGCGGCTTCACCGGTGCGATCATCAACAACCCGGGCGCCCCGCTCGCCGCCGCCGCCCACATCGCCGTGCAAATCGCCTCCGGCCCGGAAATCATCGCCGGCTCCACCCGCCTCTCCGCCGGCACCACGCAAAAAATCGCGCTCAACACGCTCTCCTCCACCATCATGCTGCGGCTGGGTAAAACCTACGGCCCCTACATGGTCGATCTGCGCGCCACCAACGCCAAACTCCGCCGCCGCGCGATCGCCATGACAGCCAAACTCGCCAACGTGGACGAGCCCTTGGCCGAGGCCACCCTCAGCGCCGCCAGGCTGCACGTCAAAACCGCGATCCTGATGCTGAAACATAACCTTACATCAGAAGAAGCCACACAGCGCCTCGCCAACGCAAAAGGCTCTTTACGCCGCGCCCTTAAGGCGCAAGAGTAGCAACCGCTGATCTGAAGGAGTGGAGTTGGCCAGCACACTCGTCACCATCGCCCGGAATATCGACGACGCGATCATCGACCGCGCGCTGCAACCCGCCATCAACCTGGCCGCCTGGTATCTCGGCCTGCCGCTCTACACCATCGCCAAAGCCTGTGTTGTGCTCGGCGCCGGCACCGGGCTGATCTGGCTGCACCGGTTCGACCAATTCCCGAGTGCCGGCTTCTACCAGGATATGCTCTGCCTCGGCATCATGGTCATCGCCACCTATTTCCAGGTCCGCATCCACGAATCCCACGCCCCCAAACGCCCCGCCATCGCCCCGGCCGCGCGCGCCACCGGCCTGCTCTGGCGAACCGCCTGGCTGCTGGACCTCGCGCTCTTCCCGCTGCAATGGCCAACCGAACCCCACGCCGAACTCGGCTGCAACTTCATCTGGACTCTGATGCTCGTGCTGCCCTACTGGATCATCTGCTGCCACCAGCCCCCGCCGCTGGAACGCCGCCAACCCGCCAGGCTGCGCCCCGTCACGGTGCCGGCCAGAGGCTAGAGCCGGATGACATTCTGTGGAATCGCATTGCGATCCCACAGAATATCTGAATCCGCCGCTAAACACCGCCCCCTGCATGCGACTCGCGTGGCCATGGTTGAGTATCCGTAACCAACCCGGAGCCCGCGATGAAACCGCCCGCCGTGCTGCAAAAACTCCCGCTCGAAAAAGTCTCGAAATTCAACGACGCCATCGCCCTGCGCTCCAACCAGATTTTCGCCACCATGGGCTTCTTCTGGTTCTGCCTCATCTTCTCACTGCTGCCCCTGCGCTGGCCCGCCGCCATGCCCTTCGTGCAATACGCCAGCTCCGGCGTGCTCCAACTCATCGCCCTGCCTTTGCTCGGCGTCGGAACCATCCTCGCCGCCAAATCCTCAGATAAACTCGCCCAAGAACAACACGATGCGGTGATGGAAACCGTCACCAACATGCACACCCTGATGACCGAAATTCACCAACTCCACGTCGAACTCACCGCCAAAGTCCAAGACGCCCTGGATGACACAACCCCGGCGGCGTGAGGGCGTCCGTAAGTAATACCAACCGCCCCTCAATACCGCCGGAGCAGTGCCACCAGGCGGCCCTGAACTTTGACGCGTTCGGCCGGGAAGATGCGGGTTTCGTAGCGTTCATTGGCGGGTTCGAGGGCGATGGAGTTGCCCCGCCGGCGCAGGCGTTTGAGGGTGACCTCGTTCTCATCCACCAGGGCGACGATGATTTGCCCGTTTTCGGCGGTCTCGCCTTTGCGGATGATGACGGTATCGCCGTCGAGGATGCCGGCGTCGATCATCGAATCGCCTTCGACGTCCAGGGCGAAATGGTCGCCCATGCCGATCATGGAGGCGGGGACTTCGATTTCCTCGTCGTTATCGCGCATGGCTTCGATTGGCAGGCCGGCGGCGATTTTGCCGTAGAGCGGCAGGCTGATGGCGCCGGTGGTGGCGGCGGAGCGAGCGCCGGGCAGTTTGCCGGAGAAATCACCTTGGATGACATTGGGTGAGAACCGCGCCGCCAGCCCGGCCGGCGGTGCCAGATCGTCCGAGAGCCGCACCACCTCCAGCGCACGGGCGCGGTGCTTGTGGCGCTTGAGGAAGCCGCGCTCCTCGAGCGCGGTGATCAGCCGGTGAATGCCGGATTTGGAGCGCAGATCGAGCGCGTCCTTCATTTCCTCAAAACTCGGGCTGCAGCCGGTCTGGCGCAGATGCTTATCGATAAAAACCAGCAATTCATGTTGCTTGGTGGTGAGCATGGCAACCTCCGCGGGTGCACGGGCAAGAACAAAGCGCAAACTTGCTCGATGTTCTAGTTTTATTCTCGTTGTCGCGTCAAGTGAAAGGAAGTGATACCAACCGGCCTTTAAGATGACTCGTCTTCAAGGCCGGTTGGGATCGCGCGTGGGGCTGGTGGGGCGGCCATGCGCCGAAATAAGTAAGCGCTTAGGGCTGGTGGGGCGGCCACGCGCCAAAAAAACAAACTTATACCGACGGTCATTATTTATGACCGTCGGTATAAGCGGTTCTTTTTTGAACCTTTTTCGCGCGCCATCCGGCGCCTTTCCAACGGTGCGTCACGCGAATGCGTGCATTCGCAGGACGCACTAAAAGGCGATCCTTTTCATGGATCGACTTAGAGCCGGATGACATTCTGTGGAATCGCTTTGCGATCCCACAGAATGTCTGAATCCGCCTCTAAAATATATCTAGAGGGCGATTCAGACATTAAGTCGATCCAT
>Ga0116231_10010647_pt1 | contig 14631 bp, 9 predicted proteins | sample S1TSphgellanicum_2_FD_89695 | JGI IMG/M metagenome (GOLD analysis project Ga0116231, IMG submission 89695) | Host-associated microbial communities from peat moss isolated from Minnesota, USA - S1T2_Fd - Sphagnum magellanicum MG | ecosystem: Host-associated > Plants > Peat moss > Unclassified...
ATAATTAATAATTATTGTAAATTTGCAACATGTGGGTCAGTCAGTCAGTCAGCCCTGATCAAGTCAGTCATTTTGACCCTCACTGTGGATGGATGGATGGATGGGTGGATGAATAGGGCACTGGGAACTTACTGGGAACTTACTGGGAACGTATTGGGGAGCTGGGAATTTACTGACACCTGAATCTGTCAGTGGACCGCTGCTGCCCTTTTGAAGAAGTTTGATGAGAGGAGGGGTAGGTAGGTACATAGAGGGGGGGGGAAGGGTAGGCTTGTAGGTAGGTAGATAGGTAGGTAGGTTTTGTATGCACCTAGGATAATAGGTGATTATACTAGGTAGGTAGGTCTTGTATGCACCTAGGATAATAGGTAATTACTAGGTAAGTAGGTCTTCTATACACCTAGGATAATAGGTGATTACTAGGTAAGTAGGTCTTGTACGCACCTAGGATAATAGGTGATTACTAGGTAGGTACGTCTTTGTAGATAGCTAAGATAATAGGTGGTTCCTTGGTAAGTAGATGCATGGAGATGGTTAGTAGTACATGTGTAAGGGTAGGCTAATAGGTTGTTAATAGGTAGGTAGGTATGTAGGTAGGTAGGTAGGTAGTAAAACTAGGCCTTTTGGGGAGAGGCTTAGTGATAGTCAAGTAAAAAAATTTCCCCCAAGGCCAGAAATTTGATAGGAGCTGCCCGAAATGATCGGTCAAAGCTTGCTTGCTTGCCCATGCAGCCAAAATTGTCTGCCCACAACCCATAAGTTGGAGTCACACCAAAGTCGTAAAGGGTACTAAGAGAATAAACTTAACCTTAATTTTAACTCATTCACACAAAAGGGTTAAATTAACCCAAGGTGAGTTAGGGTATTAAACTAAAATACTAAACTACCCTTAATTTTATCTCATTCACACAAAAAGGTTAAATTAACCCAAGGTGAGTTAGGGTATGAAACTTAAAAGACTAAACATTAACCTTAATTTTGTTCCCATTCACACAAAAGGGTTAAAATAACCCAAGGTGAGTTAGGGTATCAAACTAAAAAGAATCAACTAACCTTATTTTCACACACAAGGGGTTAAAATTAACCCAATGCAAGTTGGCATCATGTAACTTGTCATTGAGGTTAAGGAGGGAGTAAATGCTTTGAGATAATACCTTATCCCTCTAGGTATAAATATCTTCAATTTGTTTAGATTTGATTTCAAGTGAGAGTGGAATAAGAAGGTTAGTTTGACCTTCCAAAGATTAAAATACTCTCTCTCTCTCTCTATATATGTATGATTTTGGTAGGTAACGAAGGTAAGTGGTTCCCATGTAGATAGGGAGGTAGGTAAGGCACATGATGAATATTAGGTAGGTAGGTAGATAGATAGATACATGTGGATGTTGAGTACATAACTAATTGATAAGAATACAATGAAAAAACTATTTTTCATCCACACATCATCCGTCCTACATGGTGCACTAGCAAGTGTTTAATTCACTATGGCCTAATGAGACTACTAGTAGTGTGGCTATCATGTTGTCTAAACATGACTCCATCATGTATGTGTCTACCCATTCCATCTTTTGCCATAGAGTTCGAGAGCAAATGTTGTATTTGGTATGTCCCTTTTCACATATCAATCAAGTATTGGTATTGAATATTTTCATACCAACTTGGTATTGGTATGTATTATATCATTATTAACATTTTCATATTGTACTAGTCCTAATATTGAATTGCTAATATTAGACCCCAAGGCTAGTTTTTGCTTAGTACCGAGGTACATATAAACCTAATATAATTAGGCTAGGTATTATCTTAGGTCCATATTAGTCTAGTACTAATATAAGGATGGTATTGCCTTAGGTGATACCATATTCATATAATCTTCCATACCATATACATATATTCTTACCATATGCCCAAGTTACTCCCTATATATACCAATGCAACACTCGTTGGGAAGGTTGAAATAGGTTTGTAAAAAGCAAAGGTAGGTTTTTAAGTAGGTAGATAGAAAGGGTAGGGTAGGTTTATAAGTAGGTATGAAGGTTTCAAACAAACAAACAAACATCATCATTTAATCCCAACTACTGTAGCATGTGCCATTGGCCCAAGTGTGAACCCATTACAAAATAGGGAAACTCAACATGTGAACATTGTTTTGCAATGTATGTATTGATTTTTTGAACAACCAAATATAAAAGGAAAATCATGCTTGAATTGAATGAATGGTAAGCCTTCAAGTGTTACCTCATCCTCATTTGATTTTTCCTTCCAAACCCTGGAACTTTAGGTTCCATAAGTCATCCTTTAAAACGACAATTCTAAACTATAATATGTTTAACATATTGCCAACTACAAAAGGAGTGAAAATGTGTCTTTTCATATTTGTCTTTTTTAAGTTGTCTTTCAACACCATGGTCGCAATTAAATTTTCAATATATTTCACATCAATTTGCATCCCATTTCTCTTCAATTGAATTTGAATTTTATTTAATCAAATTTGAATTCTTTTGTTGAATCTATACAAATAATAAAATTGTGTATGTCTTTTTGCATTTACATGTTGTTCATACATACCTATTTCAAGCTTGGCTTCCTAACTTCCCCTTTCTCCTACCCACCTATATATTACATGGACATCAAAAGGCACATGTTATGTGCCTTTTCATATTTATGTTATCTATGTTAAATTGTGATCAATTATGTTATTATGTTAAATTATTAACCTACAAGAATGTTCATAATCATTTTTAATTTTTTTGTTGCAAATTGTGATGACAAAAATATTCTTGATAATCTTCTATATAATAAACATTATTTTATTTGTTTGTATATTTGTTTATCAATTCCATTCATACCTACCTCTTCTAAATTTAACTACCACATTCATTTCCCCAATAGCTATTTTCAATCTTTTTTCCTACCCAATTACATGGATATGAAAAGCCAAATTAACATGTGTCTTTCATGTCCATGTTAAAGTAATTTAATAACTTTCATCTTTCAAACCTATCTACTTAACATGTTTCCCTTGTGCATGTTCATGGACATGAAAGATTTGACTTAAATGATGATAAATTATTGGGAACCATATGAGAACATACAAAGGATAAATAAATAAAAAAGGAGGTGAGAGAGGTGCTCAATTTGGAACCTTGTTTTGCCCAAAAGGCGAAGGTATTACACTTGTTTATATAATAATAAAAATGTTGTCTATCTATTTGTATGTATATGCCATTTATATTTACCTCTTCCAAGCCTAACTACCTAATATGTACCCACCAATATGGATATTAAAAAACATGTGTTATCTTTTTCTTCATTTCACTACTATCTATATTATGAAATCTTTGAATTGTGTTTGTGGTTTTTATGTGAAAATCAAAACAACAATTGAATACGATCATGAGAATTGAAACATGAATTCATAAATGATAAATCAAAATAAAAATTTAATCTGGTCACAAGGAATTGAAACTTGAGTAGTTCAATAAGACTTGAAATGTACAATTCAATATGAGAATTGAACAACATTTTGACGATAAACATCAATTACATATTATCATGACAAATTGAAGCAAATCAATATGGTGATGAAAAAATGAAACAACAAAAAAATAATTACACATAAACTTGATCAAGCATTTGGAATCATCATGCATGCACATGATGATCTTTTTTTCCATTTCTTAATTGTAACATCCATAGGAATCACAAGTGCCCCAACTAATTCAATGGAATTTGAATTTTTTCATTTAATTACATTCAATATATTTGGATTCAATTCAATTTGAGTTAGCTGTAAGAAATTGAATTCACTTCAATTCAATTTAGGATTTTGAATTCAATTCAACTCGGCTTCCATGTTCTATGCACTACTAATGATAATCAACTAATGAAAAAAATGAATTGATTTTGTGAAAATTAGGTTCCATTTGGATGAAAATATTGAATGACATTGCATGTAACTTGAATAGAATAGAATTCAAATTGACTTAAATTGAATTGAATTAAAAGATCTACAGAATAACAAAATGTTATTTGTCTATGATGTTCATATCTACCTAATTTGAGCCTAACTAACTAATGCATACCATCAATATGCTAACATAACATGTGCCTTTTCATGTCCATGGTATCTATGTTGTGAAGTTTTTGAATTGTGTGTGTGTGTTTTATGTGAAAATTGAAACAACAATTGAACATGATCATAAGAATTAAAACACCAATTTGATCAACAATTTAATATGGTCACAAGGAATTGAAACTTGAATAAGAAATTGAAGTCCAACAATTCAATATGATCATGAAAAATTGAAACATTCATTTCATAAGAAATTGAAAATGTTGTAATTTGATATGATCCTAAAGATTGAAATAAAAATTCAATGGTGAATTGAAATAATAATTCAATATGATAACGAGAAATTGAAACAAACTAATATGATGATGAGAGAAAGTGAAATAGCCCAAAAAAAATTGGGTATAAACTATAAACTTAATCAACGTTTGGAATCATCATTTATGCACATGATAATATTTTTCTCTCTTTCTTTCTTAGTTCTAACATCTGTGAAAACCACATGCATCCCAAGTAGTACATTGAATGAAATCCGTATTCCATTGAACTCAAATTTCATCAAAATGAATTTGAAGTTAATTCAGTTGAGTTCAATCAAATTCAATTGAAAAGAAATGGGATGCAAAATTGGTCCAAAAGGGTATTGAGAATGTGTTTGTGACTATGATGTTGGAATAAATAAATAATAAAAATAAATAAATAAATAAATTCTTTTTTAAAACTTTGATTTCAAACACAAATTCGAAAATACATCTTACCATTCCTCTTTAAGTGGGAATTAGATGAATAGATTCCAACTTGGCATTGTCATCCAAAATGATGACTTATGAAACCTAAAAATCGCTCTATCTAAAAACAACTTTAATAAATCATCATCATTAGAATTAAATTATTAGTTAAGCCAAATCCAATTCAATGAAAGATGCATTCAACGTCAATCTATATATTTATTTATTTATTTATTCAATTGAAACTTAATTTTCACAAAACCAATTCACCTTTTCAATTAGTTGATTGTCACTAATAATGTGTAGCATTGTGAAGCCCAAGCTATATAATGTGATTTCAAGTTGTGACTCATATATTATACCATCATTAGTTGTTTTTTTTTTTTTCCCCCCTAAAAAATTTTGTCATTTTTTTGACAAAAGAATTGGGAAATTTTATGTTTTTTTGTAGCATAAATTTATGACTAATTTTGCAAATTATTTGTGGAAAATTTCTCCAAATTTTCAATATCACAGTTTTTTTTTAATTAAAAAAAAGTCCTAATTGTTGTACTATGACAAAATTCAAATTTCATCCAAAATCATTGTGTTGTTTTTTTGGATCATCCTTTTTTAAGAACATTCATAATTAAATCAAATAATACCCAAAAATAAAATTCAGGCCCCTTTTTTTAAATAATTTTTAAAAAAAATTCAGAATCAGCCATGGGAGCCAATTCTTCTGTCATTCCGTACCTATGTGTCCCTGTTTACGACCGATTACATACCTCACGGCGGCCGATTCTGTCATTCTCTGCTACCCTAACTATGCCTGTCTACGACCTATTACAGACCTCATGGCGGCCGATTCCGCCGTTCCCTACCTTCCTATCTAACCTATTTTACGACCTGTTCCAGACGTTTACGCCACGGAACCGGGCGGACCCTGGCAGAATCTTCCGCCAGGCGCTGCCCGTTCTCTACTCCAGAGCAGGTGCGTACAGCGCCGCGAAGAATGCGCGCAATGCACATCCGCATTCCCCGCTGAGGTACAGGTCGAAGATTGCGGCAAATCGAGAGTCGCAAGCACATATGCGTGTTGCAGTTACTACTGTTCCATGTAATGTTGCTAGGAGACGGACAACCGCATTCGATTTTTTTCCAGAAGACTCCAGATAGAAGATAAATGACCGGAGGAGGAGGAGGAGGAACAGCAGCAGCAGCAGGCTGCAGCAACTATACGCAGATCGTCATTTGTAAGTTTTCGCAAAAAACCAGGAGACTTCGATTTGCATTGGCGACTTTTGCGCTACCGTGGTAAACGAAGATTTTTTTTAGGGTTAGGGCTAGGGTTTTTGTTTGGGTGCTAGATTGATAGAATAGACAGAAAGAAGGGTTTTCTTCTCTGCAACAAAATCACAGATCTGGCCGTGGTATTTGTTCGAGACAAAAAAGAAGCTCAATCCATTTGACTCGCTTCGATTGCATTGGCGACCTTCGCAGTACCGTGGTAAGCGAAGAAACTATTAGGGTTAGGGTTTTAGATTGTGTGCTGGATTGATAGGGAAAGACGGAATGAAGGTTTTCATCTCTGCAACAAATTCATAGATCTGGCAGTGGTTTTTGTTTGAGAGGAAAGGAAGCCCAATCAATTGACTGGCTTTGATTGCATTGGTGACCTTTGCCCCTTTGGTCACAAAATATGGAAAGTGAAGAAATGATCAGGGTTAGGGTTAGTGTTTCAGTTTGTGTGACATTGATAGAAAGACAGAAAGAAAAAATGTTTTTCTTCTCTGCCACAAAATCACAGATCTGTCAGAAAGACGGACAGAAATAAGGTTTTCTTTTCTGTGCAACAAAAGCACAGATCTGGCTGGGAGTGGTGGTGTTTGTGTGAGAGAATAGGCTGTTTTTTGGTGTGCAGTTGCAGTTGCACGGATTGATCTCATGGAAGTTGTAATCTTTCATTTCGTTGTTGCATTTTTTGGGGTTTCCAGCATCTCTGAGGAGAACAGGATCTTTTTATTGGAAGTGGTGCTTGTTCATCATCATCTTCTCTTTTCAGCACAATTTATGGAGGAGGAACTATTAGGAGATTTTGTTTGATAGTGAATGCAAGAGTTTGGTCCATTTTTTTTTCTGAAAATGGAGATGGAGGCCAGAGAGAAGGAGTGGGGATTGGGAATTGTGGTTGAGAATGGAGGTGGTCATAGCCATGAGCATGGAGTTTTTTGTGAAAGACTTTTAGAGGGTGCAACTGTGGGTAAAGTCAACATTCAGCAGGTCAGTGAGCTTGAGGAGGGAGAGATACCTGTTCTTGAGAATCATCTCAACTCTTCCTTAGGCAGTTGGGTTGAGAAGAAATTTGCAGATGGGAAAAATACTGAGCTGGTACAATCCAAAGAACAGGGAAATCCCTCATTCAATGGCTCACTTGCTTCTCCAACCCCGGATGACATCAGTAGGATTCCTATAGAGGGGAAGGAGAATGGGAGTGAGGAAGAAGAGGAGGAGGAGGATGAAGATGACATGGTTGAGGAGGACAGTGATCCTCTTATGGAGAGCGCTGCCGATGAATCCTCTGATACGTCTGACAATGAAGAGGAAGATGAAGTGGAGGTGAATGATACAACACAGAAACATAATAGAGATCGTGCCACAGAGCTGGAGAAACTGGTAGTAGGGGGTGATGAGGAAAGCGGTGATGAGGAAGTGATCTCAATGGAGCCTCCTCGAACCACACACGAGCTCAAGGTTCACTTTCTGCAAATCATGTAAAATGTATTGTCCTGTATCTTCTGTTTCTAAACAAGGTCTGAAATTGTCTCCTGCTCCTGGTTTGTGGATTTCATGGCAGCTCATTGACCACATGTTAAAGTTGGTAGTATAGTCTGTGATTTGAAGTACTAATACAGCTGACATTGACAAGCCTTCTGTTGGTGATTGAAGCACTAATACAGCTGAAATCAATAAGCCTTCAGTTGGTTTTGATGCTGGGGAGAATGCTTGAAATTGATGTGTGATGAGTAGGTGGTTTCCTGATAGATATCTTGCTCCTCACATTCTTGAAGCAGTCAATTTGAATCACAAGCGAGTAAAAATTCTGAAGTCTTTTTAGGTAGCTTCTAACCCTTGACATATTAGTTTGATTTCTTGTTGATTTTTTCTTTCTAAGTTATCCTGAGTAAGGAGGTTTTGTAATCATAAATCTGTTAGTTCCTGATATCCCAGATTTCTCTCACTTCATCTATCTAGACAAAAGACCAGATTGGCAACTTCTTGGATTTAGCAATATCCTGAGATTCAAAGACTGCCAAATCTTGAGATTAGTAGGTTTTTTAGGTTTAGGATTTGTAGCTCAAATAGTGAGCTTCATTAGTCTTCTGAAGAGAAAACGTTGCTCTTTCAAAGTTTCTATCAATTAAACCAGGTTTTCTCTCTGTTTTTCTCTTGCTGTTTTCTTGTTTGGGACTCCTTTTCTCTTTTGGGTCTGTTGAGCTAATCATCATGACCGAGTCTTCCATAACTGGTCGTATTGTGAAAGAAACTTGTTGTATTTCATTTCCTGGATGACATTGATCTCCACCCACTGCAGGGAGTTCATGAAGTCAATTGGGGGGATGTTACAGTAGCTGGTCACTGCTTTTACATGCTGTTGTTGCTAATCAAGGTCCCTGAGCATTTTGTATGACTCTTAATGTTGGTCAAAGCACTCCCCAATTTAATTTTTTTAAAATCATGGATTTCTTCTGTTCTGTGTTTTCTTTTTGTGCTGCGAAGATGGTCTTCCAATGTTTGATTAGAAATCTTTCAAAGTTTATCATCAGATCATCTCACAATTTCAGTTCAGGTGGGACTTCAATTGTAAGTATTGAGTAGGTCCTGATCCTTTATGAAGATACAAATTTGACGACTCAAGTATTTCTCCTTTTGGATTGCAGGAATTACCACCAGTTCCCAAAATCAATGCAGTACTTGAGCTGCATCACACACCCCAATCTGTTGGCACTATCTCATCAGTAAGCTGAATAACAATTTCCTTATGACTATATACTGCATTTTACATATGTACATTGCACAAGAATCTGCCCTGTTTTGTACTACTCAATGGTCAAGCTCCTGCCTATTAGAGTAAGCTAGGTGATGCATGCAACATAATGGGCAAGGGTGAGGCGATACCATGACATTGAGGTCTGGGGTGGCATTCAACTATTTAGAGAAACATTTCAAAAGAAACATTTTGGTCACTATCACATGTGTATGGTCATCATTGGAAGATTGTCATATAACGTGGTCAAGAAAATGACATTTTCTGCCACCCCAACCTCAATGGTCATGTAGTAATGCAATGGACAGGTCTCTTTACAGTGTTGTGTATTGCACTTGGTCTTCAAGACATTTGAATTCAACAATTATGCATTTGCAAAAGGTGTAGGTTTATCTTGACATTAATGACCTTTGTATGGCTTTTTTTTCCCTTGTGTCTTTTATATTTTGGCTGATCTTTACAGGTTTTCAGCAAACAAGTGATTGTTGAAGCAACCGACCATAAACTGGTTCTTAATGAAGGGTCTATTTTGTGGCTAACTGACCAGCGTATACTTTTAGGCATAGTTGATGAGGTGTTTGGACCAGTCAAGAAACCGTACTACGTGGTGCGCTATAATGAAGTTGTTGACATTCCAGAAGGTGCCACTCCAGGCAAGGATGTAGCTTTTGTGTCTGAATTGGCCAACTTTGTTCAGGATGATCCTGAACTTCGGAAGAAGGGTTATGATGCTTCAGGGGAACATGATGAAGAGCTGTCTGAACTAGAGTTCTCTGATGATGAAAAAGAGGAGGAAATGAAGAGAGCTGCAAAAAAGAGGAGCCACCTAGTGCAGGGTACAGGGAGCAGTGGAAGGAGAGGGGGGCGAGGTGGACAAGCAGGGAGTGGAGACAGATCCAGAGGATGGAGGGGAAGAGGTCAAAGAGGTTGTGGCCGAGGAAGAGATTTCAGAACTGAATCACCAGAGACAGTAAAATAATGCTAAAACTTTCCAGTCTACTTTGCTGCAAAGTATGCAAAGTTGTTTGTTTCAGAGCTGATTTTCTTTTGTAGACTTTCACCCTTTTTCTGGAAGCTGTGTAGTTTCTTTGGACGAGGCACCACAAGAGGTATAACAAAATTGCACCTATTTGAACCTGACTAGGTTCCATTTGTGGTGCATTTGTCTTGCAGCCAGATGGAGCAGAAACTGTGGTGCAGCAGATGGCAAGCATGGGATCTCAGAGCCCAAACTTTCATGCATCTCCAATCCGCCATGCTGAAAGGAGGGCTAAATATGAACAGCCACCAAGGAATCCATTTCAGCCATCACCTGAAAGAAGGGACTCATGGAACAGAAATACTCGTCCTGAGTCAAATTATCATCCTCAGTCCAGGCCATTAGTGGTCCCATACAGCGATCACCAACCTCTGCTGTATCAGCAGCCTCCCCAATCCCCACATCATGAGTTTGTACCTGGTAGAATGCCAATACAACAGCAGCAGGAGCAGCAGCTCTCCTCTCAGGGACCACCACCTCAATGGGGACCTCCTGTCCGTCATGTTCAGGGCTTGCAAGCATACCAAAGCTACCCAGTAACATATTTAGCTTCTACAACTACTGTCAGGCTACCTCCAGGTCCTGATCCTGCAGCCCATTTCCAGCAAGGTGGAGGTTGGTGCTCTTTTACCATTAGCCTTTCTGTAGAATTTGCAAAGAAATGTTGCATTGCTTTTAACTATTTTGGCAATGACTCAGACAGATGAATTCTGTGAACTATATGAATGATTGTGCAGGTGGGTTTCGATATCCAGGACATATTTACCAGACGGGAGTTGGCTTGGCACCTCAGACTCCCTATCTTCATCCAACACAGATGAACATGTATGCACCTATCCCCTCCCATCCCACAGGAACTGGCACATTCATCGCTCCAACTAAGTACACAACGAACTCACAGTCTGGTCAGTTCCAAGGTCTGAGTCACTCAGACATGCAAGGCAGAGGCACAGCAGTCAACATCCAAGTCACAGGGATACCTTGCTATAGTACTCCTGCTGCTCCAGTTTATTTGCAGCAGCAAGGAGTTCTGCCTCACCTGGTAGGAAGTGCTCCTGGCCCAAGTAATGGCCCAAGTAATTCTGTGTATGATAGGAGTAACAATACAAGCAGGTAGTGAATTTACATGACAATTTTGTTCTCTTACTCTCATTATATGGTCATGGTGATGACCACCAGCAACACTATGCTCCACAAATTTTTGCCCTTGCAACCTTGTTCACCTTCACTGTAGTTGCTTTTCGGGGGCAGGGTTTCATCATGGCATGTTGGTGATGAGTTTGTATTGCACAGACAGAAATTCAGTAGATCAGACAAAGGTGTTCCATGTTAGTCTTGCTGGTGTAGCTATCATCTGGAGGGATGATTAGTTTCACGTATACTTTCAGGCTAAGGTTGATAAAATCCTTTTATGGAGGTAATAGCTTGAACAAGAAGGTAGAAAACTCCATTCATTCAGTGCCTAGGGAAAAAATAACTTCACCAAGTTGAGCTAGGTCAGCAAAAAATTGCAACTCTGCAGAGGCAGCAGATCAGAGTGGCCTTAGTGGGCACCTGACTGAACTCTCAGACAGCTTGAAGCAAGTCAAGGAGATGATGGCCCTTTGTATCCAGGAAGAAAAGAACTTCCTTATGATAAAAGGCTACTGAAAAAAATAGCCATAAGGTGTGTATGCCCTGCTCCAAAGCAAGCTCCTGTCAATGTAAATGAGAAAGCAACCTGCCCTAATTGTGGGGACTGTTGGTCTTATATACTATCTTGAAAGAGGTTCTTAGGACTGACTGAGAAGGAATCAAACTGCTTGAACAAACTCCGTTCAGCGTGCAGGATGATAGATGATCACGACCAATCTGAAGCTTTACAAGAACAGGGCAAAACTGAAGCAAACAAAGTAACACCCACCTCTCCTCCCAGTTGAGTGGCTACCTTCAACAAAAATACCTGCAAGGGTTTGAATTGGAGATGGTCAACTGATTATTTTGTGCATCATATCTCCCACCTTGTGGAGATATGGAAAAAATAACAAACAACTTCCAATTGAGATGGTGTATCCTCCTTTGCATCAAGGAGGGAAAAAACCACCGCCTATTCAACAAATCTGATTTCTGTCAAGCCCTCAACTTGGCACAACTTCTCTGCACCCAAACATCTCTGCACTTAAACAAGTCTGCAGAGATGTTCAACATTACTGCACTCTTCCAGCAAACCCTGACTGACACACCCCTGGTGCTTCTCTCTCCCAACAGGAATTCATTTCATGTTCACTGCAAATCCTTCCACCCCTGTGCTCCCCCAACCCAATATCCTATCATCCCACCCTACCTATTGTAGATGCCCAGTGTAGTATATTCAGCATTTCTTGCTCATAGCAACCAAAAAATTCCTGCACAACAAAATACACAAGGCCACTAAATGCACAAAGATGATGAATCCAAAAGGAAACTTGTGAAAGCTCGGCATAATCTCCAGCTCCTTATTTTGCTCCTGTTTGTTTCATTAAAAAAAGTCATTATTCTTGAAGTTGCTTTCTCCTTGGAACCCTTGCCAGTGATGGAGATCATCCTCACTCAGTCTTCCTCAGAAGTGTGATAAATTTCTTCTTCTAGAAACAACCATTTGCACATATTGGCAGCAAAGCAAAAACCCATCTGCTGCTGAGAATCGAATCACCCAACAAGTCATTTGCGTCCTATGTGTGGGAGAACATCCTCCAATATTCGCTTGACACAATGGCAAGATTGGACAGGAGACTTCAAATGCCGAAGCAGACAGTCGGAGAAATCTCTGTTGTGTAACTTGCAATGCGAGGAGTTTGATGAAGATGCAGGAGGTTTGCTCCTCCATCCCTGCTCTTTATTACTGGGAAAGATCTTGTCACGGGAAGTTGATCCTAATCCAGGAACCTCACCTTGATCAGGGGAGTTGTTGTTGGCCAGCAGCTGCAGGCATCTAGAACTGAGCCAGGAGGGATGATGATGCTGATGAAGTGCGGCAGGTTTTGCAGTTTCAGTTTGCTCCCGGAAGTTAGAGCGTTCTGCAACAACAACGCTCTTCCCCTTGTTCAGTAGTTCCTGAGATTTGTTTTCTCTTCTGAAACTCGTGGACGCTGCAGTGTCTTCCTCTTCGTCTACTGCATCCTTCATCACCGCATCAATCCCGAGCAGTTCAGATCTTGGCTTCTTTGAGAAGAACGACTGATCCACCACCATCGCGCTGCTTTCAGCTGCCAAGCAATCATCGACTTTCCTTTTCAAAATGACAGCAATTGATGTGTTCTGCGAAGCGTGACTCCCACTGCTGCTTCTGCTATCATCTTCATCCACAGTCTCTCCCTCATCAAACATCTCTTCTTCTTCTTCTTCTTCTTCTTCTTCTCTTTCTTCTGCCTTGACACCACGATAATGAGGAGGAGACAACACCGACGCCGTCACGCTCGTCTTCTTCGTAAACTCATCCCCGGGGAAGCTCCTCGTTGCCTGAAGACAATAATGCCCTCGCACCATCTCTCTCGCCTGGAAAAGGAAAAAGAGAGAGAGAGACGACTACACCAAAAACTCTTTAAAAAAAGAAAAAAAAAACAAGACCTCAACGCCGGACTAAACTTCGCACGATCAATGAGCTTCACGAGGATCTACTCTACACAAAGAATAAAAAACCATTCATTCATTCATTCATTCATGCAGTCTCCTTCAAAACGCCTAGTAAACAACAAAGCAGCCAAATACCAAACAACAACGACACAACACACAGCTACTAACACTACACGACCAAAACATATGTTCTCTCTTCAACATCTTTACCCCGGTTTTGCATTGTTTTGTGTTCTCCTCTCGTGTCTTGCTCTCTTCTCTTCTCTTCTCTTCTCTTGCTCCTCTCCTTACTACAACAACACTTGCATGGTAGAGTAGTTCCCGCGACAAGGAAGGAGAGAGAGAGAGAGAGAGAGAGAGAGAGAAGCAAGCGACACTAGAGTGACCGACTGAGAACGGAGTGGCGCACATCGCCGCCAAACAAGCAGTCGCTAACTAAAGTAGTGGAAACATCCCCGGGCACCCTAAAAGAAAAACCAAACCAGACCAAACCAAACCAAACCAAACCAAACCAGACCAGACCAAACCACACCAGACCAGACCGGACTAGACCAAACCAACCAAGCCAAACCAAACCAGACCCAACCAAACCAAACCCACCAAACCTAACAAAAATCCCCCGAGATTTTTTTTAAAACAAAGAGGGTGGGGTAGGCCTACTGGGGGAGGGAGGTCACTCAGGTCCTCAGACCTCTCAAAATAATTAAAATAAATTGTTAAGAACTTCTTTTTTTTTCTTTTTTTTTTTTTCAATTTTTTTGTGGTCATCCAAAAGAAATATTTAGCCATATTTGGCTATGGACCAGATATGAAAGTTTAAAATTATTTGAAACTAGAATTTTTTTTCTAAAAAAGACTACTCCATTTTTTTTAATATTTTGGGCTACTTAGCTGCTGGAACCTGTTGTAAAAAAAAACATGGCGATTCTTTTAAATTTAAAAAAAAATGAAATCTAGCGAATTAGGACCCCATTTTTTCACAAAAATAAAATCCTTTGTATTTGTTGAAATTATATTTATTTTTCAGGTCCAAAAAAAGCGAAAATTCATCCCCCTCCCCCCCCCCCCCCCCCCCCCCCCCCCCCCCCCCCCCCAAACGGGGCTTTCCACCCAACTCCACAAAAGAGGGGGGGGGGCGCTAACCGGTTGGGGGGGGGCGCCCCAGGAAGGGGGG
>Ga0116231_10010648_pt1 | contig 14630 bp, 11 predicted proteins | sample S1TSphgellanicum_2_FD_89695 | JGI IMG/M metagenome (GOLD analysis project Ga0116231, IMG submission 89695) | Host-associated microbial communities from peat moss isolated from Minnesota, USA - S1T2_Fd - Sphagnum magellanicum MG | ecosystem: Host-associated > Plants > Peat moss > Unclassified...
GGTCTACATAGATGGTAATGGAAGACAAAAGTTCTCACTTCCAAGAGAGGACAGCTAGTTAGAGGATTGGAGACAGCAAATTAAGAATCACAAGTTCAAGTTACACAGCAGTGTTAACTGAAAACTCAATACTTACAGTGCAGATGTAGAAAAGAAAGAGGACAGAGAAACAGAATTACTGAAAGAGAAAATCAGACACTTAAAAAGAGAGCACAACTAAATACCTGTGTAATAGGTGAATACACAGCTTCCCCTGTCTCCAACATACGAAGGTCTGCTGCTGGGAGGTCTGCCCCAAGCCTAAGCTTCAATTCTCCAGATTTTGTCTTTGCAAACAACAGGTTTGGATGACCACCAATAAGCAAAGCAAGAGAAGGCAACCCATCATCCCCACATGCTTGAGATCCAACTTCATGTCCTCCATTAGATCCATATTCACTCAGGGCCTCTAAAGCAGCTAGATCTGCTACTCTCCGCTTGCGCCTAGCAATGCAGCAATTTATAAGTTGCAATTGTTGGTGCAAAAGACAGTAGCGGAGGTCTGGGTTTGCATCAACTGGCATTCGAGAAATTGGTAGCCCTTCCAGCCAACGACGCCTAAGCTGCATGTGATGTAGATGAAACCCACAAATCAGTCAAGAAACTCAAAATATCATAGAGGAAAAAACATCAGCAGTTTCTACTTCAATAGAGTCCTGTGGAGAGAAAGGCATAGCAATAGCATTTTAATCTATGTGGGGCACCAGCTGAAGCTAGCATAACTCATCGGAGCCTCCTTTTGAAGAACTGTGAGCATACCTCTTTGACCACCTCTAGCCAGAATTCAGCCATCAACTGCTCAGTTTTAATCCCTGCCATAATTTCAGCCAGCTGAGCCACAAAGCTATCAGGTGGGGCCCCATGAACTTCTTCTGGAAGTTTTGGGCCACCTGTAGGATTGTTGTCTTCTCTCTCTTCATGTTGTGTATCTGCAGGGTATCCGACAGAATGTCAGAAACCATGAGACAGAAAGGAACTGTTGAACACAGTCAGTCTTCCTACCTGTCAAACTTTCAGGTCTTGTCACCAAAAAGTGCCTACACAATAGGGTACTAGACTAAGTCTATTATGCCATCAGAAAGTGTGGAACAGCTGGAAGTCAAGTTACCTGCATCAAAGAGGGACCATAATAAAGTAGCACCAAAACTATTGCCTTTTGAATTCCTAAGCTTGTTGTCCTTGTCCCTGCTGCTAATCCTTTTCATGGCTGCAAATCCAGAAACTAAGACTGACCAGTCCCCACTGTTCAAAGGGCTGTCTCTGTCCAGCATTCGTCCACCCTGGATTGCCAGCTCTTGCATACTTTTAACTGATCTGCCCACCCTGGATTAGAGATACAGTCAGGGTCTTGGGTTTAGGTTGGGGCATAAAGTGTAGGATTTTGGATCCACAGTATGGATTCTGAACTGAAGTTTCCAGGCAAAACCATGCATAACTTTTGAGATTACACAGGGTATTCATTCTCAGGCCTACCAAGATTTGCAAAAACAATAGGATTGGCATCAACTTAGGTTGCACAATCCAACACCAGGAACAAAATACAGTGGACTTACTCTATGGCAGCAGCAAGACGCCGAACAATCATTGATGGGGGAATGGCAACAACAGAAAGTGCTTCCTTATATGCCTCCTCCTCCAGGGGATCCTTCCTCAGAGACTGGAAAAGCCACAACCCTTCAGAGCATGAAACCACTGGGCATGAAATGTTAAAAAATGTACATTCCTTTAGACTTACATCAGCTCATTCCATTCACATTCCACCTCCAAGCATACCTGTGTGGGTGTAACAGAGACTCCAAACCAATAGATTAGGGTAACCTAGAACCAGAACTCACATGACCAAATCCTGAACTTAAGAAGATATCCAACCAAATACAAAAAAGAAAGATAACAGAAAACCAGAAAAGACAACAGAGAAATGATAACACAGAAGGAAGGCCCAAATGAGGAAAATAAAAGATAGAACTAATCCAAGATGAAATAAATCTCTGTACAGACATGCAATGCCAATCATTCTAATGGCAGAAAGGTGGTACAGTCTACTACAGCCTGGCATTCCAGATCAATTTGTCCAATAAAGCATGGCCTCATTGTCAGGGTGCATACCTCAGCTCCAATGCCCCCAAATGTCAGTCTCTGTTCAAGATTCGACCAGCTCCTGGCAATGGCATTTTCACACTCTCCATCTATGACCTCCTGCCGTATGGACTTCACAGCAATGAAGTACCGACGCCAGAACTCTTGCTCCTTCATCTTCTTTGGAACATACTGGAACCAAAGGTCTCTCAAAGCTTCATCAAACTGCAGAGGAATAGGAGAAAGATGGTCAGAAATTCCTCAACAAAAGCAAGCTCATGTTTTCTCCAATCTGAAATATTCAAACTGTATTCAGATTAAATGAACCTTCAGCACACACAACTTCTACTACATCAAGTTCATGCACACAATATACATAAGGTACAAGCAGTATGAAAACACATGCACAACAATTGTCATTCTGACATTCTTGTCTGGCCACTGCAGCTCTAAACCACAGTTTTTCAACTACATGTCAGCCTCATCAGGATGGAATGATGCAGAGCCCCGAGGTTCCAATCACACGTTCTAGCCATGTCAAGTAATTCAAGTGAGAAACACACCAAGCCAAGCTGATGCAAGCCTGTCTACCAGAAAAGCATGTGTTGCACTCTACATCTATGAAATTACAGAGAAATGTCCCCAACAACAATTGGAAGGTAAGATGACAATAAGTACAGTCATAACCTTATGAGAGTTGCTCACAAAGTGACAGACCATTTCCAGCATCATGGTCTCATAACAGAGGTGAGCTGCCATGACTTGACCTCATGAGCTCCCAACATTAGGTGTACACTGTAGATAACTATATAAACAATCTTACAAAAAATTTGGGCAAACCATTCTACAAAATCTGCATCCTGAGTTTCTATGCATTTCCAAAAGTAATGGGAAGACTCAACTGTGATGTTGACTAGCATGCAAGAGAAATTGCTAAGAAAAAAACTCTATAGTATCCTCATTCAAGTTGCAACATATTTTGCACTCTTGTGGTGTAGATATCCCGTACCCCAAGAATATTGCCAACAGAGGTCATTGCAGTGGGCGTGTCAATGTACTGATGCTCATCATAAATCTTTCCTAAGAAATCCTCTGGCCTCTGCAAATCACAACACAGATAGGAACACTTAGCTGACATACAGAACCAATGTAATTATCCTGATGCACCTGACCTAAGCTACCCTGTAACAGACCAGACAATGCAAAAACAAAAGCGAGACACTTGTTTGTCAAATAATATCAGGGACTTTGCAAAGAAAACTCCAACACAACACTTTAAAGGCAACCATTGTGTCTGTTCTGGCCAGGCAAAAACAGACACACCGACTAAGCATGCCTAGTAGACTGTTGACCCTATAGGACTTACTGCCTCCTTCAAGACATGGTCACTGTCTAACTGTCACAAATGGTGCAGTGCAGGTGCCCAACCCTCCCCCAGGGTTTGCCCCCCAGGTAAACACAATTTTTTCAGTGACTAGGTCCCCTACTATAACTGAGTTGACCATCATAAGCAACAATTCTAGCATGGCCTAGTGCTGAATTGAACCACTGCCAAGCCAGGCATGGGTCCCAACCACTTGGCTATTGGCTTGATGCTCCAGCCACTCATAAACCAGGCATGCAAAAGCTAGAACCTGACCTTAGATAATTCAAGGATCCGTCTCTTAAACTCTGCCTCATGAGGTTTTTCAGATTCATCTTTTGGAGTCCAAGGCAACTCCAATCTGCCATTACCACCTGCAATCACGTTTGGACATTCGGTTAAGCCTAAACAAAAAAGGACTGAATTTTTTCCCTGCCACAAAAAAAATCACATACCTATAGGCTGTGTGTCATCGCCCTCGGCTAATATACAGTTATAGGTATCTGAAGTACAAGCCTTACACTATCTGACAAAAAGCACAAATCTCTATGAAGAGATAATCACAGTGATTAAACAGATTTGAATTTGAGTATGACAAGCTGTTTCTGAAACAGGAATCAATGGATAGTGGCTCACTTGGATGGAATCTTCCACTAAGTCGAGTAGTACTATCTGGGGTGGAGGGCCTCCCAAAGTCGGCCTTGATGTCTGCTTTTATTTCTGTAAGAACTCGCTCAGCTTTTGCAGCAGCATTCTGCAATGCTGATCACACAGACAAGAAAATCTTCACTAGCAACACATATTCAAGGTTGCATGACAAAGAATCACTACATATACTTCCCTGCATCCAAGCCAGGGAGAAAGTCAGGAAGCTTGGGAAGATTTGAATGCTCCTTGCTCCAACTCCTACTCCAGAATTTGATTCTTGGATTAGGGGAAGTAAAGGATTAGGATGATGGGTTCTACATTCAGAATTACAAAGAAGATTGGAGACCATGTGCCCACAATTGTAAACCAGCAACATAAAACAAATTTGCAGATTCCCTATGGCTTAATGGACTGGCCATAGTGGATGCCAATCATATTTCAGGTGATAGGTGTTCAGTCCTGATGGGTACTACTGGGATAGACCACTTGTCTAAACAATTCTGCCTTCACTGTTCCTCTTGTTGAACCAACTCTGAACCCTAAACCTAATTCGCATAGCAGTGTCTTTGCAATCTCTTCTTTCGCTTGTATATCATCTGTAATGAACATCTTCCTTTCCACAACCTAGAGACCCCAGAAGATCCTTGCATCTACTGAAATGAAGAAAAGAGGTATTTCTTGGGCAGCAGTCTTGAGATCACTAGGTGATCAATCCCATAATTGTCAGTCTGTTCATATCATGATGCCCTTGCACATCTTCCACCACATCCAAAAAAAATTGGACAGTGGTGATCAGAATTTACAGGTAACCTGATATTCCCTTTATGCACGAAGGGCTGGTTCAAACAGATTGGTTACCAAGACGCCACAGTCAAGGTTTGGCATATCAGCATACCAGAACCCTCAAACTTGCGACCTTGAGTCCAAAGACCAGATCATTGCATTCAACGGATTTGAGCCCAATCTCAGAGGTCAGAATCCACTGAATTTGTGAAATTGACTTCAAAGAGGTGCCAATGCAGGGGGCTCTTGAACCATCTGCAACTACCTATGGGCATCATCACAACTCGTACAAACGACCAATACATGAGCCAGAGCCATTAGGATTAGGGGAAGATCGTATTACCTGACTTCGCTTTTGAAACCAAGGATGAATCCATCATCAGAAGGGCACCTTCAAAACTGACCTCGGATTTTCACTACTTCACAGAAACGGCTGCTGCCCCGGGAGGAATAAGAAGATCAAAAATCACACCGTAATCACTGATAAGGCAGATGAAGACAGAGGCCGTACACGGACATAGAGAAAATGCGCTAGACAACACCAACAGGGAAATAAGAAATCCACCACGAGATTGGATTGCGGCCGACACAAATAGGCATGGTAGAAGAAGACGAAGAATAAGAATAAGAAGTACCGCAATGCTGCTGCAGTACAGCAAGCGAAACCTCGGAAGAGACGAAAAGGAGAACGAGAAACCTCCTCAGCATAGCAGCAGCTCATACCAGCAAACAAAGGAGCAACGAGAAACAAAAACAAAAGAAGCCGATGTCACAGAAAACGCGCTGAATTTTTATTTTTTTTAAATTCAAAACAAAATCTATACTAAGAGACGTGCAAATAATCGAAAAAGGGAGCCAAAGACATCGCGTGCACGATCAAACACCGAAACAAAACAAAACAAAAAGCTGGAAAACGTCAAGTGCAAATGCGTTGAAAGCATGACAAATGGAGTTGAAAAAAGCCCGGAGGAACACTAAATCGTGAACAACATCATGATGATGATGATGATATGGTAAGTATTTGATAGGAAGAAAAGTAGAAGGGATGATGATGAAGAATCATGGGACCCGGGGACACACGGAAAAGGGGCAAAGACAAGGAGGCACTGCAGGAGGGACTACTTCTGCTGCTGCTTCTGCACGTGACGCTGCCTCCATCGCCCAATGCCGAACAACCTCAAATCCCGCCGTCGACGCCTGCCCCGGCCTTGCTTTAGGGCTTGGACTACGCTGCAGGGCTTACTGTTGCGCGCTCCGCCGGCCGGCCGGGACCCGGGAGTGCGTAAGTATTTTCGACCGACGTCCGTCCGTCCGTCCGTCCGTCAGTCCGTCCGCCAACAACGGTTGCTGGCTTTCGTACACGCGTCGCCTATTTTCATTCGTCCAAGAGTAGCTCCCTCGGTCACCTTCAATTATTGACGTTCATCCATCCGCCGACAACGGTTGCTGGCTTTCGTACACGCGTCGCCTATACTCTCCTTCGTCCAAGAGAAGCGCTCGTTAACCTTAAATTGTCAAAGTTCATCCATCCGCCAACATCGGTTGCTGGCTTTCGTACACGCGTCGCCTATACTCTCCTTCGTCCAAGAGAAGCGCTCGCTAGGTTAACCTTAAATTGTCAAAGTTCATCCATCCGCCAACATCGGTTGCTGGCTTTCGTACACACGTCGCCCACAGTCATTCGTCCAAGAGAAGCTCACTCGGTTATCTTAAATAATCGATGTTCATCCATCCGCCAACAACAATTGCTGTATACGCGTCGCCTATATTCGTCCAAGAGAAGGTCGCATGTTTCTCTTAATGCTGCCAAACTTGATTAGTTAGTAAATTTGGTTACAAAGTCGCATTCCATTTAAAGGAAGGATTTGGGGGTACAATTTTGGCTTCATTTGGGAACCAAATCAAATAAACCTGGACACACAAAATTTAACCACGCCAAAACTCTTATATCTCCTATTATTGTAGGAGACCTTAACTTGGGCTATTATTAAGTGGAACTAGATGGATCAGAATTAGGTTTTTTAAGCAAGGGTCCCACTTAGGGTGTATTTTTTTTTGGGAAATGCTTGGAAAATTGTGTTATTCTATTGTAAATTCAACTATTTTTGCTTATTTTTTGGAAAAAAAAAATAATCAAAATTTTGAAAAAGAAAAAGAAAAAGAAAAGTGACCTTGTCCCAACTCCACACCCATCTTTTGAATTTTATTTATTTATTCTTTTACAGGATTAAATGAAAAATGACCAAGCTTTTTTTTTTTTTCATATAAAGTTTTTGAACCCAAGGAAAGGTATGGAATGGAAAACATGCCATTTGTTGGGGGGCATGTTGTAAAGTAGTCTAAGTTCACTTTACTTAGGCTCTACCTCTTTCCAAGTTCACTTTGCCAAATTGCAAAGTCCACATTGCTATTTTTCAATTTGTCAAATTGACTTTACTAGCTTGCCAAAATCCACTTTGCCAAATGACCAAAAAGCCCCACATTGTCAAGTCCAAGTTGCCAAAATCCACTTTGCCAAATGACCAAAAGCCCCACATTGTCAAGTCCAAGTTGCCAAGTCCCCCATTCCCAAGACTCCCAACTCCACTTCAGGAAGTCAGCTTTTATTTATTTATTTACTTATTTATGGATGACAACTTTTGCGATGTAGTTGAAGTGGCATTCATCCAAAAGATATTATTTAGTCAAATTTGGTGGGAAGAAAAAAATGAAAGTCTAAGAAAATTTAGAATCCTTCTATAAATTTTGGCTACCTTTAGGTTCATAAGAATCTGGTGATTTTTTAAATCGTACTTTTGCAAAATTTGGAGGCTAAAAAATTAAATTTTTTTTTGGCCAAATTGGAAAAAAAAAAGTTCATGATTTGGCAAAATGTTGCACCCAAAAAAAAATAAAAATCCCTGCACCAAGGTGACATTGTTAGTTCAAATTTCATGTTTTTATTTATATCTATTTTTATGAATGATGTGAAATTGAAGCTATCCTACAAGAATGGAAGTCTATCCATGAAAATTCATGAACTTTTAGAACAATTTTAAGTTCATCAAAGAAATATCATCTATACTTTTATTTCACTCACGAAGCGTAGTTCATTCACAATTATTTTAGTGAAAGTCATCCAAATTCCATGGATGGACCCAAAAAAAAATCAAGCATTGAACACCCTATTAAAAAAACTTTATTTGTGGGCAGCTTGAAGCTCATTTGGACAAACCACAAGGTTTAGGGTTTAGGGTTTACAATTTGGCACGGTTGCCTTTGCAATGTGGAGTTGACAACTTGGGAAGGTGGACTTGGCAACATAGACTTGACAACTTGAGAAGGTGGACTTGGCAATGTGGAGTTAACAACTTGGGAAGGTGGACTTGGCAACATGGACTCGACAATGCGAACTTCATAGTGTGACAAAGTGAATTTGGCAAAAACTAGTCAACTCGGCAAAATAGCCCAATAGAAAATTAGCATTGTAGATTTGGCAATTTGGCAATGTGGACTTGGGAAACAAGTTAAATGAACTTTGCAAAATACTCGTGCCAATTATATTTCATAGAAAGGATATTGACCTTCAAGCTTTTCTTGAACAAAATGAAAGCACATCTTGCCAAGGGCGACATATTTTCGCACATTTCAACTGCATCAAATTCTCTTCTATTGCTTGAATTTTTAAGTGTTTTTTCAAAATGTCAAACACATAACTAATATTTAAGGATTTTAAAAATATATATTAATCAAATAAAAAATTAAACAATTGAAGTGAATAGAAAAACAAAATAGAAAATTATCATCTCATGTGTAAAAGAAGTCAACATAGGGTTTAAGATGTGTTTATTTCATATGTTTTTCAACTATTGGAAGATAGTGAATCAATATTTATCACATGCTCTTGCACAATGACATACCCACATGTCCAACTTAAATTCAAAATGTAAAGCACATTTTATAACATTTTGTTGATCGAATCTCTTCTCACATATTTTGTTATTTTCATGTATCATAAGTAACTTATTCTAGTGAATGCCTTGATATATTGGCAACATAAATTGTCATTGTGACCATTCAACACAAGGTCACCACTTTTGATTGCTTTCTTTGGCCATCATTTGGAAGCATGAATAATTTTTTAATGTCAAAACATCTATCAAAAAATTGATATCACATGATGATGCACTTCCAAGGTCATCAAGGGGAGTCAACACTCATTTTTAATTTTGCAAGAATGGAATTAAAACCTTTAGGCATGCTCCATAATTTTCCACAACATGCACATAGGGGAGAGAACTTTAGGATGACTAGGAAGAATTGAAGCTTGTTATAATCAACTATTGAATAAGTAAATCACACAAAATATAAAACTAAGGCATTTAAGGTAATTCAAATTTGGATCGGATTTGGGACTAGTCAAAAACTCAAACAACCTTCTCAACAACCCAAACCCATGACAAAAGCACAATTTTTTCCCTTTATTATAGTTTGTAGCTCACCATGAAGACCATATCCCAATGACAAATTTTCAAAATCCCCAAAATCAAATCAAGATGTTCAAAGTTATCATTTTTCATTTTTGGAGGTTCATCATTTATAATAAATGCATTTATTTTTAATATAAAATAGTTTATGTTTTAATTGTTGAAAGGATAGATATTTCATATCAAAAAGCTTTTGAATTTTGGTCAAACCATCCTATGAATGGTCATCCATTTTTGTTATTTCTAACATTGTTTTGGTGAACATTTTGAAAGATGGAAAATTTTATTATTGGACTCATTCATCACTAAGCCCCAAACTTTATGATTCAATATGTAGTTAAAACTTCTAAAGGGTGTGGGTTTGCTTGGTGTCACAAAAATGATAAGGTATTAGAGCATCCCTAGCAATGTTTAGAATGTGACCTTAGAAAAAATAAATTCATATCCAAGTTTTTTTTTTTTTTTTTTTGCAATTCAGCCCACCCATAGATTTGAAATTAAGATATCAATAGGTGGCGGACTAATAATACCAAACCACTTATATCGATCATCATGATGGGCCAATAAAAACCATTATATAACAATTTGATCATATTTATACACTATTTTTTGTAGGTGCACAACATTGTTTTGCCTTTTATTAGCCATCACAAATTATCCTACCATAAAATGATCGCCAAGTTTTGATGGCATGCACTTACCAAGTGCCTACATTTGTATTTTTTGAAGTCAATAAGCATTTTGCCCAAGGTCAAAAATATGTGCACATGAATAAAAAAATAGTGAAATCATTAGTAAAAACATTTTTCAACTAGCAATTAAATATTATAAGGAACAATGATAATTTTCATTTTATTTTGTAATGTATTGAAATCATAATGTATCAATGCATCATGTCATCATGTATTATGTTGTGTTATCATCATGAATTTCATGATACATATGTATTTTGTAAGCAAGGGCGGAATAAATTTTCAAAATTATATGGATAAAATGATCAAGTTTTTCAATTTATGGTTATTGTAAGGTCTACTTACTAATACATCAAAAAATACCAATACACTACTCATGGGTGAATGGTATATTGGTATGTTTCAAATCTACACCTAACATATGTTTCCCATCACTTTTCAATTATAAGGTTCTAATTATTATGTGCCATATGTTTTTTGATACATTAAAGATTAGTTGATACATTTTAAAAAATTCAATTGAAAGTTACCATGCATGTATAAACATAGCAAGGGCGGGAATTTTTCTCAAAATACATGGACAAAGGGCTACCAAGTTTCTACATTTATGGTTATTGGAAGATAATTCTTAATGTATCAAAAAATATAAATACTTTACTCACATGTGTGAGCAATGCATTCCATGTATGACTATTTTTTCACACATGACAAATTGATGGTTGCATATGAGAATTTTGACATTTATTTGACATTTCTTGTCATTTTTCAATTATAACCACTTGTTATTTGGCATTGTTTCTTTTATACACTAATGATTTGTTGATACACTAAAAGAAATTCAATTGAAAGTTGTTGTGCATGTTTAAATGTAACAAGGGTGGGAATTTTTTTCAAAATACATGGACAAGATGCTACCATGTTTCTATGTATATGGTTGTTATAAGATAATTGTTAATGTATCCAAAAATAACAATACATTACTCACACATTTATGAACAATACATCCCATATCCATTTGTTTTCCACATGCGAAAAATGAATGGTTACATATCAAAAATTTGCATCTAGTCTATGTTCACCATCACTTTTCAACCATAACCAATATTTGTTATTTGTCAAGAAATTTCTAATACATTAAACAAAATTCACACATTAAATTTATTTTTATACATTGAGGATTTTTTCAATTAATAGTTATTGTGCATGCTTAAACATAACAAGGGTGAGAATCGTTTTTCAAAATACATGCACAAAAGGTTGTTATATATATATAAAATAAAATTATCATTGATATACTAAAAAATACCAATAGAATATTCACCTTGTGTGAACAATATTTTCTAAATATCATCATTTTTTCACACATGACAAATATATGGCTACATATCAAAAATTGGCACCTAGTCTACATTTCCCACCATTTTTCAATTGTAGCCAATTGTTATTTGCTATGTCTTTTTTGATACATGAAAAATTGATTGATAATTATTTTAAAAAATTACTTGAAAGTTGACATGTAGATGTGTCTAGATATAACAAGGTAATTGTTTTTTGCAAATACATGGACAAGAGGCTATCATGTTTTAAAGTTTATGGGTAGGGTATTTTTATTTTTATTTAATCAAAAAACAACAATATGTTAATGGCATGTGGTGTGAACAATGCATTCAATGTAATACCGTTATTCCACACTTGATAAATAGTAACTACATATGAAAAGTTGACGTTTAGTTTATGTTTCCCACCATTTTTTGATTGGAGCCAATTGTTATTTATCATTTGCATATTTTTTAATTTGAAATTATTCAACAAAACATCAAATTGATGTGTAGTGACCATATTTCTCAAAAAAAATCATCATAAAGGAATCTTGGGCCTCAAAAACCAATTTCCATTCTTTTTTAATTTTAATTTTTAATTTAATTTCTTTTCATGCAAATATTCCAAAATGTGTCATGCATGACCATTTCAATTACACAATTAGGTATGTGAACCATTAATTGAACCCAAAGATCGCCCAAAGATCCTTTGATACATTGATGCACTAACACATTAATATATTAATGTATAACATTTGAAACATAAATATTTTATTTTGAAACTTTTGATACACGCCACTTTGAAATGAATGACGTAAATAATTACATATGAAAATATCACATGTCCATGATTTACAAAATCCACTTGAAAGTTTTGTCAATTTGACGAATATATCATACAATAAAATATGCCACTATATATTAATATTGAATTACTTAGTTCCAAGAGTTGCACTTCAATGTATCACCTTCTCATTAAAAAATCAATTAATCATATCATGAAAGGAATTTCAATATATTAATGGATGGAATATAAATCCAATGTTATACATTTATACATGCCATTATTGGACAAGAAAGGTGAGTTATATCAAGTAATACATTGCCAAATTCATTAACAATATCCAAATGCATTCAAATTGAAATTCAATCTCCAAACAATTCATATGTATTAGGAGGGATAATTACATCCACCCTAAATTGGGCACATTCAACACCAATGTGCCCTATACAAATAGGCACAACTTTTTTAATCTTTTATTTCATGTTCCTTGATGAACTTTTGATTGATTGATTTATTTTTGATAATCTAGATAATCAAATGTGCCACTCCATCAATCATTCAAGATCTACACCCACAAATTCAATCAAGATGAATAAATTTATAAAGTTGAAACGTTGCACTTGTGATGCTACATTATAATTCGTGTGCAACATACTACATTATATAAATCGACACATTGATGCAATACAAATTGATGCATTAACAAACTAAAGAAAAATAAAATTGAACATCACATTTAAAACTCATCAATTGTATTGCATATTGTATTGTTTAGATGCTATATTGTTCAAGCACTAATACTTTATAACACTAACACACTAACATTTTAATATTGATGGCCAAAATTGAACTTTTCAACCTCCATGGAAACTTTAGAATGTTTTGAAAAAGAATTTACAAACTACATGATTTGAAAGCCAAAATGCTCCATAGATTTAATATCAAATGTTTGAATAATGAATGATTGATTTAGGAATTGGTACTAAATGGTCAAATGTCTTTTAGATGTTTAGAACTATTATTTTTGTATAATATTGCCATGTTATCATTTTATCAAACCCACCAAATTTTATGAAAGCATGATGTGGTCTATGAATGTTTACTTATGTGTCACAGTTATATTTGTTTTCTTCTTTGTTTGAATTTTGTTGTTTCATTTGATTTTATTATAATTTTACATTCTAAAGTACAACATTACTAGCTTCACCATTGTTAAGGATCATTTTTTGAATTTAAAAACTAAACAAAAGGTTAAGAAGTTAAAGAAAACATGTACAAATAATTGCACATTAGATTTAATATAATGAAGTGTTAAAAACACATTCTATAAACTTTGCAAGTGCACCATAAGGTTTTAAAACAAGGGAGATTCAAAATAAGTTCACACCATGTAAATAATCAAAATATATGCCACATAATTGAATATAAGAGACTTTTTCACATCAATACAATGGATTGTAATGTATCAATCTTATAATACACAAATCTAATTACATTGATTTAATAAAAACCTGAAACAAAAAAATTTCCTTAAGATAAGGAAATAACAAACTTTCAAAATTGTCAATGCATTTGTGAACATGTAATAAATAATCAAGTTCACAAGTTGTATATAATATGTAGGTGGGGAACCCAAAAAATAATAATCTTTGATTTGATTATTATAAAAAAAATCACACAACTTGTTTCTACCTTTTAATTGATTATTAATTTCAATAACATGAATTGATTCAAGTTGTGAAAAAGGAAAAATTGATTAAAAAAAATGTTTAAATTTCTTGAAAATGCACTTGAAACAAACATAACATAACAAAACAAAACTTTACTTGTGATACATTGTATCACAACCCTTTTTTTTAATTTCTCACATCATGAATGTAAACATGAATTCATGTTGACAATCATGTGCATAATGTGAACTTGAACTTGGGTTGATTGCCATGTGCACAAAATGTATATCACTCAAATGCTTGTTTGAAGTTCATAAGATTTCACAATGACAAACAAATGTTTTCTAATTTGTTGTTCAACTCACTAACTTCTAAGGAAGATAGAAATGCAATATTTTACATTTAAATCACATTTTTTTTTTAAAATAGTTATTTCTTTGGTTAATACCTTTGAAATGATGGATATGATCTTACATACTTAAAAATGAAATTGTTTTAAAAAAATCAACAATGAATATTATTGTTGAGAAAAAAAAAGGGCATAGAGAGAAAAGGAGAAAGAAAAAATAAATAAATTGTTCAAGAGTTATTTTCTTGATCCTCCTCTTTACAAAAGATATGCTCCTCCTTTTTTTGATTCTCAACTTTCTAGCATACAAAAAACTATATAAACATTCACTCAACCAAAAAAAAAAAAAACAGGAAACATTACAAAAAAAAAAATTAATACAAAAAAAAAAAACCACAAAAAAAAAAAAAAAAAAAAAAAAAAAAAATTATAATAAAAAAA
>Ga0116231_10010649_pt1 | contig 14630 bp, 7 predicted proteins | sample S1TSphgellanicum_2_FD_89695 | JGI IMG/M metagenome (GOLD analysis project Ga0116231, IMG submission 89695) | Host-associated microbial communities from peat moss isolated from Minnesota, USA - S1T2_Fd - Sphagnum magellanicum MG | ecosystem: Host-associated > Plants > Peat moss > Unclassified...
AAATCATTTCATTTGGACAAAATTTCAATAAAATATGAATTTTCAAAGTTTACGTTTTTGTAATGTTTAAAATCAAGTATTTGATAAATATAATGCAATGCAATACATTATTACAATAAGTGTGGTAGTTTGATGGTAGGGGTGTTTGCCTTCATCCTATAGGTCAAGGGATTAAACCTCACAAATGGTGTGTTTGTGGTCAAAAGTGGTAAATTGATCAAATGTTTTCCTATTTAGTTCCTTAGAGTAGGTGTTTGTTTAGGTTGATTACATGGCTCATGTACCTAAGCTAGGTTTTAAACTTAGCATAAGTAATGACACATGTCAATAATTTTAGGCTAAAAATCATGAAATTATCAATAATATTAAATATTACATTAAATAAATCATTTCAATTTAATTAATTTTCATGTTACTTAGTTAATGAAATAACAAGTGAAATGGCTTGATAAATTTGTATTTCACTAAATATTAGTGGATCAATTCATTGTCTATAACAACTAGTCCCTGTTCATTAACGGGTTGACCAGTTTCACCATCGTAAAAATGTCCAAATTCATTCAAAATTTAGTGAAACCCATAATGAACTAGGACACATTTTGGTGTAGTGAATTCTTTTGACCATGACTAACATTTTCCAATCTCTTATGGCTTGCAACATTTTAAGGTTGGGTTTCACCCCTTCCCTTGATAAAATATGCCTTAAAAAGTCCATTTCCTCTTGGGCAAATTCATTTTTTGCCCTATTGGCAAAGAATTTATTTTGTTGAAACTTACTCAAAACATATTCCAAGTGTTTCACATGCTCTTTAACAATCTTGGAGTACACAAAGATGTCATCAATATAGGTGATCACAAACTTGTCCAATTTGGAAGTTTGAATTCATGAGGCTTATGAACATTGATGGGGCATTACACAACTCGAATGGCACCACTAGGAACTCATACAAGCCATACCTACTCCTCATAGTTGTTTTTTCAACATCAAGTCATCCATAATGCAAATTTGGTAGTACCTTGATTTGAAATCAATTCAACTAAAATGTTTAGCCCCATTGAATCGATCCAATAGATTGTTAATTTGAGGTAGAAAATAGTTTTTCTTTATGCTTATTTTATTTAAGACATAGTAGTTAATGCACATTCTCAACTTGCCATCCTTTTTATCAACAAACAAGATTGGTGCCCCATAATGCAACTTGTTTTATCAAATATACCTTCAATTGAAGAGGTCATTTAATTGTTTTTGAGATCTTCTAATTCCTTTTGATTTAACCTATACTTGCCTTGGACGGTGAAGCCAAACCAAACACCAATTCTATTTTATGGATAACCTTTTTATAAGGTGGAAGGGCATTAGGGAGTTAATCTATTAAAACTTTCAAAAATTTATTGAGTGAATCCAAAATACAAATAGGAGGTCGCCTTGCCCCTTGTGGTTTAGGTCCCCTTGGGAAACTCTCAAAAACATCGAAATCACAAAATTAAGCAATTTTAACTCTTTAGCTCCAAAACAACCAAGTTAATTCCTATTTTCACCAACGAAAAATGATATTCTACATTTAAATTCACTAACTTAAAGCCAATTTTGGTGTAGACTCTCACCTTACCTCCACCATAAAAAAATGTTTATTCATTTGTGGAGTCATGAATGAATTTGTCGCTTTTAAATCCGAAATAACACACCAACTTATTATTTATTTTACATTTCAATTTCAATTGATCAGAGGCTTCGTTTTTGTGGGCCCCTATTTCAGCCATGAAACCCCTTAAGAAAAAAAAATTACTTTGGGAAATGGGCATAACACATTAAGCCCCCCAAAAATTGTAGTCATGAGTATAATCTTTTTGCAATTATTTTTTTGGTAATGTACATTGCACATATATTTCAAAACTAGGGTTGTGAGTGAAATTTTTGGGTGAAATTTTTTATGGTGTATGATATTGATACACATGAATTAAATTTAAGACCATTTAGAGATTTAAATTTTTTGAATGAAATTTCCTTAAAAAATTGTGTGTTTTTGCCATTTTTGAATAATAAATGCATATATATTTTTTGAAGGAAAAAAACCATTACCATATCAAAAAGGAGGAGATTTTATAATATGGACATTGCATATTTTTTCAATTTTCTTTTGTTTGGTAATGTTTCATGAACAACAAACATGAGGCCTTATGGTCATTGAAAAACTGTAAGTTATATACTGTATGTACATTAATTTTATCCAATCCTCTTCATTTAACCATTGGATCAAAATTAATTTTGATTCAAAATGAACTTTGAGTTTCAAAATCTTATGATGCAAAATTTTAAATTTTTTGCTTGTGTTTAGGATAATCAAAGGATACCATCAAGATTTTAACTTATTGTGTAATATAATACTTGTTATACATCACCTTTTTTTGGTGAAAAGTGGTTCACCCTTTGTGTGTTTTCACCTAATGTCACTTACTCGAGGTGGCTTGGGATAATCCTTTGCCAAATGCCCGCGATTGTCATAATTAAAGCACTTGACCTTTGTCAAGTTTCACTTAGCCTTTTTCACCACTGGTTCTTTGCCCCGTGACTTCTCTTTGTCATCACGAGGCCTTAGTTTGCCTTGGCCCCACTTTCACTTGTTTCAGCATTTATGTCCATTACTTGGCCCGACATTTTATTTTTGGGTGACTCTATTTCTAGTGTCACCCTTGGGGCACAAAAGGCCTTCATCTTTCATGCACTTTGCCATTTTCATCAAGCCTTGGTAGGTGTCTAGGATGTTTGTCCTCTGATAGACAATTTTTTGGACCTAAGGCTTTATCCTATGCAAGAAGACCAATTTCTTGGTGAACTATTTTTTCAGAGGGACCACATTTAGCCTTTGGCTGAAATCCAACACATAGTGGGCAAAGGACCCCACTCCATTTCCTTGGGTGAAGTCTAGAAGCTCCATCCCATCTTTGAACACCAAGTGGTGCAGCATGAACTTTTCATTTAATCATAATTAGAATTTCTCCCATGTGAAGATGTTAAGCATGTTGGGTGTTTCTTGTTTATAAGACATCCATTAGTCCCACTTGTGTTCTTTAAGGAGTGTTTGAGCAAAATGAATTTACTTTTTGTCCAATTCGAAACATTAGGTTTCCAAATATGCCTTTATTTGGTGTAACCACAGTCGCACTCTCTTTGTCTTCATCTTGTTCCTTGCAAAGGATTAAAGCAACCTTGCTTTCATGGCAACCTTGGTAGAACCCCCACTTGGGGTAGCGCCCATCACACCCAAACTTGTTGCAACTTGGCCCATTATCTTTGTGACCTTGTTGTGTTGTGTCATGGCTTCACTGCGTTACACCATGAGGGTTTGGAAGGTGTCAAAGAGGGCCAAAAATTCCTTGGATGACTTAACCACCCCATTTTGGTTTACCTTTTCATCTCATGCCTTGGAAAACTTGTCCATTTCAGGATGTTTTCGCGGCCTTTTGCCCCCTTTTCCCCTTTTAGGCTCATTCAACATAACAAGTAAAAAGTCGCCCTCAATGTTGGACTCCTTGAAAGAATGCAAATGCACATGCATTAATGGTTTTTCATTCAAGTGAAGTGAGGAATTTTTTCCTTTCCCTTGCTTTTCTTGGGATCCAGAAGAGGTTTTTTTACCGGAGAACTCACACTTGTTTCAATTCCTCCTTTTTTTTGGGTGATGGGGGAAGGGGTCTTTTCTTGGGTCGAAGCTTTGTTTGGCCCAACCCCATCCTTCCCCTTCTTTTTTATGTTTTTGTGAAGAGGAGTCATTGCAATCTCTTCCTCCATGAGATCTTTCAGACTTTGAGTTTCCTCTTCGAACATATCTCCTTCCACCATGAGTTTTCCTATGGTAGTCAATTCCTCAAAAATTACATATTTTTCTTTCTCCTTTTTAGTCTTGTATTTCCTTTTCATTTTAGGTTGCATTTGCACCATTGGTTAAGTCTAGGTTATTCCAAGGCCATTTGCTTTCAAGAAATGCCTTAGAAGTTTACAACAACTTAAAAAACTTGTTTTGATACCCCCTATTGCACTTGAACCAACCTCGATGCCCTTGTGTCCTCGCCTTTGCTCACGCTTTTTGTTAAACACCTAAGCTACTTGCACATGGTAAGCCACACTTAGTGAGTTTCGGCATTCAAACTCATTTTGTAACTTTGGGCTAACCTCAACCTCTAAACAAGTGGGATTCAACTTGCTACAAAATTTTCAAATGGTTTAAGGCTTCATTGCTTGGAATTACCATTTCCCGTCTCGTAACCTAACCACATACTTGTGTTTAGTCCAAGGACTTAGTGTATTGAAGATACTTCTTTGGGCCCCTCTCCTTGAACCCTCATTTGTCAACACCTATGTGACTCGTGAATGTTGTCAAACCGGGAGTCAAACCATGTCCAACATTTAGACTTGCAACCCAAGCCACCACAAGGTTGCCCCACAATAGTCTGGGCTTGGGCCCCAACTAGATAAATCCTCTCACTCAAGGGTCCAACTAGAAGGGCATATCACACAACCTCCATTGAAAGTTAAACATATTAAATTACAATTTAGAAAGGAATGTGCTACGTCCCCAGAAAAAAAGAGGTTGAGGGTCCCATATGGAACCCTTGCCATATGATTATTGTATGGCACGTTGCCTTGGATTTCTAGCACAGTATGTAAAGAACTTGTAGAAAATTTCTAGTGTATGTGGAGAGTGCTTCACCTCAAGGCAAATTTATGAATAAAAAGAGGATGGCACCTTATGCATAAGGTTCCTTGTTTCGTCTCAAATGAATCACAGCCATTCATAGGAGAAAAAATTTATACAAATTCTTAATACTGGGTAACGATGAAGGGGGCTGTTCTCGAAATTCAGCTCCCATGCCCAGCAGGCCCACATTCCAAGAACAGCACCCTTCTGGGTCCTTTTACCTTTTGCGGAAGTGACTTTATTCCTGAGTGTATTTTGCCACCAATAAGACACTCTTATCTAAAATTAATGGGTTTTGATTTCGTATTCCAGTACTTTTAAAGGTTTCCTTTAGGTGGCACAAGCGTCCTCGGCACTTGTGGTTTTGCCGGTCCCACTTGTGATGTGAATCATTGGTGGGGAATCCGCTTTGGAACAGGCCGTGGTTGACCCCCAGCACCTGACTGAATGACTTCTCGTCCTATACTAACTTAGTAGGTGAGAAATATTGTCCCATCTTTATGGGATCCTAGAACCTTGTCACTCTACCTGCCTTTGGTTGGATCTAAACATTATATTAATACCCCCACCGAAGACAAATACTAAATCAGGGTATCTGAGGCCACATTTAGCGTTTCCTGTGTTAAAGATAGCCACTTAAAGCCAGACTCAAGAAGATGAAGGTACCAATGTAGGTGTGAGTTCACGCTACCCCATTCTAGGAAGTATGTCAGCCTATTTTCCACCACCTTTAGATAAGATAGGCATTCCATAGGTATTGTCATGCACAATATATAGGTCAACATATAGCTACAAGCCCGTTCAGACATTTCACTAACACCCCTTGAACATAACCCTGAGATTGGATCCATATTCAAATAAGTTGGTTAATAGCTATTTTTTCCTATAATAAGTTAGCCCACAGGGATTTCTAAATGTTAGTTTGGCCTTCAAAAGGTTTTTTTTAATGCCCGATTTCCAGTTTATACTTGGTCTCAATTTGCTACTGTTTCTAAAGCAGCCTTAGGTTACTTGTTTTGCACTTGGATCTGAATTTTTTAAAACTTTCCAACTTTGGACCCATGTTCATTTTATATTATCCTTATCTAAATTTTTGTCTAATATCTGATTTAAATAAATAGAGGGGACATTGGGTTGAAAGTAATATTTTTGCTAGCATTTGTATTATTTTCATGGAATATTTTTAAAGTGAATTTTTGTATTCATATACATATAAGGAGGTTCCTATTTTTTTTCTCTTTCATCTACTAAAGGAGAGGAGAATGAAGGTGACTCCATGGCAAAAGTATGAATGATATAAAATTTCACACTTGTTTTGTTTACATTTTATCAAGGGTTGGGTTTCCTCCCCAAATTAGGTTTAAAGCACAAGTTTATTGGTACTTACATAAAATTGTTTCATATTTTTATTACAATTATGTATCCAACGTTTATAGTCTGTACACAATTTAAAGTTATGGAAAAGTAATTTCAAAATTAGGTTTAACATTTAATTGTAAAAAAATTGTTAAATTTTAGCATTGAAGTTATGCAATTAATTCTTTTTGTGTTTATTTAACTGAAGGTCAATGTAGGGATTTTTTGTTGCATAAAAAGGTTTTAACTCAACATTTAGGGTTCATTTGTATAGGTTTGCTTAGTTTTTCAAATTTAGGCCTATGCATCCATTAGCTTATAATGTTTACATAATTTATGGTTTATGGAAACAAAATTCTCAAATCAGGTTAAGGGTTTTTTTTGTCATTTGTATGAAATTATTTAATTTCCAAATGAAGGTTAAGGTTCCATTAGTTCAAATGTTTACTTAATTTAGGGTTGATGCAATTGATTGTGTAAGAAATATGGTGACCTGGACTTGGACATTTCTATTAGATATTTAAAATGATTGTATCGTAGTTTCCCAAACTAGGTGGTGAATGAGAAAATATTTGCAATATTTGCATCTTCTAACCTTTCTATGACCTAAATATAATTGGTTGAAAATATGATATGGGAATGCAAAGACTTGGGTTATTTGCATTTCAATTTTGTAATAGGTGCTCCATCTTAACATGAGGGTATTACGGAAACTTGGTCCATTGTCATTCAAGTCTCATTTACCCTTAGCCATAGTTTTGCCATTGTGATGAAAAATATTTTAAAGAAAAAAAATAGAATAAAATAATGCAATATTTACATTTAAAGCATAAAATCATGGTTGGATTTCTTATGTTTCAAGTAATACCCAAATGTTGTAAATAAAATATCCATCATTAATGATTTAAAAAAAAAGTAGGATGATAGTTTTGAATTTTAAAAAAAAGATTAAAATATTTTATAACGAGAAAAAGGCAATAAAATTGTAAAAATAGGAATAAATTTAGCCCAAAATAAAATTTTAGCCAAGAAGAAATATAAATTTTGCCAAGGGATAAAATTTAACCAAGAAGATATAGAGGTTTTGCTAAGAAATAAAAAAATTTGCCAAAAAAAAAAAAAAAAATTTAAAAAAAAAAAAAAAAAAGTTTAACTAAAAAGAGATGTAAGTTTAGTCAAGAAAATATATAAATTTTGCCAAGAAATAAAAGTTTAACCAAGAAGAGATAAAAGTTTAGCTATTAAAAAATATAAGTTTTGTTAAAAGATATAAGTTTAGCCAAAAAGAGATAAAATTTTAGCCAATAAAAGATAGGTTTTGCCAAGAAATAGAAGTTTAGTTAATAAAAGATATGGGTTTTGCCAAAAGATAAAAATTTAACTAAGAAAAAATAAAAGTTTAACTAAGAAGAGATATAAATTTAGCCAATAAGAGATATAGGTTTTGCTAAGAAATAGAAGTTTAGCTAAAAAGAGATATAAATCTAATCAATAAGAGATATAGGTTTTGCTAAAAAATAAAAATTTAGCTAAAAAAACATAAGAGTTTTACCAAGAGATAAAAGTTTAACCAAAGGAAGATAAAAGTTTGGCCCGAAATAAATATATGTTTTGCCAAAAGATAAAAGATAGATAAAAGATTAGTTGTTGATTTATAGGCAGGGCTAAGATGTAAATCAATAGGGTAACTAGGTGAGAGGGTAGTATGGAGGTCAGGGTTGGGAAAAATTTAGCAACAAAACAAATATTCAAGGGTCACACATTCTGGTAACACCCCCTTTGTGGGTCTTACCTACCACTTACACCTGAGGGGAAAAAGGTGTCAATTGTTGTAGTGCATTTCAGAAACCCTAAGAGCTTTCGGGTTAAATCGTGGGCACATAAGATCACACAATATCACTTTAGTGTTGAAAATATGGTGTGATGCAGAAAATATGTCATTCTATATGGCTTGGGAGTAGCTTTTAAGGCATATTATGGGAACGAACAAAGTCTATGGTACGGTTTTTCGTTTCTCACTTTTTCTTTTCTAGGCCAATTGTTGGCTGTCTCCCAACTTGATATTCCTGATATTTCAATATAAAAATGTATTGTTCCTTTGGAGACCTTTGGAGACCACAACTTGGCAGATTGAGGACATGACACAAGACTATATAGTTTGTGCCCAAATTTGAGAAAAAGCATATTCTATTGTGGCTACATAGTTCATGTTATATTTCTAAGGTTCTCGTGTTTTTCTGAAGTATTTTTTGCTGGTGATGTCTTAGAATCTTTGAAGCCCCTAATGCCTGGCACCATCAGAAGAGTGGGTCACATATAACTTAAATAATGTGAAACCAACTCAGTGCATCCCTACTGATCAAAGTCTTTCCAATCGTAACAAGCTTGAAGCGGTGACAAGAGGTGCCTAGGTGTGGGAGATCTCATCATAACAAACAAATCAAACAAAGTACTTTCCTTAGCCTAATAGATAAATTGGAGTACTTCAACTTTTCTCTGGATTTCGTCTTCAAGATTACAAATCTAGCTCCTAAGATAGGAATCCATCGTTCACGTTTTGATAAAGATTGTTGAAATAGCATTCATCTATTAGCTTTGAGCTGGCAAGTACACCCCATATCCCGGCTGTTCTTATTGCCCTCGCCCCTCAGAATGTAGGTAGGTCAGTAGCTTAACATATCTAAAGAGGTAGGTCAGTGGAAAATTAACTAGGGAGGTAAGTAGCAATCTTGACTTGGTAAGGTATTTGCGACCTTTCTCCTCATTACATGCCATTAACCTAGTTTCCATCAGTGTTGGGCAGTTCTCGAAAACAGGAACAGACCCATCGGTTATCAGGGTGGTTCTATCGGTTCACCATCACGATTCTCAAAAAATCAAGGAATCAGATCCAATAAAGTTATCCAAAAAGTCACCCTCTGCCTTCACCCCTTATCCCCTCTTTCAGTGGTATCCGCAAAGCAAGGAAATTTTATTAAATCTCAGTATGAAATGCTGAAACTCAGCATTTAATGCACAAGGTTCGAGGGTAATTATAGTAGTTGTATAGGTAGGAGTTGTGGAAATATATGTACCAGCAGTGGAGGCGCTCAGGAAAGAGGAAAGAGGGGACAAAACTCAGTTTGCCACCAAATTTGGTGGAAAATTTAGTTTGGGTCCCAGTTATTTTGTTTTGTAAAATTTCATTCTCAGTTACGCCTTTGATGCCTTGTTATGCCGAAAGTGGCCGTTCTCGCCCCCTAATCGCCTGACTCTACAGATAGCTTTAATATATGACCACCGTTTAAAAAAAAAGAAAAAACTTAATTAACCACAATATAATTGTGGGTGGGTTCTTTATTCTTGAAAACTACCTCTTCGTTGAAATTTTGAAACAACTGAACTAGACCTAGCAATTTTTTAATTGGCATTTTTAAAAACAACTGAAAATTTTGATTCTCTGATTCTGAAGTATTTTAAATAGTTATTAGTAAAGTCACTTGTGATTAGGGGGCCAGAACGGCCAGCTTCAACATACTAGGGCATCAAACGTGTAACTGGGAATGAAAATTTTACAAAACAAAATATCTGGGACCCAAACTAGTTTTTCCACCAATTTTGGTGGTGAACTTGAGTTTCATCCTGTCTTTCCTTTTCCCTGGGGGGTGAGCACCTCTATAATGCTGTTACATGTATTTTCACTGCTCCTACCTGTACGACTACTATAATTACTCCCGAACCTTCTGCATTAAATGTTGAGTTTCAGCATTTCATACTGAAATTAACGAGGCTTTGCCAGAAGAGGCTCTGTCCTGAAAATAAGGTATTACATTAATGTTCTACTATGAACTCAAGTTATATTGGATGAAAGTTTGTTGATTTTATGAAAGACCATAATTTATTTATTTTCACATTTGAACTAAGAAATAAATTTTTCTAACCTTCTTAGAATTCATGGTGAATATGTAAAAATTGAAATCATAGTTTCATTGTCTTTCCTTTAACCTACAAATGAATATAAAATTATAAATAATCGTATTGTTTAAGAAAATTCAAGTTTTCTAAATTTGAATAATGTAAACAATTTTTAGCAATGTGCATGAGATATTTCGATATTTGAAACAAACATCAATATTGAATGGGTATTAATTTAGATGGAAAGATTTTTATTTTTAGTCTGATTTTCATTTTTTTAATTTAAGAATTTGACAACTCTTATATATGTTTTTGTCACATTTTGGGTTTAGGTTTTTCACAAAAAATGTTTTGTTATGGTGTTTGATGAGTGTATGTGTGAATTAAAAAATTGTCCAATTTTTTTTTTGTTTTGTTATTGATATTTATGATTTGTTTTTTACACATGGTCCATGAAAAACAATATAAAAATACAAATTCAAAGCTCAAGGTGCCAACATTTTTGGAATAATTAATAAGGTGGAAAATGATAAATTTACATTCATACAATCACAAATGTTACCTTTTAAATAAATGGAGACATTAATAGTTTTTTGTTATACATTGGAAGTGTGTTTGGTGTTTTGAATGCAATATAAATCGGTTTGTGAAAATTTGACCAATATGTTTTTATTACACCATATTTGCATTCATTTCTAAGGACATTTGCCTATATATGGTCTAATTGAAATCTAGCTTTTGTGACAATTTCATTAAATTGTGATTTTAATTGGAATTTATCCATAAAATTTAATAGTTATTTTCTTTTTTGCTTGGTTATTGTTTTTTAAAATGTTAACATTAAAATCTCTTATGATGATGATTGGACAATGTTTGGGAGAATGTTGAATTGTAGTTTGAAGATTTTTTTAAGAATGTAAAAATTAAACATGAATGAGCTCTATACACACATACAATATGTATTTCTTTTCGTGTATTAATATTAAAAGTTGTTCCTATATATTCTAAACCATCATTAATTATTATATTGAAAGAAGTTATGTGCATGTATATGTCATACATCATCATTAACCCATGACCATCATGAATTGAAATATATGAATACTTCAAAAAAATTATAAATTTATGCGCATTGTTGATGCATGGTGTATTCATATTTCTATAAAACATAAGATATGAAACATTTGAAAGTCGTGATCATGATTGATGTCTTTGTAATGTTGGTGTAAAGAAATTGTATTCAACGTTTATATAATGACATGAAAATTTTATGTAGGTTTTTTGATTGAAAATTTAATGGTATCCAAGTTACAATTGTTTTCAATCTATTAATTTCCATGTGTATTCTTTGGATCCACATAAAAAATTTCATGTTAAAGATGAGTTAATAAAAATAATTTTTCTTTTGTTTGAATGTGGAATAATGTTGTATATGTAACCCATTTTTTTAATGTTAATGGGATAAAAAAATCAATTCATTTAATGATAATCCTTGAGAACGATGAATGGTTCTTGTTGCTACAAGTTGAACTGGAAATTGAATCCTTGTTATGAAATTGGGATTTACCAACTTTTATATCTTTGATGATAAGTTCAATTAGTGTCCATTTTGATTCAATGTTATTGTAATAATGAAAAAAAAAAATTAATTAGTGTTTCGATTTTAGAATTTTAAAACATTATCCATATAATGGTTTTTTCACAATATATTGTTGATGTTTTAAAAATGTCATCAACTCTATTCACAAGACCATCAAATGTTGCATAATTACTAGCACATAATTCAACCAACATTTTTTTTTATATGAATTGTAGAATGTAAACCCATAATTTTACTAAGATCATTTGAAAATTTATAAGATAGTGGGCATGATTGATGGTTAATGTCCAATATTTTGAAAATAAACGTGGGACTTAATGTGTTAGTGAACACATTTTCATTGTATTTTGCACAGGTTTATTTGTATTAAAAAAACATGGAATAGTAAAATTATTGGGTAGTTATCAATTACAAATTGAATTCATAAATTGAATATCCTTTGTATTTTATGTTGCAATATGAAATTTGTTCAAAGTTTGTATAAAGACCATATTAGATTGTCGCATAACTTTATTTAGTTCATAACATTGAACATATGTTTGCTAAAAATTTAATGCTAATGTCTTAACATTATCTTTGATATTTTGAATGATCCAACTATCTTTCACAAGGGTTGTTTGATAGAAATCACCTATCATGATAACATTAACACCACCAAATAATTTGATTTGAATATGTTTTACAGACCTTAGCCTATTATTTATAACATTAAACATTCTAACACCAACAAATGATATTTCATCTATTAAAAAAAGTTGTAATTGTTCATATCAACGTGTGGGCCTATTTAATGAATTTAATGATAAGTTTGGTAAACTAGATAAGGATTGTTATACATGTATGTTAAAGTGTTGAATGTATTATTAAATCATCAATATTGACAACATATTTATTTGTTGATGCCATAAATAAAGCCTTGGTTTTTGTTAAATTAGAAAACACGTTTGCATTGTATAATTATAACAATCTTTGAATTATGAATTTTAATGTAAAAATTTTACCAATTCTAGCACCTCCTATCAAAAATAAACATATCGGTGTATTGGGATACAATTGTTTTTTATGCATAACATCATCAAATATTAATCTTTGTTCTTCATTTAATTATCTAAGTAAATTCCGATATTCAAATTTTTCCATCATCATGAAATATGATGATTTTGTGAAATTATCATCTTTTAAAAGTTATGATTTTTGGTTTGATCCATTATGTGATTGAATGACAAAGTTAGGTCATAAATCATAGTGTCCAATATTGATTATGTTTTTTACAAGAATTATAAGACATGGATCATTTATTTCTTTATCTATATTGTTAATCTAAATGTTAGTTGAATGTAATAATTTTGATTTTGAATCTATTGAATCATCCATTTGTTCTATATTTGCATATGGCATTTAGTAGTTGAAAATATATTTAATTTTAGAAAATTCATTATGTTGTTCACAATATGCATCATGTCAGGTTACATTAGTTTTAAGTTGCAAGTTGTTTGAATTTTGACATGGTGAATACAATAAAACTTGTTCTCTCAACAAATTTTCAATATCTTTATATTATTATAATTTACAAACCTAATAATTTTGGGTTTATGATGTCTTGAATTTTTTTTTAATGTTATGAAAAGAATTAAACTTTGTTAATGATAATGATTCATATTAATTAGGATAGTTAATATGTTCGTTTATGATTAATGAACACATTATATCAACTGAATCTGGTTTTGATGCAACTTATGATTTTAACACAAAAGCCCGTTATTCAAAAGGAGAAATATTTATGAATTTGAAATGTTCGAAATGAATGATATAATGGTAAAAAAATACAAAGCAAGCAACAAGTTGAACAACCATTTTTGGGCATTAAAAAAAAATTACCTAACTTTTGAATTCTTGTATTTTCATTTATATTATTTACAATGTATTTTTTAATAATATAATGTAATTTTGATGTTATTGATTTATTTATTTTTGTCATATATCATGTGCAATATGTTGTAGCTACATATGGGTCCAAGATAAATTGAAACTTTATATTTGCAAACCACAATGACCAACATGTATACTAAATGCATAAATTTTTATATTTTTAGGAATTTTTTTAAAAAAAATGTGCAACTTTGTTAATTTATTTCTCAAACTTAATGTATACGTATTTTCATCAAGGTTTTAAAATTTTAAATATTTAAAAAATGATACATCATCATTTTCTTTTAAATATTTCTAAGATAGAAATATTTTATTTATTTGTGTATGGAAGTATTATTGTGAAAATGGATAATTCCCATTTATTTTGAAGACGTTTTAAATTTTTTGTTACACAAAAAAATTGTGTAACCACAATGAGTAATGAAATCTACAAACAACATGATTTTATTTTTTACATGTACATGTGTGTTAATGTTGTTGTGTATTTTGTAATGGGTTTGGTAACAATGATACATCACAAAACATATACATGTTTACAAATCATTCAATTTTTTCATTTGTATGTACTCCATACATAGTTGCATTTTTTATCCATAAAAGTCCATGATTAGGTTTGTTCCCACAATTTTAGAATTCATTAACAAAAAAATTACAAATATACCCAAAAATACAATGATTTTTTGCAATAAATTTGTGAAAACAAAATGTTTTATGATCATAATATTTTGCACATGTGATAGGGTCAATTCGTATTAATTTTGTTATATGAACAAATTTGAGGTATTTTACTTTATTTGGGAAATTTAATTTTGAAACATGCAATGTGTGTACAATTTTAATGAAAGGATCCTATAATCTTTTATCATATGTAAAAGTGACAAAGAATGTTGAAGGACCAAATTGTCAAATCACTACAATTTTAAAAAAATTGTAACCTTTCAAAGTAACCAAATGAATTACCTAAACTTTCCAAATCATAATAACTTAATTCTGACTTGAAAATATTATCGAAATTTGATTTATATCGTACTTGATAAGCTTTTAAAATTTTATAACATAGTTTTTTTTTCATATTTACACCCAACCAAAACCTATGATTTTTTGGATGGAAATTTTAACAGTTTTTAAAAAAAAATTATAAATATTTGTTGAAA
>Ga0116231_10010651_pt1 | contig 14629 bp, 12 predicted proteins | sample S1TSphgellanicum_2_FD_89695 | JGI IMG/M metagenome (GOLD analysis project Ga0116231, IMG submission 89695) | Host-associated microbial communities from peat moss isolated from Minnesota, USA - S1T2_Fd - Sphagnum magellanicum MG | ecosystem: Host-associated > Plants > Peat moss > Unclassified...
AAAAAAAAAAAAAAAAAAAAAAAAAAAAAAAAAAAAAAAAAAAAAAAGAAAAAAAAAAAAAGAGAACATTCCCATGTGATTCAAGGCTTGGTCCTCCTCCTACTTCTTCAAGCAAAAGAACCAAGTCAAAATATTTATTTATTTATTTATTTATTATTATTATTATTATTATTTCTCATTTTTATTTTAGAGTCTAGAGGAAAGAAGGGAACATGCCCATGAGACTTGTCAGCATCTGTTGGTTCCATTTTTGGTTTTGCCAAGTTTCAATTGTGATGCAAATCAACGGTGTGTATGTGGATGGATGGATGGATGGATGGATGGATGACACCCATTATGCTTTGGAACACGCCCAGGTACAACCAGTTAACGGTCATAGACACACCCAGTTGTTGTGTGGACCCAGCCCCGCTAGAACCAGTTAACCCCATCAATCAACGGTCATAGACACCAGTTGTTGGGTGCAACTGGCCCCACTAGAACCAGTTAGTTAAACCATGCAATGGTCATCGACACCGGTTGTTGTGTGGAATGGACCCCACTAGAACCAGTTAATCCCCACCTATGGTTATAAACCCCAGTTGTTGTGTGGAACCAGCCCCAGTAGAACCAGTTAACCCCATCAAAGGTCATAGACACCAGTTGTTGTCTGGAACCAGCCCCACTAGAACCAGTTACCCTATCAACGGTCAGAGACTCTGGTTGTTGTTTGGAACTGGCCCCGCTAGAACCAGTTAACCCCCTCAACGGTCATAGACACCAGTTGTTGTTTGGAACTGGCCCCACTAGAACCAGTTAACCCCATCACTGGTCATAGACTCCGGTTGTTGTGTGGAACCGGCTTTCAATTTTACTTTTTTTATTTTTTAAATTTTCAAATCATATTTTTCCCCTATATTTTATTTTTTAAATCATATTTTTCCCCCCTTTAGATACCTACACAAAATTCAACAACCCTAAGAATGAATGGTGTGTTGAAATCTCTTGATGATTGTTGGCTTTACAATTATCACAAACAGTTTAATAAAAATTAGAAAAAATATAATAAATAATAAAATCCTACTTGAATCTATTAGTATAGCTCAGACATGATTTTTTTTTAAATTCCAATTAATAATGCTATTAATACTAACATTCAAATGAATTACATTTGGTATAGATTTTTAACAAACTAATACTCTCATATTTTCTTTTTGTGACATTGTTGGGGAGTAATTTTTTTTTCTATCCTTTTAGTTAATTTTCTTTTAAGAAATATTAGGATCATTTTATTTTTCTAGGAATTTCACTATTTTATTAATACATTTATACCAACATTTTATTTATGTGACTGCAAGCATGTGTGTGTTTATTCTCTCAGATCCGCCTCTTGTGTGCTCTTGGTCGTGTTGGAAACCCCTCGATGAATGAAGGTGGACTAAATTGATTTCATAATGTTTTGACCTACAATGAAGAAGTTATCAAATATTTAATAAAATTTTCACTAAAAATTCATTTAAATTAAAAAGAAACTAAAACATATAGGGGGAATTTTGGCTCATTCTTGGTATTGTTGGAAAGCCCTTTATATGAATAGGATTTAATGAAGGTGATTTGAAAATATTTAGATTTAAAGTGTGAGATATATTGAATTTTGAAAAAAAAAATCATTGAGAATTCAATTCAATTACAAATAATGATTTTGAAAGGAAAAATTAGTTCAGTAACCAATTCACACTTGCACATACTAAACTAAAAAGGATGTAAAATTCAACACTCAACTCATTCGGGGATTAAGTTTATGGGCTAGAGTGAACCAGTAGCCACTAGTGCACCAATTTAAGATGAGGCCATTCAAGTTGTTTTGGGGATGAATCAAAAACACATCCTCTTCCTTTGCCCAAGGTTTTTTCAACTTTCTTTTATGCCCCAAAATTTTCCCCTCCTACCTACTTCACCTCATTTTGCATTCATTCCAACGCTAGAACCTAAGACAACTTGAAACTTGAAACAAGAGGGCAAAAGTGGGAGCTAGAATTAGCACTTGAACCGGGAGGGCAGAAGTGGGAGGGCCAAAATGGGAACTAGGAGGGTAGAAGTGGGAGCCAAAAGTAGGTGCTTGAAATGAGAGGGTAGAAGTGGGAACTTGAAGTGAGAGGGCAAAAGTGAGAGCTTGAAGGTAAGTTCCCTCCTTTCTTTTCATTATTTTTTGTTGTTTTGTTTGTTTTGTTGTAAAAAAGGTGATGACAACTTGCTATCGTCACTTTCTTCTCTATATTTGAGAAGAAGAAAACAATTGCAATGTGCCATTGTCTTCTTCTATGATGGTATTGTTGCAAAGAAGGTAACGGCAACTTGTTGCCGTCGCCTTCTTTCTTCTTCTTTGCTTGAAAAAAAGCTTGAGAAGAAAACAACAACGCATTGTTGTTATCATCTTCTTCTTTAGTGGTGTTGTTGTGAAGAAGTCGTCGCCTTCTTCATTTTTCTCTCTTTGAAAAGAAGAAAATGACAACAATGCATTACCATCATCTTCTTCTTTTGTGTGTTGTTGCAAAAAAAGTGACGACAACTTGTTGTGATTACCTTTTTTTTTCTTATTTTTACCTGAAAAGAAAAGAAGAAGATGATGACAATGGCCATCATCTTCTTCTCTAGTGTGTTGTTGCAAAGAAGATAGACTTCTTTTTTTCTTTTTTTTATTTGAGAAAAAAAAGAAGACGACAACAACTATTGTTGCCTTCTTCATAGATGTGTTATAATGAAGAAGGCAATGACAGTTGTTGTCACCTTCTTCGATGGCTTTGTTGCAAAAAAGGCAACAACAATTGCCATCGCCTTTTTTGGTGGTTTTGCTCCGAAAAAGGTGATGGTATCAATGTCGTCGCTTTCTTCTATGGTGATGTTATTGTGAAAAAGGCAACAACAACAATGCCATTGCCTTCCTCTATGGTGGTGTTATTGTGAAGAAGGTGACAGCAACAATGTCATTGCCTTTTTCTATGGTGGTGTTGTTGTGAAGAAAGTGATGGTAGCTTGTTGCCATTGTTTTCTTTTGTGGCGGTGTTACTACAAAGAAGGTGATGGCAGCTTGTTGTCATTGCCTTCGTTTGTGGTGGTGTTGCTATGAAAAAGGCGACAACAACAATGCCATTGCCTTATTCTATGGCGGTGTTGCTACGAAGAAAACAACGACAATAATGCCATCGCCTTCTTCTATGGTGGTGTTACTACAAAAAAGGCAACGGCAACAATGCCATCGCCTTTTTCTATGGTGGTGTTATTGCAAAGAAGCTTGAGAAGAAGCTCTGAAAAGAAGACAACAAGAATGTGTGTTGCTATAAAAAAGGCAATGCCTTCTTTGTTCTTCTCTCTGCTTAACAAGAAGAAGATGATAGCCATTCTAGTGTGTTTTTGCAAGGAAGGTGACAACAGCTACCGTTGTTGTCACCTTCTTTTTTTCTCTCTTTGTTTGAGGAAAAAAAATGACGGTAATTATGGCTATCATTTGCATCACCTTTTTTTTTTCTTTTCTCTATTTGAGAAGAAAGAAACAACAACGATAGTTGTCGTTTTCTTTTTCTGTGGATGTATTACTATGAAGAAGGTGACATGTACTACCATCGCCTTCTTCAATGGTTTTGTTACAAAGAAGGCAACAGTAATTACCATCACCTTTTTTGGTGGTTTTGCTACAAAGAAGGCGATGGCAACAAGTCATCGCCTTCTATAGTGGTTTTGTTGCAAAAAAATGAATGGCAACAAGCCATCACCCTTTTTTTTTTCTTTTTTTTTTCCAGTCTTTTTGTTGCAAAGAAAACTAGTTCATCATAATTGACAATTAACAATGATGTGGTGGTTTTTAAAAATGTTTAAGGTTGTAATGGTTATTGGAAAGAGACTGAAGAAAGTTGGTGGTGATTTGGAAGCTTAAAACCAAAATATTAATTCATTAGAACCAACAATTGGGAAACAAAATGTTGTTCCATTAAAACTGGGAATTGGGGAGCAAAATGTTACTCCATCAGAACCAAGAATTGATGAATCAAGCAATTTATGTGGCTTAGAGTTGGTAATGATGATTATATGCAATTCGAATGATGAGATCCCTCCCAATACAAATTGGGAATTTCGATTGAGAAGTGGTGGGTTAAATTATTTTAAAATTTACATATATTATATTAAATGCAAAAAAAAAGATTGTACAAAAATATTTAAATTTAACTATATCTGCACCTTCCATCATTTGATGGAAGGTGCGGGAATTTTTTTAAAATTTTTTTTATTGCAATACTCTTAAGAGGTTAAAGTTTGAGAAGTTGCATTTGAATATGTGATTTGATGGTTTGCAATACCTACATTTTGTTGTGTGGTCTTTTTATGTCTAAGGTTTTAAGGTTAAGTTTTTCTATTACAAAGTAAGGACTAACTTCTTTTATAGTTTTTGGTTTAAGTCCGGAACTTTAGATTAACCAGGCCTCTCAGCCATCGGCACCCCCTTATCCACCTAATATGACTCAAAAAGACAAAAAATGGATGAAGGTTGGGTAAAAATGGAAGTATAAAGTTGGCATTTGCATTGTCACATATGTTGCAAAATGGTTGTTGACCAAACATTTGAAAGAGGTGCATGGCTTAGTGGTAAAAAAGGCCAAACTTGGGAGCCTTTCAACTTCTAAAGGAGGTTTTCAATATCAAGACCATGCTAAAAATGAATGTTAATATCTTGAGAGATGCCATGGTTGTGTAGAGGTAGAATGATCAAAAGGTTACTAGTCATGTTCATGCCAAAGCCCAATACAAATGGGATCAGCTAGTAATTGTTGCAGAACAATGTCCACCATTATTAAAACCAACTTTGGTCAAATTAATTTCAAAGCAACTATTGCAAGTGTTAAGTTTTAATGTTTAGGGTGTGAGAAGTGTGCCTCGAAATGTTATATCATGAATGGAGAAGGATGAAGATTTACAAAAGATGATCTAATTCACATGTTTTGCATATGCACGACAATTGAAGATGGCATGGGATGTTAAAAACTAAGATCAAAAGTCCACTAAAGCGAATCGAAAAATAAAATTGACAACTGTATTGGATTTCCATGAATCTAAAATGATTCATGGAAGGTAAATAATAAAAACAATCAATGTTTGTTGTTTTTTTATAATTTTGTTTCATTCAAGGTGTGTTAGGGTTTAATTTGGTGGTTTTTGGGTGTTTTGTAGGGTTTAGGGCACAACAAAGGAGGAGTTTGTTACAAATGCAATTCATGTTAAAATGCAACATCGCCATTTGTACATTGCTTGTCATGCAACAAGTGCTATGAATGTAGTAGATGCTTACCGACCTAAACACGACATTGTAGATAATGATATGGTTTAAGGTTTCCATTTTATATAGTTAGCTAGGTATTTTCAACCCCTTCATTTTTTGGAATACCCAATTTTTGAACTTTGGTCCTTTGATATACAATAGAAAATCTTTTTTTCTCATTGGGTTCTTTAACATTTTTTATCCACCCATTTTTGTACATATTTTATCGATACAATATTTTCTTCTAGTCACACTTGTTTGATGGGTATATGGTTAATCATATATGTTTTTTTTTTCATCATCTTTTTAATGCCTTAAATGTAATAATCAAAATTTAAATAATCCCATGTGCACACTTTCTAATTAACTTGTCTAAGGTTTACAAAGATCAAAATGTACATTGTGTAATACCTACATCTACTATATAAAAAATCACATCACTTAAAGATTTTTAAAGCACTACCCACATTTTAATTAATTTATTAGCATTGTCATGAAACCAAACATGCAATACCCATATCCTTTCTATTCTAACTTCCATAGGGCCATTTAAAATTTGTAATACCCGCATATAGGTCTTTTAAATAGTTGTTGATTTTTTACATCCATTGTAATACCCACATATAGGTCTTGTAAATAGTTGCTGATTTTTCCATCCATTGCATTACTTACATATAAGTCTTGTAAACAATTGTTGATTTTTTTTACATCCATTACAATACCTACATATAGGTCCATAAATAGTTAATGATTTTTACATCTTTTGCAATATTCGCATATAGGTCTCCAATGCAATATTTATGGGACCCATATGACATAATAATATAGTTTAAATATCAACAAATAATGTCATGATTTTAAAAATTACTAAATATATATTTTAGTTTATGTAAATGATTAATTATCATATTTAGAAAATATTTATTAATATTAATTAAATGATTATTTGGTTGAACCTTAATTATTCAGATAATTAAAATTTAAATCCAAATATCAATTTGATAATTTGATATTTAATTTATTATCTTAATAAGTTATTCAAAACATTATTTTAGATAATTATTCATGAGAATTAATTATCCTAAAATTAATTTAAAATATCAATTAATTAAGTTATATGAATAAACATATTTTGGATACCCAAACCACTTATTGGTTATTTTGAAATGACTTTTACATGTGAGTATTACATTTAGGGTTTGGTCTTCACCTAAGGTTGCTTAAATCACCTATGGATTATTTCATAATGAACTTGCATTTAGGTATTACATCTAAGCCTTAGTCTTCATTCAACTACATATTGGGTATTTCGAAATGACCATACATGTGAATATTGCATTTAAGGTTTGGGCTTCATTTAAAGTTTACCTAAATCACCTATGGGCTATTTCAAAACGAATTTGAATATGGTTATTGCATTTAGGGTTAGATATTCATATAATTTTGCAATACCCGCACACGTATTTACTTTTAATAATTAAAGATTTGGCCTTAATTTTTTTAATAATTAAATAAAATTTGTAACAAAACATAAAAGAAAGTATGCCTCTTACCATTTGCTAATATCTCTAAGCTAATTTTTTTCACTTTATATAAAGAGTTTAGGGTATATATATATATATATAGACATTGCATTATTTTGCATATGCTTAAGCCCTAAAAATTCCCCCCAAAATGCACCCTAGATTTATTTTAATTACTATAACTTGTTAAAAAATGATAATTAATTTACATGTCCCAAAATTTAAACCTAAATCATAATCCAATAATGTATATTTATAGCAATTATATGAAAAAATGTGTTTTTTAGTAATTTTTTTAAAACATTCAAATTTAATATGTTATAATATATATAAAAATAGACATTAAATTGTCATAAATGTTTACTAAACTTACGTGGCCTAAGCTACTAGCCTAGGTAACCTAAGCTATTAAACTACCTACATAGCTAGTAAATTTACATAGTAAACTAAACCACCTTGACCATCTAAGATACCAACCTAGAAGGCCTACACTACTGAGTAAACTACATAATAGGTTTATATTACGTTGGTGGCTTACTAGGTACACCTAGGCTAAACTACTGGGTAGTTAGTTAGGTTACTTAACAAGTAGGTTACTATTACTTATCTTAGGCTAGGTTGTCCAACTTGATCAATGTCGACACTTTAATCAATCTGACAACCTTGGCGATGAACTTTTGTTGCAGTTGGTAATTTGTTCAGGCTATGGATTCTTAGTTGTCTTCTTCTTATTAACTATTTTTTTGGACGATCGACTCATGTTTAATTTTTCAAGGTGTCAAAAGCATTACATAACAACTTGGCCTTCACAAAGCTTTTGAATCCACACAAACTTTGGCATGGCTTCCAAGAATTTATGAACATTTTCATACCCAATTACTTATATTTTGGAATTTTTAAATTTTCGTTAAAAATAAAGTTCATTAAAAATAATTGCATTATACATAACCATGGGTTTATATAAAATTTAATTTTAATATATATTTTCATCAAATTTTATCTTATTTAAAATAAATATGCATATATTATATGTATTGAAATGAATCAAAAATATAATTCCCTAATATCATTAATTTTAAATAATGTGTTATTTGATATGTTATAAATAACAATATATTTGGACCAATATTTAGACCAATATTATTATACATCATAAAAAATAAATTTTACATAAGGACTTGTGTTATATATGTATAAAATATAAACCATTATCGACCCACTATATAATTATTTTAGCCAAGAAATTATTTATTATATATCAAAAAAATTAAATAAATTTTTAATCATACATAGGATTAATATATGGGAAAAATCGTTTTTATTATTATGTGAAACATTAAAAAAATAGAAAATCATGTGCTTTAAAAAAAATTAAACATGCATTAAAATATTATTAAATAAGAGACTTTATGTTTTCTTTTTTAATGAGTTTACAACTTTAAAAGGGAAAAAAACATAAATATGTACATATTTGAAAAAAAGTTAAACATGAACTTTTAAATTTTTGATTTCGACAAACTCTAAATTTTAACATTAAGTAGTAAGCTTTTACATAAAAAATTAAACACATGTACCATCAATGTGACCAATTTTGCATTATGTTCATTTTTATATATGTTAAATCATATTGTAAGGTGAATAAATAATTTTTAAAAATTAATTTCATGATTTACTCGTGAGGAATCAAATATTTAAAAAATATTTTTATGTTTCATGGTTAATGAATTATCACCATATGATACAGGTATTCCATTTAAACAAAAGTGGGTTAGGAAATATTGAACTTTAATAATTATAAAACACATAGAAATGAAGGATATTCATAATTATGCTATAGATCTAAATAATCGATCAAATAAAAAACCAATACAATGAATAAAGTCTAAAATATAAACCTAACCTTGAAATATATGAACCAAATTCCTAAACCCTAAAGCATAAGGCCTAACCCCAAAATTCCAAATGATAATTGCCATAAGCCTTATGAAAACCCTAACTATACAAACCTTATAAAAAAAATCTTAGTGATATATGCCCTAAACCCAAAAAATTATACAAACTATACAAATTATATAATGCAAAATTTAAAATTTAAAAATAATATAGGAAAAAAATTAGAAACCAAATTTTAAAGTTTTTAAATTACAAATATTTACTAACCAAAAAAAAACATTAATCTTCTAAAATAATTAAATAAATTTCGTACAAATCAAAAGAGAAGGTATGTCTTTTACCTTTGTGTGATCTCTCCAAGCTAGTTTTTTAAATCTTTTTGAAAAAGATATAGAATGAAATTGTATTCTTTCACATATGGTCTAAACCCTAGAAATTTCCCCCCAATTTAATGAATGATTAAAAAAATATTTTAGATAATTAATGAACCATCAACAAATTATGTCATATAATTAAGGAATTAATATATAATTATTTCAAATAATGTAAATGATTGATTATCAATAATTAGATAATAATTTATTATTAAATTAATTAATTAATCATTTGGTTTAACTTTATTTATTTGGATAATAAAAAGTTGGATCTAAAAATCAGATTGATTAATTTGATATTTGATTGATTGACTTAATTATATTTTTGTTTTTATAAGTTATTGAAATCATTATTTAAAATAATTATACCACGTTATAGATTGTAAGTTCAACTTTTCCATGAAATTTTTTTACACTAAGATAGGCTTGATCACAATTGTCATTGTATTATTTGTTCCACAAACAATGAAACAAAGTAAAAATCATGGAATTCCTAATCAACAACCCCAACCTCTATACACACCTTTGTTAGACATTATTATGAAATTAGCTAATTATTTTGGAGTGACCCAACATGCAAGTATTGCATTTAGGGTAGGATTTTCATTTCAAGAGACCTAAACCCCACATGGGTTGTTTCGAAATGACCTTGAATGCAAATATTACATATAGGGTTGGGTTTTCACTTAAAGGGTACCTAAACCACCTATGGGTTATTTCAAAATGACCTTGCATGTGGGTACTGCATTTAGGGCTAGGTCTTCACTTAAGGGTATCCAAAGCATTTAAATGGGTTATTTTGAGGTGACCATGCATGTGGGTATTGCATTTAGGGTTGATTTTTTATTTAAACTTGTAATACCCAAACTTGTACTTACCTCTACCAATTGAAAATTTGGGGCTTAGTTGTAATACCCAAACTCATACTCACCTATACCAACTAGGATTTTGGGGCCTAATTGCAATACTTGCATTTAACACTAATATTATCACTATCCTTGTGTTTTTGCATTTCAATTTTTTTGGGCTTATTACTTGGAAACAATAATAACCTTTGTGGCATATTAGACTTCATGTGTGTGTTGAATGCATGATGTTCAATGAATTTGGGCTATGGTTTCCTCTGTACAAAATCGGTTTTAAAACAAATTTCTTAATGTTAATGGTAACAATCTTGAATAATAATTGAGACATTTATTCATGACATCATTTAATACGTACATTTGTGCGATTGAACATTGTTTCATGCTAATTTTTGAACCATTTCACATTATTTCCCAATCCATCTTCTATGTGATGTAACACCAATCATTGGTGTAAAATTGCATTTGTTTTTGTGAGGCATATGTTACAAATATTTCATGCCAATACTTTCATGTGTGAGGTGGCATGTTCACAAAATGTCACATTGCCTTTTTTACATTCATTTGTGATCTTTTGCATTGTAGTGATTGATTGCGCAAGAGCCTTTTCCATTGGGGTTAATGAATTTATTGTGTCATTAAACCCTACAATGGCACCCATAGAGAGATCACTTTACTCCATGGTCATGAGCCCATCGAATTCCATGATCCCATCATCACCTTCAAGATGTTCATCTTCATCATCATCATTGGACTCCATATCATCTTAAATATGTCGTGGGTCCACAAACATGTGCCCCAACCCTCCACAATGTGGTCCATAACCATGTTCCACGGTAATGAATGATATCCTCCTGAAAAATGTCTATGCATGTGAGAATGACCACAATTTGGTGTTTACACATGTTCCCTCGCAATGCCCACTCACATGTGCAACAAGATATTTCAATGAATGGAAATTTCACCGCATAAATGACGTTGGGAAGGCATTGGTTTTGTACACCCCAAGTTCCATCACTCTCAAAGGTTAGTTGGTACACATGGGTGAGTGGAATAAGGGCTACCTTTTTTAGACCTTGTGTAACAATGGCCTCCATAACCTTGTTTTTTATGAAACCTCTTTTTTTCATTTCCAATATGTGCATGTAATGGCGTGCAATGATTGTTAATCACCACACCAACCAATCAATCCTATGCCCTTTAAGGCTTTTTGTGTCAAAAGTAAACCAACATTTCAATGCAGCATGGTATGATTCAATGCTTGCCTAGGTGTTTTAGTTAGAATTGGCACTCATCAAACACCCACCATCCATAATTCTACAAACATAAACATGATGCACAAGGGTGAATAATGTGATTACAAAAGAGTTTTGAATACTAAACCATAATAAACATTATCACTTACCAAATTGATAATAATAAGTCTAAAAGTAATTTGTCTATGCATCACCATGCTTATGTTTGTGAATGTTTTTTTTCACAACCTTCCCACACTCTTTGAAGTCATCAATTGTTTCTACATGATTGATGGACATGTACATCACATCATGAAGGTCTTGGAAGATTCCACCCTGCACCTCCACATTTTTATTTTTTTTGGTACCACGTAAATGCCATGCTTTGAGAACATGCCAACAACAAAGGAAGATGGGAACCTTGTCCATACCCCATACGACCTTAATAGGGACACATATGCAATAAAATCACCATGAATGAATGGGGTCAATACAACATAAAATACATTTGAAGTAATCAAACATTTTATGAAAGATACTAAAAAACATCTAAGGAAATAAACACAAAGTAGGTACTAGGTATAAAACTAACTATAATGCCTCCAATTCTTGTAGTGCATCGTTAATGAAAAAGCATGATGGTTTCCAATGTGCCATGTGTGATAACATCTTATATTTTAATGGTTTCAACCATTCGATCAAATCCTTAATTGTTTGCCTACTTGTAATGATCCATGCTAAAGGGACACTCGTGCGATGATCATCAAACCCCATCAAGGTGAATAGATGGAATTTCATGTCATTTGTGCCAAATGTGGCATCCATAGAAATGGCACCATTGCAACCATATGATAGCATGGACTCACATTGAATTGGTGTTTGAATACCTATGGTGAATGGGATTCAAATCATGTTGATTTCACCAGCATTTTGGAAAAAGAACACATCTTTCAGATGTTGGAGAGCTTAAAATTGAATTGAAATTACAGGGTTGGTGTGGGAGCGGCAACTCCTTTTCCTATGTTTTCAATCCAAATATGTACTGTCTTGAAGCCGAATGAAATCATCTCATGTCATGCTTTGACCCACATTCACATGTTCTAACCAAATTGTTTTATGCTTGTCATATATTCATTTGACTATGTCACCTAAGCTTAATTGGGCCCATATGTGGTCCTTCAATGTTTGTGACATGCATGGAACATAACGAGACATACGAAAAATAAATTCCGGGTCATGTTCACCATGTGCGAATGACCCATCAGCTCATGTATGGGCCTTATGATAAATTATAATTTCAACCACATCGAACCAAATGTATAGACATTTGATTGAGAATGCTATTAAGCATCCTCATTTAGTAGATCGAATGTGGGTTGAATCTTCTCGATAATCCTTTGGTCCATACCCGCACTGATACTTATACCAAAAAACATTCAAGACACAAATGATTACATCTTTGGTATATGAATTAAAGAAATTAAAAAGGTTAATGTCATAAAATGTTTACCACATATGCCTGAAGTGGTTTTTGATAGTTGGTTATTTGATAGTTGTTTGGCTTGGAAATTTTTTGTAAACATTCCATTCCACGAAGGTGTTCATATCCCCTTGTTCACCTTCCAAGAACTGTAGGATGCGAGCATATGGAACATAAGCAAATTGAATGTTCACTTTATTTTGCCCTCCATGATGTATCCTGGACATCCACACCAAGTCTTTGTTTGAAAAAAAGGATTTGGGTGGGGTTTTGGACATGAATGGAATGGGACTTTGGAACGTTTCCCATGATTGAAAAGAAGTATGACAAATTCTTGCACCAAGAGAATTCATAATTCTAAAATCATTCATCATTGAATAAAAACCCAAAATGCAATACCTACACGACTCCTTTAAAATTAATGCTATAATTTGGAATTCCCATTACAATACCCACATCATGATATAAAATACCTATTGTTCCAATGTAAATCACATACAATACTTACATTATGAACCCATATATTAAAACAAACTTTGGCAATACCCACACTCAGCTATTAAACTTTCCATCATTGAAAATGTTCCCATATGCAATACTTGCATTGTACCCTAAACCCACAATGTCTAAAACCCCATGTAGCAATACCCACATAATGATCATTAATGCACAATGTTTGATAGGTGCAAAATTTAATACCTACTTTAGGTCATAAAACGCACATTGGTTGTGGGGAGTAAATGCATTATTCGCATTTGAGTATGAAAAAATTAAACCACAAAGAGATATTGAATATGAAATACTCGAATAAAGGTATAAAACCCTTATTTATGGTTGTATACTTAATGAAACTTGACGCCCATTCTATATCCAATAACTAGGAAATGAAAAAAAGTTGAATTGTGAAAATATAAACATAAACAAAATAAGTAACAAGAGACAAATGAATACCTTTAGGAATAAAAGATGATGATGTTCCACCAAAATTTGTAATCTTAGTTGAAAACACAACCTTAAAAGATCATAATTTGTACAAAAGTGGGTTATGAAATATTGAACTTTAACAACATGGAACATATGGAAACAATGGAGATTCATAATTATGTTATAGATTTAAACAAGTGATAAGATCAAAAACCAATACAATGAGCAAAGTCTAGAGTATAAACCTTAAGCCCTAAAATATATGAACCAAATTCCTAAACACTAAATGATAAGGCATAACCTTAAAAATCCATGATATTTTTCCATAAGCCCTATTACAACCCTAACTATACAAACCCTAACAAAAAAAAGTTTTAATGATATATGCCCTAAACCTAAAAAACTATATAGAATATAAAAATTACATAATGCAAAACAAATTTTTTTAAAGAACATAGGAAAAAAAATTTAAACCAAAATTTAAAGCTTTTAAACTACAAATATTATTGACCGAAAATAAAACCTTAATTTTCAAAAACAATCAAATAAATTTTGTAAAAAACCAAAAGAGAATATATGTTTCTTACTTTTGTGTGATCTCTCCAAGCTAATTTTTTCCACTCTTTTTGAAGAAGAAATAGAATGAAATTGTATTACTCCAAACCCTAAAATTTTCCCCCCAAATTTAACCTAATTTAAGTTAATCATTATAAATTTGTGAAAAACTTGTTAATTATTTTATGTGTCCTAAACCATAATCCAATAGTACATACTTATAATAATTACATGAAAAGATGTATTGTAATGTCCATTCCATAAATAAATTAAGTAAACAAATTTTAATAAAATATGCATTAACTAAACCAAAATGGTTGAATTATGACATTGTTTCCACTATAAATTATTTGTAATACCTACATATGGGGACCTCTGTTCATCATCCATGAACTAGGGCGAACTTTAATAAATGGATAGGTAGGATGGGGGGGGGGGGGAGGGGAAACACAATAAGTGGAGAGGGGGGGGGGGGGGGGGGGGAAAAAAAATGAA
>Ga0116231_10010653_pt1 | contig 14629 bp, 7 predicted proteins | sample S1TSphgellanicum_2_FD_89695 | JGI IMG/M metagenome (GOLD analysis project Ga0116231, IMG submission 89695) | Host-associated microbial communities from peat moss isolated from Minnesota, USA - S1T2_Fd - Sphagnum magellanicum MG | ecosystem: Host-associated > Plants > Peat moss > Unclassified...
CAAAAAAAAAAAAAAAAAACACACCAGAAAACCCATGTTTTGGGTCTAATATTTGTAAACAAGATGGGCTTGAGGAAAAACCCACTGTGGGCAGCTTGAGAACATTTATTCCAAAGCAACATCTTTTATTTATGCATAGCAAAGCATGTTGGTGGGTGGCTTGCTGCAGGTTTGTTTTGGTTGCAGGTGAAGAAAAAGGGTTTGCTGGACACATGCTTCAAATCTGCACCTACACATATAGTCACAGGGAACAGGCACAGTAGGACAAGGTTTGGGGGTAGGACTGATGTATTAATCTATTGTATATGACTAACTGGTGGGGTTCCACTACCATCTATAGACCATGGTGATGTAATGACCCAGTGTTGTGCAATTCTCTGACTCTGGTTTTAACCTCTGGTTCCAGGTTTTTTTTAAATGTTCAAAGAACTAAGAACTATTTTCTGGCAAAGAACTGGCATCTCAAGGTAGGTTCTGTGACCTGGTTCTTTGATTTTTTGAGAACCGTGGGTCAAGGGTTCATATCTCACCCTTACCTACTAATTCTTTCTTTGAAAAAGAGAGAACCGCCCAACACTAGCAATGACCCATAAACCCATGACCCCCTAACCAATAAGGCCTCCAAATTTGTTTAACATGTATATTCTTTATAGGGTGCTTCCATGTCACCAGCCTGCACTAGTTTAGGGTGGATTTGTTTTTGCTGAAATCGCCTAAATTCAATAGTTAACTATTTATTAGGGCTACATGTTTGATCAATGGATGTGAAATGTGGCAAGGAATGGTGATCATGTAAATCCAATGGATGTCACTTGGGGGGGTTTACTTCATTTCACTCTCAACAACACCCCATTTGCAATGGTCACTATTGGCATGGCCTATTGCAACATTCCCTTCATTGACCTTGGTGGCAACTTAGTTGCCATTTTCACTTGTGTTCATGGTAGATTCATCTACATTCTTTATATGCATTGAAAGTTTTATGGTCACTTCAATTTTGGATCTCCTAAGTGATTTGTGTTGAAACATGTTGAATCTTGACACCCGATATCCAATGTGCAATGTTCTTGCAAGCTTTCAAGCTTGATGATCTTGAATTGAATTTGTAGAGTTTGCAATCAGTGAGAGGATCAAATTATTGAAACTTGAGTTTATACACACACATAACAATGTTGCAATGACAACTTCCTCTTGCAGCCCAAGTAAGTTGCCAACTTGTTAATATGTTTGTTTGTTTGAGCAATTTTTGAAATATTCATGTTGTTAATGTGTTGCCTTGCTTGAAGATTTGTTTAGAATGTGCATAAGTTTGATGATTTTTTAGAGTTCACAATTCTACCCCACTAGGTCCTAAGCCATGTCCTCATTTGAATGCATCATCATTTGGCTTTGTTTCATTGCCTAATCCACCAACTAAATATTTGAATGTTATGGTTTTAAAATTTGTATTTAGAGGTATCTAGTATCTCATGTGCTTATAAGGAAAGAGATCAGTTTATGACAACTCTATGTCCAAGTGGTCCTACACTTAAAAGAGCTCAAAAAAAGGATGGGAGTTAAATTGATTTTTCAAGACAACCAATGCTGCCATGGGTTGAAATTGTGGTGGGGGGAAATGTTAGGTGAATATGGTAATATGCAAAATTTATAGTGTTTCAAAACATCATGATAAGTTGTTTGTTCAAAATTTGATGGATTGCAAAATCGTCTTGGTTGTTGAAAAGCCAAGTGTGGTCATCATAAGGGGTGTTTATGGGGGAATATTATATGAATTATAATAAATTGAAGCATGTTAAAAATGAGAAAGAAAGTTTGTGAACATGCATGGGAGAGAATATATGCAATTCAACAAAATGCTAATAGGGTTTAGCTTGGGCGAAAATGAAACTTTGTGCAATTTGTGGCCATCTTTCATCTCCTAAAGCAAAGGCAATCAAAGATAGACTTTAGGGGCATGAGAGACTCATTTAACTTTATTAAAATGCACAACAATACTTGGAAACATCATTTATCAAATTCTTTTGGGTGGAGTATGGCATGAAGTGGTTATGCAATCCACATGTGTGATAATGTAAAAGGCCAAATGTATTATTATGAATTGTGATGTAATCACAACTAACAATTATCAAAGGTGGGTAAATATTCATTTGTTTGTGGTATAATGTTCGAAACAAATGGACCCATTTGATTAACCTTGTAGCAAACTGTGAATGGCCTTTGTTTCTATAGGTAACCTTGTGAAGCTTATTGTGAATGCCTTTGAGCTACAAAATATGGTAGGTTTTTGAGTTACATATGGATTCAAAGTTAATATGTTTAGGTGCCTAAGGGTTTTTGCACATTTCTAAACATCATATTGCAATTGAATGTTTTGAATGTATGAGTTGGGTTGTTAATTCTAATCTAGTTCTCTAATATGCATCATAAATTTATCTTTTTGCGTATATTATCATAGTGCACAAAAGTCAAATCATGATCCACTAACACTAATTTTCAATGTAATATTTAGGGTTGAGTAATTGAATATAGTTCAAGATGTGAAAAATGTATAATTGTTGTTTTAAGTCTCGTTAAAAAATTGGGGAGGAAAGTTTTTGCACAAGATATCATGAATATCACATGAGCATTACCTACTCACAATACATGACTAATTGACTAACTTTGAAATTATAGGATTAGAAAAATAATTATCTTAATTATTTCTTACTTTAGTCTTCATTAATTCAATATATATATATAAAGAAAATGGATGTGCTACATGATTCAATTGATGGCACATGATAATTTACATATTTAACGTGTAGTGATATCCTTACTATTTATGAATATGAACGAACGTTTTATAAAAAGTCCACAACAATTAAGGCCAAATACACTACCTTATAAATATGCATATATCACAATTACAAGCATTCAAATTTGAAAATGAATACCTATGGGTGTAATTTTAAAACTTATGTATTTGGCTTCATGAATTGGCTTCTAATGCATATTAATAAAAAAAACCCCAATTTGATTTGCATTGCAAGATTTACCTTTTTGTTTACTTTATCACGATTTCATGTAAATAAATAAAATAAAAAGATGTTTGGTAATTCATTTTCCTATCACACATGGTGATTCTTGTATTGTTGAGAGTTAATGACAATTTTTAATTAACTATTATAACTTGGGGAATTGTGTTCAAAATAAATTGGAAAGAATTTTAGTTTTGCCATTTCTTCTTATGAACTTGAATTGTCATTGAATTAGTTGCCCAAATCTATTGTTGAATGAATGTGTATGTGAAGGTTAATTTTAACCTTCAATATGGGTGAAAGCACACTGTGGGGGAACCAAGATTGTTGTCACATTATATTGTTTTTCAAGGGTATCATATTTGAACTTCAATCATGTCATTATCATGAAGAATTTTCACAATGTTTTTATATATTATGGTCAACCAAAAACCAAAGAAATCAAATGCCAAAGAAACTACTGTTTTTAAATTTCATATGATGTGATGTTAAATTTATATGCGCAAAGAAAATTTACATCACAATGTTTTAAAAAATGCAAAAAACAATTGAAATGTTTTTTAATCTTTATGAAATTTGCAATATGTACTTACATTGTGATTTTGTATGATTGAAATAAGTTTGTGAGTCATGTGAAAAAATTGATTATTATCATATCAAAAATGGGTTTCTTCTAGGGCAATGACCTTAAATATTTGGTAATTTAAAATTTTGACAAACAATCACTTTTAAATGGAAGATGACAAAAATTGTGAAATGGGCCATTTTTTTTAATTTTCATTTCAAATGTTTGTTGGTTGATTAATTCAAACCAAAACTTAAGATAGTTTGAAACAAGTTTTATTATATTACATATACCATAGATATACCCATTATTCCTTGAATTTAATCTTTTAAATTTATTTATCAAAAATCATATAATATTAAATTTGTGAAAATCAAAATATAAAACCCAAACACCAAAAATGAAACCCAAAATTAAATGCAACACATTTTGGAGGTGTATACTTTACACACATGTTATGAAATTGTCCAAATTGACCCCCCTTATTAATTGTGGGTTTCATCCAGTCACCATGTTGTGCTCTTTTGTGAAAGCTAAACTTATTGTCATTTCAAATTTTGAAATAATGTTCATTTTTATGGTGACATTTTTATATATGAAATGTCAAAACAAATGAATATATCTTAGTTATCCCATGTTTAAATTTCAATTCATGTGGGGTTGGTTTGAATGAATTGGATTTAACATTTTCCAATGAATGCACATTCACATAATTTTGGTGCTTGAAAAAAAAAATCATGTTGGGTTATAGTTGTTCATTAATAGCTATAGCTCATTATTTTCCAACAAATGGGATTGTTTAAACATCACCTACTACACAACATTAAGGGGGGGGGGGTAGGATGAGAAGATTGATTGGGTGGGTTTGGCTGTTGGGCAACCTTTTTCACATGTGGGGGAATTGCGGTGTGGGGTTGTTTGTTTTTGTTGTTTTTTTTTTCCCCCCCCCCCCCCCCCCCCCCCCCCCCCCCCTCCCCTTTGCCTTTAATTTACATGGATGTGCTTGGTTAGCATGCTAGGATGAACCTACACCCACTTTAGTAACTTCACCTTTTTGGACAAGGCCTTTTTTGACCATATTAAGCCCAATTGTTTTTACATTTAGACTTAGAGACCCTATTATAGTCTAATCAAAAGAGATTTGTAATATTTAAAAGCAATTTAAATGGATTTTGTGGTTTGTACCATGGTACTAGTGTGGGTGCTAGTTAGTTAGAGGCTCATTAGCACACCGAATTGGAGAGATTTTCTTCTTGTGCAACCAATCAATAAAGGAAAAAATATGAACACTTAAATATGCGCTATCAAGACTTGTTTAAATTTCTTTTTAAAACCATATATGATTGGCTGGTGTTTAGGGATTAAAGAAGGAGGAAATAGAGACCCTATAGATACCCGTAACAACATCCAATGCATTGATGGATCACCCCATACTATGATCCACTTGATTGGCAATGGATGTGACCAAAACTCACATCCTTACTACCCAAGTTCTTGCCATTTCTTAAATTAATTAAGAAATGAGATATTAATTTTTTGAGAAATTCTAAGGGTGAAGTGTTGAAAGTGCATAAAATTCCAAACCATGCTGAATTTTTTTCTAGAATTTTTTATAAAAAAACTATATGAAAGTGCAACAAATTTATGCATCTAGACTTCACTAAATGAGACCACACAATACTAATATTCACATGAAATTTCAGAAATTGTCAGATTACATTGGATTTAAAAAATCTGACAAGAACATAGTGTAGTTGAGAATTTTCAAGATACAATATTGTAAAATGCTAACAATTTTTTTTAAAAAGGTAAAAATATTAGAGTAGCTCAATTAGCCCTTATAGTATATTTTGGATGAAAAATAACAAAGGATTATGTGATGATTTGGGCTAATAAATTTGCACAAGATCCAATGGACATTGCGCACCAAAATGGTTGCTCTTGGTTGGCTGGCTATAATCATTGGTGATTGGATTCAAATAGTCTCTCACCTTAATTTATCCCATTTTTATCATGTTTATGGACCTTATGTCATTCCATTTTTAATATTTGTGGGTGGGGATTGGGAAATAGTTTGAGTACACTATCTTTGATTTGATGAACAAATAAAGGCTGAAAAATAATGGGCATAGGTGGAGAGAAAAATGTGTCAAAAATTTAGAAAACTTGAATTTTGAGGTGATAAATGCTTCTTTCCTATTGTAGAAAACTTAACCCATTTCAGCACCTAGGTGTTTGAATCTGACCATCTGATATGGTAATCTAGATATTTTGTAATGATCCTTTACCAAAAAATTTAATGCACCAAAATGGAAATTAATTCATTTCAGCACTTGGGTGTTGAATCTGACCATTAGATACAGTAATATAGAAAAATATAAAACCATTTTGGCATCAAAAACAGTAATCTAGATATTCTATTACAAATCATCTACCAACAAGCAATGATTTTGGCTAAATTTGGCTATAGACCAGATGTGAAAGTAGAGAAACTTAAGAATCTGTTTATATTTTGGCTAGGTGCTTGAACAAGAAGTAAATATGTGCAAAAAATGCAATGGCAAAAGTCAGACCACCAACTTGGTGGCTTATTGATACCTATGTGGGTGGGTAGTTACAGAAATCTGCGAGATGCCTACTGGAGGCATCCAGCTACAATAGGACTAGTAGTTGCACTCTTGATGGGCAGTTTGTGTTTGAAACAACATTGATCGGTAGTACATAGTCTGAATGAAGAAGCTTGTTGATCAAAGAAACGTGTGGCAAATAGTTTGTTAATTTCATCTATGTCTACACACCAGATGGATGTAGACCTTGTACATGAAGCTGGCACAAATTGATGTTGCAAAATGTGTACCTAATAAGTTCATAAATAATTTCACATGTTGCAATTTGAGTCCCCTAAAACTTTGCCTAATGAACCCTAATTATTATTGAAGTTTCTCTCAATTGAGCTGACCTTCCTTTAGATTCATCATGCTGCTGCAAAGTTGTTCAATCAAGTTGTTCGTTCGATCTTCAAATAAAAGAGGAGCTGATGCTGCTGCAGGAAACATGATTTTGAGAATGTGGGAGGTCCCTTTAAACCTTTCTCCCCAAAGTACACACTCTGACCAAGTTGGCTTCTAATTTGCTGGTAATTCTTGATGTACATCCTGATTCATAGTCGAATTTGGAGAGTGCTTTGTGATCCTGCAATTGACATTAAATTTCACAAGTCACACAAATTGCAACATCACATATGAATTGATAAATTGTATTTGAAAGTCTATCTGCACATTCCAAAGGTCATCCATCCTAAGAACACCACCTTGCAGCACGTGGACCTGATATGCTTTGCACATAAAGAACAAACTGTAAAAGCTGTTCTCCATTCATTTGCACTCATCTCCCCTGCAGAATTTCCCTTTTCAACCACACATGATGAACCTTCCATTCATGGAAGTTTTCAACTTGATTTTGAAAGAACCTTCCATTTTGTAAGGTTCAAACTTTCAAACATTATGCACTTAAACGTGAATAACTTTCCCCAGACTCTTCCTGGTTTCCAGACCCAGCTGAGGATGCTGAGGCTCTACATCAACTCTGCAAAACCCTATGTTGGCATGGGCTCTTCCTAGGGTTTTAGGGTTTTTCAGGACCTCAAACCCCAGGTAGAGCCACAGAAAAGTTCCTTACCTTCTACAGAAGTGTAAAACAATGAAGTGCAAAAAGTATGGAAAATTAGAGCATGCAGATTATCAAATTGGGGGAGGCAGGGAATTCCAAGTTTGTTCCACATGTACATACGTTGGCCATTTTTTGTAAAATGTCCAAAAGGAATTGCCTTCAGCTTTTTGAGAAGTTGCCCAATAGAATCCATCAGGAGCAACTTTATAGAGACAAGTGCCAGTTTGTGAGCAAGGGGGACGATCGACGTAGTTGGAACCTTCCCATACTGGGAAGTACTGTGTCTCGATTCCCCACTCGAATGAACACCAGAACAATGTTGTTCCAAATATGTTGGCTGTGAACTTGAACATGAAATCCTCACTTATATCGATCATGATCCTACCCAGATCTGAGTCGTGAGATTTGCAGTGCACAGAAATCGGCTCTCCACAGTAGTTGATGATGTCCACAAGTGCTTCAGATGTCACTTGCCCAGCTGTTCCCAGTACAAAAATTGTCACCACAAGTGCATAGAATAGTCTTGTTCTATCCAAGTTTAATATTCTCCTCTTCTTCTGTGCATAAGGAATCAGGTGACCAGCAGCAGCCATGAAGAGCAACTAACTGAATGGGCTCAATGCTCAAGCCTTGTATGCATACACAGACAGTCTGACCACAGAGAGAGAGAGAGAGAGAGAGAGAGAGAGAGAGAGAGATGATCAATGCCTGTCAGAGGACTTGGTGAATTGAGCTAGTCTCAATGTCTCAAAATCTGGGAAATTTGAGCTGACCACTTGAGAGCAAAATATGTTGTTCAATTTGAGTTCATTTATCTCAGACCCACTTCAACAATCCATCAAAAATTTTGAGACTCTTATTAATCTTGACATGAGTTGATATAAGATATACACCCCTCAAGTATGCTTGTTGCGGCTTATGAATCTCATGTTCAAACAGCCCAAATAAGTTACTGGAAAAAGAAGGTGTTGGTGTGTACAATACTGTGGCTGGTTGGTTGCCTACATCCACCCCCTCCTTGACTTCTGCCTCTTCCTCTGCCTCTGCAAGCGGCGGAAGTCAAGGAAGTGCCCAGATGTTAATAATACAAAGTGTAGGTAGAACAAACTTAACTTATTCCTAATCAGCCAACTCATAAGCTGGAATTTCAACTTTCCTTGAAGGCTTGTGTAATTTCGGACTTGCGGTATTAAACTTTCAAATTTAGTGTGAAATGTTTGGTCCTCCCCAATGATTTTTTTTCAGTTTTGTGAAGTAGGTGGGTTGGTGACCCTTCACAAGAGATCTCAGCCAAATTTGACTACATGCTAGAAAGGAAAAGTAGAAAATGTTAGGAAAGTTGCAATGTTCCAGTTACAAGCTAGGAACTAATGTATCATAAATATGGCAATTTGAGAACTTTTTTCTTTTCAAAATATGGTGACACTTTGTGTGGTTTTTTTCTGAAAAAAATCTTTGGGCTTTTTTGGCAAGCCCCGTTTTTTTAGTTAGCAAGTGGTGAATTTTTGCCTCAAAACAGAACATTGGCCCTTCCCTACTGATAAACATGAACAAAGTGAACATTACAAAGTGAGATACTATTTAAATGTCACCACTGGGGGCAATGACTTGGAGGTCACTGTATCCTATAAATATTTAGGGTTTAGGGTATATCTATATTCCCAGACTGAGAGTTTCACATTATTAGAGCATCTCCAGCGGTGCTCAGTATGTGACCCTGCAAAAATATTTTTCACATTCAAGTTTAGTTATGTACTCTTTCACAACCCCACCTATAAAACTGAAACTGGAACAGCAAATAGGTGGGGGACTACTAATAGCAACCCACTTGGACGAATCATGATGATGGGCCAATCAGAAACACTGAGCAGGAGTTAGATCATATTTATTACAATCTTTTCTCCAGGTGCACAGCGCTGCTGCGCCTTTTACCGGCCTCGGCAACATGCAGAATTACGTGGAGCCAAAACCATTTTCCTGAGCCAAACGAGCATACTTTGGATTTTCTTCATCCAATTTTACTGTGCAGGATCACATACCGAGCACCGCTGGAGATGCTCTTAGACTTTTATCCGTCATCTAGAATATAGTGTACTGCCATAGTTAGAGTAGTTGGCCTTTGAGGTTTCCTTAAAAGGCCCTTTACTCGCCATTGCTCGTCATAATCCAGGGATTAACATTTCCTACCCATGACAATGGTCACACTTGATGTGTGAAGAAAATTCATTCCCTCATGTGATGCATGATATAATTATAATACCTTCAAGGATGTTTTGTGAAATTTCAAGCAAGTCACAAAAGAAGCCAACAATTTATGCATGATGAAACCAGGCAGTGACACACATAACTTGAGGCCTAGAATCCACAAATGCATCTTGATTCTAAAAGCAAAAGGATTTGACACAAGTGTTATGATCTTGACTCATTACCCACCCCCCACCCCCCCACTAGGATTGAATTTCTTGAGAGCTTTTTAAAGGGGTGGGTGCATTTGGGGATTACGGTACCCGCATTCATTTCTAACATGGTTGTGGGTGAATGGCCACCTTCCTCATGGCAATGTTCTGGTTTTACGTACACAAAGGACCTCACATTCCCAGTATTTTCAGCATACTGGAAGGTAGTTGTTATACCTATCCCACCCAACAATGAGCTTTGAATCCACAGACTTTAAAGCACAGGACCTCGGGTTGTTCATAAAACATCAAGGTCTGGGGTGTCACTTGCTTTACCCTATTATTTGACATAATCTTCCAGTGATGATCATACACTCACAATAGTGACCAAAATCTCTGTTGAACATGACTTGTTTTTTAAATAAATTGTTGAATCTTCTTATACCCCAGACCTTAATGTCATGGAATGGTCTCACATCTCGGCCTTGCCCATTATGTTGGGCCCTAACAGGCTAGTGTAGTGCCAGTGTGTTTTTTTAAGCATTTTTTTGTTTGTAGCCAAAGTGGCAATCATGCCTAGGAAGATTAAGCCAAATCTGGCTATAAACCAGAAATAAAGTATAAATATCAAACCATCCTTTTATATTTTTGGCTACACATTGAAAACCAAATACATGGATATGATGATTTTTACAAAAGACATTCTCCTCACTTCTGATTTCATGATTGTAGTTTGCCAACATCAGTGTGCCAGAGTAGCTCATCCCCTTCTACAGCCATTGCCTCAACTTTCAAATCCTTTCTAACCATTGCAATTGGGGGCACTCTGGATTGCAAAGTACTCCCTCAAGTACCACATGATTGAGGACAGCCCTAAAATTGCACTACTAATCCCCTATTAAAGCTAAGTTGGCTATAAGAAAGCCAGTAGCATCAAGCATCGTGTAGTGCTGCTGATATGTATAGGGTAACAGAGATCCACCAGAACCCACAATGCATATTTACAGTTTCAAACTTAGTTTCATAATTAAAGGTGCAAACTCAGAATAGAGATGAAACAACATGATGTTTTTATGGATCCACAACAAATTGAGTTATTGGATTGATGTTTGATTGGCAACAAACAATCAAGGTGAGGGAGCTTGTAAGATTGTAAGACCATCAATCCTTATGTTCCAAAAGGAGCGAGATGGATTGATGGCCTTACCTTTAGCTGTTGATGGTGTGGATGGGCTCCAACTATACTAATCAAGATCCATGTGCCTTTGTTGGCAATTGGTATTGCTTTTCCATAGCTCAGACTCTTAAGTGTCTTTTCAGTTTTGAATATAGTGTACCTTGTGTGCTTTAATATGCATGATTGCATATTCATAACAATACACATCTGAATCCTACTGCAACTTATGTATAGTATCTCAGTTTCCATAGAGATATGTGTAAATATAATTCCTGGCTCTTGCTTTAGGAACATTCGTAAAGAACTTTTATAACTTTCCTAGCTCATTTTGAGTCACCTCCTTTGACATAATTTCCCTTTTAAACCACAAACAAACCTTCTCTTCATGGAAGACATCAATTCAATTTTCAAAAAACATTAAATTCAAAACTTCTTTACATAAGGTAAGGATCTTCTGGAGTTTTCAAGCCTAGCCTTGGGCTTCCCACCACATTCAACTGGGCCTTCACACCCAACAAGATCCTCAGAAAAATTCCTTACGTTATACATAAAAATCGTTGACAATGTGCTTGACAACCAAACATATACAAATATTTGAAATACTTGAGCTACTCATCACATTACAACTTCAACCAATCAAGTCATGCGTCATGTAGCTATCTGTCTAGACTTTTAATTTTATTAAAGTTATCTTTAACACAACCTTGCATTTGGACCCTTTTTTCACCTTGAAACCTTTTTCACTCCTATGTGTTAATTATTTGCAAAATGAGCAAATTTCATTGAAATTCATTTTCAAATGCTGAATTTGAGCAATTATTGCACGTAATTTAAAATATATGCTAAATATTTACAACAATGACAATAGTATTGAAAGAAAACTTTAAACTCATGATGAAATTTGTTTTACCATCAACATTCGAGGAAATGGAATTTTAGACCTTGTTTAATGCTAGTGTATTCTTTTAGTGTTAGGTTTCTATGTCACCTTAAGCTTACCTCTTTTTATAAGAAAATTATGACTATTGGCACTAAGTTCCCTTGCTTTTGCAAATAACTTTATCATAAATTATATATTTTCATCATCTTCACCAAATTTCTTTTATATTGCAATCCAAATTCTAAGACCCATTATATCACAAGTAGTGACAATAGTTATGTATGTTAATATCATTTTTGCATATTTTGTGAAGTCAACTTCCATCTATACAATTGAAAAAAAATTCAATTTTTTTTGGATAATATGTATACTATAACAGTATCAAATTTTTTCCCAAGTTGTCCCAAAAGAAGGGTATGGCAACAAATTAGATGACATGTTTCTTGCAAAGTCATGGATATTATACAAATGCCAAGAGTTAATAATTTATAGGTAATCGCCAATGTCAGATGGATATTTAATTTTATTAATAGCTTCTATTTCCAATTTTTCAATATTTCAAAATCAAAGAATTGTTAACTCCACTTTCCCAAAAAGATTAAAGTCAAAGAACAATTAATTTGGGTTGTTTCAAAACTTCAAATAACTTATGGTTGTCATAAAAGAACTAGTAAATCATTGATGGTTTTATAATAATTTTTTCAAATTTGTTTGAAAACCTTGATTATATATTAAAATGAGTTATTAAATGTTTTTGAAAACTAAGGTTATGAACCATAAGAATTGCCTTGACATTGGGGGTTTGTTCCTACTTTTTAAAAGTTGCATGCAACATTGTTAATCTTTGCAAATTTCTCCTAGGAGTTGGTTACAAACTTCCATGAATGTTACAATCTCTATAAAATGCTTCAAAAAGTCTATTTGAATACACAAAAGACTATGGTCTACAAAATTTGTGTTGTTGTTTCTTGCAAGTATGAAATCATGTCTACACCAATTTTGGGCAATTATTAAAAAGAGGACCAAGTTCTTCTGACAACTATGATGGTGGTCTTAGTGTTCATATTTGTGGTTCTCAAAAAAATCAAAGAACTTGTTCTAATATATATAATTGCATTTTTAAATTTTGGGAAAAGTCAAACAACTACAAATAAAACCAATAGTTTTTTCATGAAAACCATTAATTCTTTGAGGCTTTTGAAATAATTGAAACTAATAGTTTTTCAATTTTGATTTTTCTTAAAAACTAGAACTATAGTTTTTTAATCTTGGAATATTGGAAAACCTAAAACCAAGGTTCTTTTTAAATAATTGCACAATATTGGTCGAGAGAATCTCTTCCCTCTAGTGCAAGCATAGTATTGTATGAACAATTCTAGTAGGGCTCACCACACACTCAATTATTGTAAATTTGGCAAGAAGTTCACTTTAAGCCTTCAATCTTGCCCCAATGACAATCATGTTAATGTTTTAGTAGTTACAACCTTGGGAAAAAATTTCATCCCATGCTACAAAATGTGGTGCATTTGTCAATTGCTTTGTCATATTTGTGATCATTGTCTTGTGTCTTGTCTCATTGCCATAAGGAGCTTGACTTTATCCCTTCATTTAATTTCGTTATGATCTTATCAACAAGAGTTGACTACCAAGCTCCTTGTGGTTTTATTTATTTATTTATTCTTAATGTATTTTGTTGTTAGGATGAGTTCAACTTTGCACAACGTTGTTCACTTTTCCTTTGTTATTCTTATCTTTCTATTAAACCTCAAGACTTTGTTCTTCATTTCTTTTTTTCTTTTTTCAAGTGTTCCTTGTCTTATCTTGTCTTGTTGTCTTGTCTAATTGTGAAGGGAGTTTTTCAAAAAAATTAGAACCTATAAACACAAAAAGTTGGACTTCTAAGCTTTTGAAAGCTTTTTGTCTTAAACAAGAAGCTCAAGTATTTTCATATGGAGATCAAACTTTTGATGTGAACTCATTTGCTCACTTTTATTGAACTTGATTGGTTTTCATTTTTTATGTACTTGTAATGGAGCTACTTATGTGAAATCGATGAACAAAATTATTTCACAATCACATTTTTTCTTTGAAAGCATTAAATTCAATGTGTTGAAAAAATTATGGCATTGCAATTCAACACCCTATCATTGGAGTTGTTCTAACATACTAATTTCTCCCACATGTTACATAAAATCTAGCTGTAATATTTTATTTCCTTGAGCACTACCTTGACATCTTTTGACTTTGTGTTCCCCCACTTTTGTGTGGATCATTTCTACAAGGTCCAATGCCCTTGGGGCATGCAAGAAAAGATCCAACATATATTACCCAAGTATTCACATCCTTGTGACATAGCCTTTATCAAGGCATTGCAAATGCACCATTGTTTTTAGAAATCATTTTCATGTCTTCAACTCAAATTGTAAATACTAACTATTGAATCCCATTTTGAAACAATTGTTATAATTGTTATAGTGACAAAATATTAGGGAAGGTATGCTCCCCAAGGCCTCCCCTATTTTGAAGGTTGTAGCCTAAAAGGTGGGTAGATTGAGTGTGTAGGCCAAATAATTAGGGGAGGCCTTAAAGTAAGCCTTCCTTAGCATACAACATGAAAGGCTTTTTTTATTCCAACAAATATTTTGTGTGGGGGAGGTGTGTTGAGAATTCAAGTTCAACTAATTAAGTTTCATTAGTTACTGGAGTAGGAAAGTAACTAGGTTACTTTCACAAGGTTGAATTACTTTCTTTATTTATTTTAGTTTGGCTATTTGTGGTTTGGTCTTGTAGTTAAATACCTTAGTGTTGATGGTTTGTTTCTCTTTTCTTCATTACACAAGTTTGTGTATTTCTTGTGACAAGAACCTTGGAGAGTTCTTGATGTTGTGTTTTATGTTGTGAGCATTATGTTGTAGTTTCCTTTCA
>Ga0116231_10010654_pt1 | contig 14628 bp, 13 predicted proteins | sample S1TSphgellanicum_2_FD_89695 | JGI IMG/M metagenome (GOLD analysis project Ga0116231, IMG submission 89695) | Host-associated microbial communities from peat moss isolated from Minnesota, USA - S1T2_Fd - Sphagnum magellanicum MG | ecosystem: Host-associated > Plants > Peat moss > Unclassified...
CGGTTAGGGTTACACTTTGTCGGCATCGGGGTCTTCTTAGATCTCAGCTAAGTGGTTCTCGCAAAACAACTTTCGCTGATTCTTGTCCCCGATGCACCCCCTACTTTGAGAAATCCGGGCTAGGGGTTCAACAGCACGGTCGTTGTTGTCGAGAGCCCCGGGCGCAGCTTGGCGAGGCCCGCCTGGCCCGGGTCGAAACGGATCCTGACCGGAACGCGCTGCACGATCTTGGTGAAGTTTCCCGAGCCTGGTTCGAACGGCAAAAGCGAGAACTCAGATCCCGTGCCGGGGGCGAGGCTGTCTACGCGCCCGGTCAAGACGACGCCCGGCAGGGCGTCGACCTTGATCCGCACCGCCTGGCCAGGCTGCATGCGCGCGACTTGGGTTTCTTTGAAGTTGGCGGTGACATAAAGGGCGTTCAGCGGCTCGACCGATAAAAGCCGGGTGCCGGGTTGCACGTAGTCGCCTGGCTCCACCTGGCGATCGCCGACCACTCCGTCCACCGGCGCTCTGATCAGGGTGTGGGTCTGATCCTGGCGCGCCAGAGTCAGGGCCGCATTGGCCCGATCTAGGCCCGCTTGCGCCTCGGCGAGGGCCGCGTTCAGCGAGGCGCGCTTGGCCTTGACCACGCCCGCCTGATCGCGGCTAACTTGAAGTTCGGCCCGGCTGTGGTCGGCGCCCGACTGGGCTGTAATGGCGGCGGCCCTATAGGCGTCCGCGTCGCGCCGGGCCACAGCGCCCGAGGCCACCAGGGCCTCAAACCGCCTGTGGTCCATATCCGCACGGATATTCTCAGCGTCAGCAGCGCGCACCCCGGTCTCAGCAGCGCGAATGGTCGAGCCGGCGAGTTTGACCTCCGCGCTGAGGGACGCCAAGGCGGCGCGCGCGGATGCGACCCCGGCTTCGGCGGTCTCTACCTCGGCCTTAGCGCCCGCCACCCGGGCGTCGAACTCCTCCGGATCGATCCTGATCAGAGGCTCGCCCCGGTGCACCGGCTGGTTGTGAGAAACGAGGACCTCGGCCACCAGGCCCCGCACCTTGGGCGCGATCACCGCGCTATCGGCCTCAACATAGGCCGCGTCCGTGCTCTCGCTGGCTTTGGGCGATATGATAAAGAGGCCGCCGCCCAGAGCCGCGGCCACAGCGGCGCCCACAACCAGGAGCGTCCGGGTCGAGAACGGAAGGACGCGCGTCTTAGGCGTTGCGGTCTGTTTTGCGCCGTGAGCGGCCGGCGTCTCAGGGGCGATCAGCGCCCCATCAAGCCTGGTCGTGCTCATCGGTCGAACACCAGAAGGGTTGAGGTGGCTGATGCGTAAAGGACGCCCTTGAGATCCTTTAAGGCGGCTTCAGCAAAGCCCGTGCGCCGGCCGAGGGTGATCACCCGGCCCTCGGCGCGAACCGGCCCGGTCGCCTCGGTCATCGCCTTATGGTAGGCGATCTTGAGCTCAAGGGTGGTGTAGCCCTGGTCTGATCTCAGTCTGGAATGCACAGCGCAGCCGCAGGCGCTATCGAGGAGGGTGGCCGCATAACCCCCGTGCACCGACCCGATCGGGTTATAGGCGTGACGCCCAGGATCGCCTTCGAACACCGCCCGGCCCTCTTCCACCTCGATCAAGGTGAAGTCGAGGGACCGGCCAATGCCGGGCATCAGGCCGGCGCGCATCAAGGCCCTCAACGGCTCGAGCCCGGTCAGTCCGGGGGCGACCTCATCGACCAGGCTCATGGGTGAGGCTCCATGCTGTCCGGCCGAAGACCGAGCCGGTGTTTCAGGGCGGCGCGCGAGGCCTCTAGGATGCGCTCTGACTGCTCCGCATCTGAGGTTGCCCTGGCCAGGGAAAGGGCGCCGACCAGCTCGGCGACCACCGAATGGGCGAGCCCTGCCGGATCGTCTTTCTCCAGGCGGCTGAGGAGGCCCTCAAGACGCTTGGTCAAGCCCGCCACCCCTTGGCCGTAAACCACCCGCGCCGCGCCCTCTAGCCTTGGCAGGTCTGCGGCCAGGGCGGTGATCGGACAGCCCGTCGACCGCGCGTCCCTATGGGCCTGAGAGAGATAAAAATCGATATAGCGGATCATCCCCTCGGATGGGGAATAGCCGTCTGTAGAGCGGAAAAACCGGCTCCGCGCATCCTCGAACATCTCGCCGATCGCTGCGGCGATCAGGGCGTCCTTGGACGGGAAATGGGCGTAGAACCCGCCATGGGTCAGGCCGGCCTTGGCCATCACCGCGCCGACGGCGATCCGCTCTGGGCCCTCCTCCCGGATCGATTTGGCCGCCGCCTGCAACACGCGCTTGCGGGTCTTCTCCTTGTGTTCAGCGCCGTAGCGCATGGCTTGCGCCTCCTTTTATATGATGATTATAATATAAAGAAGACGCCCCCGGCAAGGGGCTGTTCACGCAAAGGCGGCCGCGATGGCGAGGATCAGCTGGAAAGGCGCGCGGACGCTGTTTGGCGATCCGTCCAGGCCCCTGGTTGCGCCCTCGGAGCTGCCGGCAAGCCGCAAGTACCTGATCTTCGCGGTCATGGCGTTCGGCCAGTTCATGGCCCTGATCGATATTCAGATCGTCGCCGCCTCCCTCAACGACGTTCAGGCGGGGCTTTCGGCGGGGCCTGACGAGATCAGCTGGGTTCAGACCGGCTATCTGATGTCTGAGCTTGTGATGATCCCGTTCTCGGCCTTTTTGGCCCAGGCCCTCTCCACTCGCTGGCTGTTCGCCCTATCGGCAGGCCTCTTTACCGTCGCAAGCGCCCTTTGCGGCGCGGCCTGGGACATCCGCTCGATGGTGCTCTTTCGCGTCCTGCAGGGCTTTGTCGGCGGCGCTATGGTGCCGACGGTCTTCGCCACCGGCTACGCCCTCTTCTCAGGCCCGCAGCGGGCGATGATTCCCGCCATCCTCGGCATGGTCTCGGTTCTGGCGCCGACCCTGGGGCCGACGGTCGGCGGTTTCTTGACCGACGCTATCGGTTGGCGCTCGATCTTCTACATCAACATCCTCCCGGGGATCGCCGTCACGGTCCTCGCGATCGTGCTGATCCGGGTCGACCGGCCGAACCTTCGAATGCTGCGCCAGATCGATTATGCGCACCTTCTGTCCATGGCGATCTTCTTGGGCGGCCTCGAATACGTCCTTGAGGAAGGGCCGAAGAACGACTGGTTCGGCGATCCAAAAATCCTGACCGCAGCCTGGGTCTCCCTGGTCGCCTTCTGCCTTTTCATCGAGCGCTCGTTCTGTTCGGGGGGGCCCGTGGTCAGGCTGAGCCCGTTCCGCAAACCCACCTTCGCCTTCGCCTGCCTGTTCAACCTCGTGATCGGCTTTGGCCTTTACGCCTCAACCTACCTCGTCCCGGTCTTCCTGGGCCGCGTCCGCGGCTATAACGCCCTTCAGATCGGCGAGACGGTCTGTGTGGTGGGCGTCACCCAGGTGCTGTCGACCCTGATCGCCGCCCGGCTTTCCCAGACGGTCGACCCGCGCAAGACCATCACCGTGGGCCTGATCCTTTTCGCCACGAGTCTTTGGCTGGCCTCCTCCATCACCCCGGACTGGGGCTTTGAGGCCTGGCTCGCGCCGCAGATGCTGCGGGGGTTCGCCGTGATGCTCTGCATCGTTCCGAGCGTCGGGCTGGCTCTGGGCGGCTTCGCCATGACCGAGCTTCGCTACGCGTCGGGCCTCTTTAATCTCATGCGCAACCTCGGAGGCGCTATTGGCATCGCAGTGGTCAATACCTGGCTGCAGGACGGCGCCAGAATTCAGGCGGCGCGGCTCGGCGAGAGCCTCGGCCGCCAAGGCGCCCATGCGCCAGGCGTGATCGCCGCCCTCGCCAGACGGTTGGGCTCGGGCCTCGGCGATCCAGAGCAAGCCCTCCTCCTGGCGAAGGGGCAGTTGGCAGGGTTGATCGCGCGCTCCGCCCTGACCACCGCCTTCAACGAGGTCTTCCGCACCATGGCCCTCGTCTTCATCTGCGCTCTCGTCATGGTCCCCTTCTGCCGACCCGCGCCGCAAATGGCGGCGGTGACGCCGGAGGCGCACTGATGACGCTTATCCCCAAGGCTCGCCCGATGATCCGCCGTCTTAGTGTGTCCTTGGCCGCCGTCCTGGCCGGATGCGCCGTGGGTCCCAACTATCAAGCGCCGCGTCTGGCCCTGACGCCAGGGTTTCAGGCGCCGACGCCGAGCGCAAAGCCAGGGAGCCAGCCTGTCAGGCTTGACGCCTGGTGGACGGGGTTCGGCGATCCTGAGCTCACCCGCATCATGGGGCGCATCGCCCAGGAAAACCTTGATCTTGCAGAGGCGCGCGCCCGGCTCATCGAGGCCCGCGCCGGCGCCAGGTCCGCCGGCGCCGCCCTTTTGCCGGCGATCGACGCATCAGGGTCCGCAGGCCCGGTCGACCAGTCCCTCGACGGCCCGATCGGGACCATCGGCCGACATCTGCCCGGCTTTGAGCGCGACACGGGCGACTACGCCCTCGGGCTCGGCGCCCGATGGGAGATCGATCTCTTCGGCGGCCTGAGGCGCGGGCGCGAAGCGGCTCTGGCGGGCGCCGCAGCCTCGGCGGCGGACCTTGAGGCGGCGAAGGTCGCGGTGGAGGCAGACGCCGGCGACGCCTATGTTCAGGTGCGCGCCTATCAGGCCCGCATCGCCCTCGCCCGCCAGGAGGCCGAGGTCGAGACGGATCTTGTGGCCCTCTTGAGCCAAAGGCTGAGCCAGGGCGTCACGCCTGAACTCCAGCTTCATCTTGCCGAAGCGGCGCTTGAGGGGGTCAAGGCCTCTCTGCCGACCCTGAACACCGGGCTTGAGGCCGCCCTTAATCGCCTTGACGTCCTTATGGGGGCCCAGCCTGGGACCTACCGCGCCGAACTCACGCTCTCGGGCGCCATTCCTGAACCCCCGGGTTTTGGCGGGGACCCCAAGCCAGGAGAGCTCCTGCGCCGACGGCCCGACGTGATCGCCGCAGAGGCGAGGCTTAGGGCGTCGAGCGCGGAGATTGGCTCTGCGGTCGCAGAATATTATCCCAAGATCTCGCTTTCGGGTCTGATCGGACAAGATAGCCTTTCGCCGTCCGAGCTCTTTCATGGGGACGCCCAAACCGGCCAGATCCTTGCGGGCCTCCGCTGGCGCCTATTCGACTTCGGCCGCATCGATGCGGAGGTTTTGGCCGCGCGCGGCAAGGCTGCCCTGGCCCTCGCCGCTTATCGCCTCTCGGTGCTGAAGGCGGTTGAGGAGGTGGAGAACGCCCTGACCGGTCTTTCGGATGATCGCGCGAGAGCCGCCTCGCTTGAGCTCGAGATCAAGGCGCTGACCACGGCGCGCCGCCAGGCTGAGGCGGCCTATGAAGGCGGCGTCGACAGCCTGATCGAGGTCAGAGACGCAGATCGGGACCTTCTTAGCGCGTCTGATCAGCTCATTCAGGCCAAGGCCGGCGCAGCCCGGGCGGCGGTGGCCTCGTTTCGGGCTCTGGGCGGCGGCTGGACGAGATAGGGCGCTCCGCGAGCCGCCATGGGGCGCCGGAGCGACCAGGGAGAGCGCTCCGGCGCCCAGGCGAACCATACTCGTCCGCCAGGGATCCGCGTTCCCCTCCGACAGGTCGCGTGGACGTGATAAAATTGACGAGCATCGGGCTTCGCGTGGAGCCCGAAACGCCATATTCGCGCCAAAGGGCGGGTGTTTGCGCAACAAGCGGGCAATTGAGCTATGTTAGCTTGGCGCCAGGATCGTTCCTCAGGCGTTCAGACCCTAGGCGTATCGGTGTGAATTTTGGAAACACGGCGTTGACGGGTCGTTGAGGTCGTTAGCGTTTCATCGGACTGGGAGAGCGCATGGCGTTCGACGGTGAAGAGATACAGCCAAGGCCCGGCGGCGCGCGAGCGGCGACGGCGCCCCTGAATCTCGGCCTCGGCCGGCGCACCGACCTTGACTGGCTTCGCGTGATCGCCTTCGGCCTTCTGATCCTGTTCCACGCGGGCCTGGTTTACGCACCGTTCGACTGGCATATCCATAGCCGCCATACCGAAGGCTGGCTCCGCCAGGGCATCTTGCTGACCGGCCCCTGGCGCCTGACCCTTTTGTTCTTCATTTCGGGCGCCGCCCTTAAACTGATGAGCCGCAAGCGCTCCGCCGGCAAGGTTGTCGCCGCGCGTCTGGCGCGGCTGATCCCCCCGGCCCTTTTCGGCATCCTGGTCCTCGTGCCGCCGCAGGCCTTCATCGAGGCCGTCGACAAGGGAAGCTGGCACGAGGGCTTCTTCGCCTGGTGGATCAACGAGTTCAGCCCTCAGGGGATCGCCAGCGGCGTTCCGGTGAACCACCTCTGGTTTGTGCTCTATATTCTTGTCTACAGCGTCCTTACCGCGGCGCTGATCGCGGTTCCCCGCGTGCAGGCGGCCCTCGCCAGCGCCGTCGGCCACGCCCTGTCGGGTCTGACCCTGCTGGCGGCGCCGATCGCCTATCTCACCCTGGCGCGCCAGGGCCTTTTTCTCCACTACGGCATCTCCAACCACCTGTCTTCGGACTGGTATAACCACGCCGTCTCCTTCGGGGCCTTCTTCCTCGGGTTTCTTGTGGTGGGACAAACGGGCTTTTGGCGCGCGGCGATCCGCTGGCGCTGGGTGTCCTTGATCGGCGCGGTCCTGGCCCTGCCGACGCTGATGGTGCTCCAATCTGCGCCCGCGACCGCGCCTGAGCCCTGGTTGATCAGTCTCGTCTTCTCGATCGATCAATGGGCGAGCATCGTCGCCATCCTGGGCTTTGGAGCCCTTCACCTTCAGAATAAAGACGGGCGTTTGCTTCGCTACCTGACCCAGGCGGTATTCCCCTGCTATCTGGCGCACCAGACCATTCTGGTCGCCGCCGTCTGGATGGTGCGGCCCCTGAACCTGCCGGCTCTGGTCGAGGCCCCGCTCTTGGTGGCGGTGACCATAGGGGGGTGTTTTGCGGTCTATGAGACCGTCCGGCGCATCAACATCATCCGCCCTCTATGGGGACTAAAGCCCCTGGCGCGCTCCAAAGAGGCCGCCGCCGCCCTGATCCGGCCGCCCGCCGCGGCGCCGGGCCGTAAGGACGCGCCTGGCCTCACCGCAGAAGCGGCGTGACGCCAGGACAGCTGCGAAGCCTGCTTTTGAGAGCCGGCGCAAGTTCGCCCCTGATCGCGATCGGCTGCATCCTTTTGGCCACCGCCACCTATCCCGGGTTCAACAACGCCACCCAATATCTTAGCGAGCTTGGGGGGACGGGGGCGGCCCATTCGATTTTCTTCAACCTCAGCCTTATCGCAGCGGCGATCGGCGGCGCAGCCGCCGGGGTGGGGTTCACCATGGCCGTGCCCGCCCTCGGCGGCGGGCGGATAGCCGGCGGGATTGTCGGTCTGTGTTTTCTGGCGGCGGCCGTCGGCCTCAGTTGCGGGATCGTCTTTGTCTACCCCAATCCCTGGCACAACCTGGTCCAGCTCGGCCTCGGCATTCAGATCGCGCCGTTCGCCCTGCTGTGGGCCCTCTGGCGCGCCGACGGGATGGGCGCCCTGCGCTGGTTTCTCATCCTGGCCGTTGTGGTGATGCTGATCCTGACGGTCCTGACCAAACACCTGATTTGGCCAAACCTCGTGAACGGCCTTAACGTCGGATGGTGGGAAAGGGGCTACGCCATCGTCCTCGTCACCTGGGGCGGCGTCGCGGCGGTCCTGATCGAGCGGCGCCTCCTGCGCCTCGCCGGCGCCGCCGGCTGATTCGATTTCGCCTGTGGCGGGCGCCCATTTGTTGGGCGTCTTTGATAAGATGGCCCTGTGAAGCCCGGGCCGGCGCCCGCAAACCGAAACCAAATGCCTTTGAAACCACAAAGTTCTTGCTTTAGGGGGCCCTGACATCACATAAATGTGATCGCTGCTGAAACGCCTTAACGACGGGCGCATCGGCAGCGGAGCTGAACGACCGCACCACCCCTCATAGGCGTATCTGAGCTTTGGTCCTCTCACGCAGAAGCACCGTAGCGATGCTGGCGGCCGGCGGCTCCTCCTTCTGGGCCTATGCGCGCCCGTCCGGCGCTGATCCCTCGAGCGCTTCAGGCGCCGGCGCCGAAGGCGTTGCGTTTGACGCATCCGGCGTAAGGGCCAGAGCCGCCCTCCTCGCTGAAACGCCCTATCAGCCGCCGGCCCAGCAGACCGGCGCCGCAGCGCTGGTCACCTACGACGGCTGGCGCGACCTCAGCCGGCCGCGCCCGGGCCGGGCGCGCTGGTCTGACGACGGCAGTCTGATCCATCTCGAGTATTTTCCGACGGGCTACATCTTCAAAACCCCGGTCGAGCTCTTCGAGGTCAAGGACGGGCGAGCCCGGCCGATCCATTACGACGCCGCAGACTTCATGGCCTCGGACGCCGAGCTTGAGGCGGTCCGTTCAATCATCGGGCTGTCGGGCTTTCGCCTGCAGGCCCCGATCAACCACCCTGGGGTCTTCGACGAGATCGGGGTGTTTCAAGGGGCGAGCTACTTCAGAAGCCTCGGACGCGATCAGCTCTACGGCCTCTCGGCGCGGGGGATCAGCCTTGGCACCGGCGACGCCAACGAGGAGTTTCCGGATTTTAGGGCCTTCTGGATCGAGCGGCCCGCCAAGGGCGTAGAGACGGTCGTGGTGCACGCACTTTTGGATGGCCCGAGCCTCACCGGCGCCTATCGCTTTGTGATCACACCGGGGACGGCGACCACATTCGAGGTTGAGGCCAGTCTCTTCCCCCGCCGCGCCATCGCCAATGGCGGTCTTGCCCCCCAAAGCAGCATGTTCCTGTTCGGCGCGCAGGACCGGCGGGCGATCGATGATTTCCGGGGCGAGGTGCACGATTCGGACGGCCTTGAGATCCGCACCAAAACCGGCGCCCGCCTATGGCGGCCGCTCACCAACCCCAAGACCGCTCATGTCAGCGTGTTTCAGGCGGACCACCTGACCGGCTTTGGCCTCTGCCAGCGCCTCCGGCGGCTCGACGGCTATAGCGATCTTGAAGCCTATTACGAACGGCGGCCAAGTCTCTGGGTCGAGCCCCGCGGCGACTGGGGCAAGGGCGCTGTCCATCTCCTCGAGATGCCCGCGCGCGACGAGACCGACGACAATATCGCCGCTTTCTGGCGCCCTGAAGAGCCGTGGCGCGCCGGACAGGAGGTCAAGATCGCCTATCGCCTGTCCTGGGGGATCGGGCCGGCGTCCGACGGCCTGGGCTCGGTGGTCGCCACCCGGACGGGCAAGGCCCTGAACTCGACCGACCGCCAGTTCGTGGTCGACTTTGCCGATGTTCCAGACGACGCCACGGGGCTGCATGGCGTTGTGACGTCGACGAGCGGCGCAGTAGGCCCCGTCAGCCTGATCAATTTCCCCGACCGGGCGCAAGTGCGCGCGGGCTTTCGTTTCACGCCGCCGGCCTCCGGGCATGCGGACATCGAACTTCGGCTGGTCGGCGACAGCGGCGACCTCTCAGAAGCATGGCGGTTCCGATGGACATGAACAGCAGCCTCGCGGTTCGACTGACAAAGCCAGACGATCACATCCACCCGGTGGTGTTCGACGAGAACGCCAAAGAGGTGTTGCCCCGCCCGGCGGCCCTTGCGATGCCGCGTCAGCGGCTGACCCGGGTCAAGACCCCGGGATTTGGCGCGCGGACACCGGATGCGGCGGACATAACGCCTAAGACGTCCCCAGGGGATATTGTGCGCCGCCGGATCCTCTTTTTTGGCTCGACCCTCGCTCTGACCAGCCTGGCGCTTGCGACGCCCGTGTTCATCTTCCTCCACGACGGCTTCATGCCGATCGAGCTTCTGGCGATCGCCCTTTTGGGCGTTCTTCTCCTGGCCATCTGCGCCTGGTTCGTGAACGCGGTGGCGGGTCTCGTCATCCTCATGAGCGGCAAGGGCAAAGATCCGGTCTGCCCCGACGGTCCGACCCCTGCGCCCAAGGCGCGCACTGCGCTTTTGATGCCGCTCTACAACGAGGATGCGGCGGCCGCTGTCGGCCGCATGGCCCGGATGGAGCGCGCCCTCTCAGCCCTTGGCGCCGAGCGGAACTTTGATCTCTTCGTCCTTTCAGATTCCCGCAAGGACGAGGTCGCCGAGGCAGAATGGACCGCGGTCAAGGCCCTGCGCGCCACGGCCAAATGCCCGGTCTATTATCGCCGCCGCGCGGAAAACCATGAGCGCAAGGTCGGTAATCTGTCCGAATGGGTGCGCCGGTTCGGATCGGCTTACGACTATATGGTGGTGGCGGACGCGGACTCCTCCATGTCGGGCGAGACCCTCCTGAAGCTGGTGGACGCCATGGAGCGCCACCCCGGGGTTGGTCTCATTCAGACTACCCCGACGATCGTCGGCGGCACCACCCTCTTCTCCCGCGCCTCTCAGTTTGCGGTCAAGCTCTATGGCCGCGTCGCCGGCGCCGGCCTCGCCTGGTGGTGCGGGTCTGAAGCGACCTATTGGGGTCATAACGCCATCATCCGCATTGAAGCCTTCGCCGCCTCCGCGGGCCTTCCGACCCTCAAGGGCCGCAAGCCCTTCGGCGGGCATGTCATGAGCCATGACGTGGTCGAAGCGGCGCTTTTGCGCCGAGGCGGCTGGGCGGTCCATCTCGCCGCGGACCTGCAGGACAGCCATGAAGAGACGCCGCCGAGCCTCGCGGACTTTATGGTGCGCGAACGCCGCTGGGCTCAGGGCAACCTGCAGCACCTGGCGCTGGTGACGGCCCCCGGGCTTCACTGGGTCAACCGGATTCAGTTTATGATGGGCGCGATGGCCTATCTGGCCTCGCCGCTGTGGCTATTGTCGGTGATCGTCGGCCTCGCCATCGAGCTTCAAAGCCCGACCGATTGGGATTCCTTCTGGTATCTTCTGGCGCCCAAGGTCACCCCCTTCCTATGGGGCTCGGGGCTCTGCGCCTTCCTCCTGCTCGGCCCGAAGTTCATGGGCCTTGTTCTGGTGCTGAGCCGGCCCGAGGAGCGGCGTGCGTTTGGCGGCGCTGTGAGGCTCCTCAAGAACGCGGCGACCGAAGCGCTCCTCTCGGCCATCACCGCGCCGATCCTGATGGCGCGCAATAGCCGGACCGTGTTCGAGGTTCTGATCGGGCGCGACTCGGGCTGGACGCCCCAACGCCGGACGGCCGAAGCTCTGACCGCCTTAGAAGGGATACGCCAACATCAGTGGGAGCTCGGCGTCGGCCTTGGCCTCAGCTCGGCGCTCCTCTTCCGACCCGACCTTTGCATTGTGTTCGCCCCGATCCTGGCGCCCCTCCTCTGCACGGGACCGCTTTCCGCCCTCCTTTCAGACGCGCGCATCGGCGCACAATTGAAGAAAAAGGGCGTGCTCGCGACGCCCGAAGAGTTGCCGGACCCCGCCTCTATTCCCGTTCGTGAGCCCCGTGAGCCGGCGCCGGCCTGGGGCCTGCCCACCGCGGCGGCCGAAACCTCGCCGGTGATCCGCCTGGTCGCCCGGTAACGAGAAGGCCGTCTTCTCTAAGCAACGGGCAGGCGCAAAAGGCGCCTGGCGTCAGGTTTCAGACGGGGTTTCGGGGACGCTTGGCCCCTCGTCCGATGTCGCCGCGCGATCACGCTCCGCCAGCCGCATCAGGTCTTGACGCGATCCTTTGATCAGGGCGTGGGCGTCTGGATGGTCATCCGGCCAGATCAGACGCTCGGCGACCGCCAACCTTGTGATGATTGATTCCATATCGGCGTCGCCGGTGACGGGCAGAGCTTTCAGGAGGGCGTTACGCTGCGCCACAAGAGCGTCCAGGCGCGCGTCGATCCGGCGGAGCTCGCTGTCCCAGGGCGTCGCTTTCCGTTCCTCTGCGCTCAGGCGAAACCAGGCGTGGCGGGTCGCAAGCCAGTCCTCAAGCTTCGCCCAGCGGGTCTGAAGCCGCTCGATCTCGCCGTCGAGGGTCAGCCAGCGCGCCCATCCGGCGCCGGCCTGCGCTGGAACGGCGTCTGCAGCCTCCCCTTGGCCTGGCGCCTCGGGGGGAGACACGGGTTCGGCGGGGTTCACCCGCCTTGAACGCTTACGCGGGCGCACCCGTTCAACACCCGTCTCTCGACGCGAGCCCATGACGCGTGATCTCTCCGTAGGTTAAACTTCTGATACAAGCGTTGGCGGACAAGGGGTGCGTTTGAAACATACTCCAGCTCCATGAGCCATTCGATGACGCGCTTTAGACGACGGACGGTCAAATAAACCCTGGATCGCCGTCCCTATCCATGTGTTGGCCCAGTGGCGGATTCGACCCCGCGCCGACGCGGGCATTCGGTCTGAAGCGCCAACACGCAGGTGGTGGGGCGACCACCTCAAGCCAGGCTGAAGTCTCGGGCGGGGGCCCACCCTTATCGGCTTGAAGGTCGTAAAACTCGATTTCCTTCATTTGGATACGGTATACGGTAAATGCTGCTGCCTCCTCCCGGCTATTGTCCAGCAGTATGGCGGCATCGGCGTCCGCGCCGCAGCACGGATAGCGGTTTGAGTGCGATGATAGCGCTCTATCAATCGATCGACACCGGTGGCGTGACCGCCCTTCGCTACGCGGGTTAAGACCTTCCCCACGGAGAGCAGAACGTCTGAAAGGCCTACAAATAGCACGACTACGAAATAGTCGGCCGCCTGGAGTTCGGTAATGCGGTCGATCTTCGATTCGACGCACCCGTCCGGGCGCGGCTCAGGGAGGGTCGACAGCATCAAACTGTCTGCGTTGATGAGCGGCGCCGCTATCTATGGGGCTCATAGGCCGACGCTCCCCCGCACAAACCTTCAATCTGAGGGACGCGTTGGCCGATCGGTTTTCGCGCTTCGCCACGGACGTTATCATTTTACGTGGCGGCCAGAGTGAGCGGAAGCGGCGAGAGGCGATGAAGCGCCTTGCGACGATTCCGGAGCAGGACGAACGGGTGATCGTGGCGACCGGTCGTTACCTCGGGGTGGGCTTTGGCGACCAACGCCTGGACACCCTCTTCCTTACTATGCCGATCGCCTGGAGGGGAACCCCGGCCTAGTATGCCGGTCGTCTTCACCGGGCTTCACGACCCAAAGCGGGAAGTGGTCATCTATGACTACGTCGACCGCGACGTCCCGGTGCTCGCTTTTGGGGCGCTACGTATCACCGCATTCCGGTCGAGGCGACCCGTTCGAGCTGGAATCCTACTTCCGCTCGTTGGGACCTTTTCCTTGGGAGCAGAATCCGAACTGATGCGGGGGTGAGGGGCTGGCGGTCGGTGCAATACAAACCGCCAGCCATCCGCGGCCCAAAATCGTCGCGCCCAATTCGTGTCAGACAGGACCTGCTGCGGATCGGAAACCCGGATAGGCGAAAGCGCCACGAATGAGGTCGCAGTCGCGCTCCGAGACGCCCTGCGCGCGGGCGACCTCATACCATGACGCGATCACCTGTCGCTCCATGTCGCTGACAATGGTCTCGGCCTGGTCGCGGGTGAGCAAGAACCGGGCGCTCTGGGACACCAGGTTCGCCGCCGTCGCCGCGCGGCCAAAATCGCCGACTGTCAGCGCCAAGTCCCGGCGCTCGAGGCTCACCGGCGTGGTCGGCGTGAGGTCGTAGGCAGGCGATAAACGCCAGTCTCGATCCTTTGCGATCACCGCATGATTTCGCGGATGATCGTCTGAATTCGAGATGAGAGCGTTGAAACACATTCGCCGGAATAGCTCATGCGCATCCCGCTTCGGATCGGCCGATGCGCGACGCAATTCTTCTACCAGCAGAACATAGGACCAGCGGTCACGGGCGCGATGGCTGTCGTCGGTGCGCAGCAAAGTCAGGGCGCTGACCATGCGCGCACGGGTGTAGCCCGCAGCCGCTTTCTCCCGGTCGAAACGACGGACCATGAGCACGTCACGCCCTCCGGCGACGACCACCTTGCTCTGGGCGGCGTTCAAACCACAGGCGCGTGCGAGTGTGAGCATGCCATGTTCCACCCTTGCGCTGTTCCAGCGATCGTCTTGCCGATTGAACTTCGCGATCCACAGCGCTCCGTCGTCTTCGACCACGGCCTTTGGCCGCGCGCCGCCCATCGACGTGCCGACCAGCAGAAGTTCCTGAATCTGTGCGTTGGCGGCGTCCGGCGGCAGCTCCTCCTCGGCGATGATTGCGTCGGCGATGCGCTGCAACTTCTCCAGCGCGACAGTCTGGTTGAAAATGCGCATGGGCGCCGGGGGCTGTCGATTCAGACCAAATCCAAGCGCGCCGGCGCGGTCGTCGGCTGAATGCAGCAGATAGTCCAGTTCACTCAGCTCACCGTTGCCTGCGTGCTTCTCGATAACGCGCCGGCCCCAATAATCCGGGCCGGCGTCTCGGAGGGCGCCGAATACCCCACGCAACGCCGCCGTCTCGTAGGTCCGCGACGCCAGCTTCAGTTCCACGGGATCGAGTTCGACGGCGTCTGCGCGCGCCAAAAAGGACCGGCCATAGACGAACCTGCCGATCGACGCGCCGGTACGGTCAGTCTGCAGTTGGAACCGGCCGGCCGTCACCGGCTCGGAGGCTCCAGGTAGGGTGATGTAGACGTAGCATTCGCCGTCCTGGGACTCCTCAGAAGTCATTGTCGATGCCTTCGCTACGACGGGCTCGCGTGCGCTCCTTCGCCCTCGCGAGCGTCAACCCCTCCTCGTCGCGAGCAGGGTC
>Ga0116231_10010656_pt1 | contig 14627 bp, 10 predicted proteins | sample S1TSphgellanicum_2_FD_89695 | JGI IMG/M metagenome (GOLD analysis project Ga0116231, IMG submission 89695) | Host-associated microbial communities from peat moss isolated from Minnesota, USA - S1T2_Fd - Sphagnum magellanicum MG | ecosystem: Host-associated > Plants > Peat moss > Unclassified...
CATCAATGAAGTTAATGTATTAGTTTCTTTCAATGGACTTCATATTTGTGATCAACACATTTGAATGGATCATTTTTGTGAACCTTAGCTCACCACCATTGTTGTCCAAGTCCTAAGTTGTTCATTTTTCCTTCAATTTTTGATTTTTAATGTAAGTAATAATTGTATTTAGCAAGTTATAACAATTTTGGCTTCTCAAGCTATTTAGAACTTCATAATTTTAATTTTGTTAAAAATTCAGTGTTAAATTTGTTAATTATCTTCACGGGTGAAATTAAGAGGTAAAAAATGTATTCAATTATGGCAAATGTTAATATTCTAACACTATTTTATTGTTGAATTCTGTATTTTAGCATATTATTTTCAAACATACAAAGTTTGTAATAACAACAATTACAAAAATCAAAAGTAAAACATAACACAAAATACAATCTAAAATGCATATCTACATGATTATTGCCTTTGTAGTGATCTGAAAACAGAATTAGATCATATCATATTGGAAAACAAGAGCGTGAAACAAAATTACATTGTAATATCAATGTTTTTCTCTGTCAAAACCAATTTCTAAATCTATCATAAACTTCTTTCAATCTCAAAACTATTCAATCTTTTCATTTTCATCATCATAACCATGTTTACAAGGTTGTTTTTTCAAATTTTTGAGGTCAAAAACTTGGTGAATAATGCCAAAAATAGTGAATTTTGTTGAAATTACAATACAAACCCAAGTTTCTATTAAAATTTCTCAAAGAAAAATTCAACAAAGCATGAAAATTTTCCCGAAAGAAACAATTACTTGTTTTGGATTTTTTTTGTGCGGTTGGACATAGGTTTAATCATGTTTTGAAATAATTTGTTGTATCCCTCGTACACATTGAGAATCCTTCGGTTGTGGTAGTTTTCATGCCCATATTACCAACATGAAATTAATTGAAACTAATGAATTGCCTTATCTAAATTCATATAATTGTACAGATATGTATTTTCAAACATTATTTAAAGTTTATGAAATTATACTATATCATAAAATTCCAAAATAATTGACAAAGTGTGGAATTTTCATTTTGACAAATAAAATATTCTTGCAGATTCAATATCGTCCTTCACAAAATTTTGTTATTTAAAAATTTTAAAAATCAAAATTTCTCAAAATAATATAATTAATGTTGAAAATTGGCAAAGTAATAGGGTATTTAATTCTCAACTCAAAAGGGAATTTATTTGTATCCATCATGCCAATTAATCTTGTTAAAACCATCAATTGGTGTCCCTGAAACCATAACCCTCCATTTGCACACAATTTAAAAAGTAGATTATGCCAAAACAAGTTGACCCATGATTCAATTATCAACCTTCACTTGGTTATTAAGATCTCTACCTTAGCTGATGATGGATGTCACACATAAAGTATGAAATTAATGTCACATTTTCATCCATTCAATTGACATTCCATCAATAGCATGTGTAATTGAAGTTTAAACCAAATCAATTTGGAAGATAGCTTTGGGTAGGCTTGAAACTAGATTAGGCCAAACCTAGCCTTAGATGCAAGTTAACATAAACTTATGGCTGCTCAACTTTCAAACTGACTCCTATAATAGAAAACATGTCACTTGGGGAAAACCATAGACAACCCAAACTCAAAAAAAATTCACAATCCTTTTCTACACAAAATCATCTTTCACTGCTGCTCTTGATAGTCACATCTTTCTTTTCTTTAGCTCTTGCACTTACATTTTATCTGCTATCTGTAAATAAATTGCTCTGTCATTTGCTTCATGACAAGTTCATGACTCTGTTCATGTTCTGTAGTTGCTTCTGAAGTAGGACCTGATATGATTCTGTTCACATGCACCATGTTTAATACTGATGTGTATGGTTTTCATTGTTGTTAATAAAAATTAATTTCATTGAATCCTAACATGACAAAGAAGACTGTACAAAGTGTCCTGGAAGCCAAGTAAAATATTAAACCACAACAGTGGACTGATCTGTTGCTAGCTATTAATACTGAGAAGCTTTGTGAACAGATTTGATTTGAAACAAATTAGTAAAGTTTAAGAACAAGCATCCCCCTGAGCATTTAAAATTATGCAACAGCTAAATGAGATGAAGTTGTTCAAAAAAGGTGCAATGAATAGAAAGAGATGCATACTTATGTTACAATTGCTTTGCTTCAACACCTTGAACTGTGTTGTGAAGTCATCTTCATAGCTCTCTGTCAAAGGAGGAGATTGGTGAATTTCCAGTCATAGGGGTTTTTGATATTCAATATTGAGTGATGGATGTTCCAGAGGTTGCTTGGAGCTTCAAGGCACTATTTGGATGTCATACCTGGGCAGGTTAGATGTGGGAGATTCAATCATACTGGTCAACAAAGCCTGATTGGGAAGGTGCAGCACCAACCTGTGAATGCTCCAGGGACTCGCTGATCCCCTCATGTCCTTCATCAAACAGGGGTGAATCTTCTCTCCTCTCTTGGGAAGACTTAAAAGACCTCTGATTCTCATCAGCAAAGTACCCTTTTGTCTGTGTTTCTTGGTCATCATAAGATCCACCAAAACCTGAACTGAAGTTTTTGGGATCTGCATCGCCAGAAGTTTTGCCAAAATAGGTGTCACTGGAGCTGAATGCACTGTAGGAATTGACAGGTCTTGCCAGGTTGATGTCAAAGATATCAAACCTTCCAGATGGTTCTTTGAACTCAGTTGATTGCCATCTAAGCTTATCATCCTGTGATTCAGAAAATCCACCTCCATTCAAATCCTGATCATTTGAAGCATTAACAGCAAACTCGCCTTCATCTGTATGTTGGAATGCATTCCTTTCAGCTGTCTCACTTTGATAGAAGATAGAATCTTCGCTGCCCTTTCTATTCTGGTCATCGTCATCATACTCTGGTGCATCAAATTGCAGTTTCGTTGGGGTACCTGTAAACATTCCACTAGCATCCTGGCCATGAGGCACATCATTCTCCTTGAGAGGCCCCAAATTGTTATCATCAACCCTTCCGAAATCAGAATTAGGCAAAGGCATTGTTTCACTTGCATATCTGCCCTGGGACATCTCTGTGCTGATAGGAGCCCTATCATGCCCATCATTTATGTCAATGTCAAAGTTAGTTCCACTACCATCCCCCACATTTCCAGCAGTTGGTGCTGTAATTTTACTGGAGTTCGCCTTTCCATGCTCAGTTTCTTTTATTGCCAACTCAGCAGCAGCCCTTGCTGCAGCCACTGCATGATCAGCAGATTCAGCAGCTGCCCTTGCAGCTGCTGCAGCATCAGCATAATGTACCTTCTCCTCTATTTCAAGATCCTGGTGGGAATCAAGCTTCAAAGATTCTACCATCTTTCCTTGTGTTGCTTCATCAGAATTCTGAGTCTTGTGCACTAGAGGTGCAGCAGGAGGAACAGGCCAGTCATTCTTTCCTGCTGCTGGCATCTTCACAAAGGGGATATATTGCTTCTTGTCATCCTGATTAAGCTCTTGCACTGTAGGACTAGATTGTGTGACAGGGGGTAGTGGCAGTTCAGATGTTGAAGAAGCCATTGAATCATTGTCAAGAGGCTTTGCAAGAGGTTCCTTGGTAGGTGGTGGCATTTCATGTGCCTCAAGAAAGCTGGGGGGGCCATCCTGCAAGGAAATTTTATCTGTTGAGGAGCATCCGACCATAATGCCCAATTGCAACAAGAAATAAGATGTAGACAAGAAGATGCCCAGTTCCCAACATCAAGGCCCCACACTGTTTTTGTTGTTATGTTCAACTAGTCAGCAGAAGAACCAAGACAGTAAGAAACACATTGGTCAGATGTATGCAAAGAGCATAATGAGATAGTGATGCCATGGAGATGGAGAGGAGGAAAATAGTTATGTGTCTTACAAGCAGATCTTCTGGTGCTTTGAGAAGTTCCACTTCAAAGTCACTTGAATCCCACTCAATGTTGTGCTCAGCTGCAATCTCCTTCATCAGCTTCAACTTGACTTCCCCTGATGGAGCCCGTACAGAAAGCTTTTCTATTATCTGCAAAGCCCTCCTCCCCACAACCACTGTCATTCTCCTCTCCAAGTCCACCCACCCAAGAGAAAAACAAACTTTACTTCAGCCACATGTCTATCAACAGGAAACATTAAGCTTGCCAAAGTCTTGATTACTAAGTTCTATCCTTGGTACACCTGTATAAGGGCCTCCAGTTTGCCCCCTATCTTTGACAAAATTGAGTGTAGTATTATAAGAAGCAATAGGAAAGCATATGGTATGACATTACGCGTCGATTCACCCCACAGTCAGGGCGTAGCTCAGTTGCTGCAGCTACAAACTCTTTACCATACTTGACAGAAAAAAGTGCAAGGACTTGTTGCAGTTCAGGCAGATCTGCACACCGCGGGGCAGCGAATATCAAGCTTGAAATTGCCTCTTTCAAATCCAAAGGGCAAATCCTGTGATACACAAATAAGAAGAAAGACCACACCAAACCCATTTGAACTATTTTGTAAGTCATCACAACAAACATGACCCAGTCTTGGCTGATGCTTTGCTTTCAATGTATACAGCTTTTCTCATACCTACTCAGCAGATCCCCCACAGATATACCACTGTAGGCAATGACCAGTGACTTGGGTGGAAGCACTTTGTCATGCAGATCTGATTTGAATTCTGAACCTAGCAACTGCACTACAAAGAAAGGAGGATCACCACATACTTCTGAGATTCAATGATAGGAAGGCGAACAGTGACAAGTTCACAGAAAAGCTCAAGTACATCATATGCTGCCAAGAGGTTTTCCTCCCTGAAAATATGCTCCACCTGCCATCCCACAAGATCAATCCAGCCATGATATGTAAAGACTTTGCATTCTCAGATAATTCTGTACTTCCAACAAACCCACATATATCCATGAAAACAGAAGATCGCCAGAAAAGCTCTACAACAATGTGTGAATGTGGTGGGTATCATTGTGTATCTCATTGTAGGTTAGGGAGAGAGAGAGAACGCACTCTAATGCGAGCACTGGGCTCCTGGCCAGAGGTAAGTAGCTGTGCAATTTCTCTCCGCAGTTGCTTGATCTGGAGGTCACGTTTGTTGCGAAGCAGCTTGATGCGTGCCATTGCAAGTCGGAGCAGAGTCTTGCTGTGAATCCAAAGAAGAAGAGAAAATTTGATATTTAGTAGCAATAATAAAGAAGGTTCCCATCACTTCCTTCCACTATCTCTCTCGTCATGAGCCTCCCTCCTCCTCATGACTTTTTGTTCCTCATGACATGAGAATGTGAAGGCTCTTCTCAGGTTTCACAGGATTTGACACCAGCAATGAGCATCCTTTGAAGTTGAGAAATGACAACCTGACAGCAGCAGATCCTTGCACAGTTTCTTGGCCTCACCACACCTCGTTGTCAACTGAATTGGATCCATGAATCGAGCTTCTTCTATATCATCAGATCTAAGGCCTTCCGCGGTCGCCGCATCGTCATGATGCAGATCTCGGATTCCGATCTAGCTGCCGACGAGGATCGAGCTTCTTCCATGTCGAGAGGGAGAGATCTTCCGCATCACCACAATCTTCTACAACTAGGTCCTTCTACAACACAATCTTCAAGAAAAAAACAATTCAAATTTTGCTTTCCAGCAGCCGTAATCTCACCATTTTGAAGCCTGGAAGCCGACGCCAAAGAAGGAATCCCACATGATGATGGTGATGATGTCGAAATGAATTGGAAGCGTGAAATCAATCAGCTTGCAAGAACCGACGAAGAAGAAACCCCTTTTTTGTTCAGAGCTTTTGTTTTTCGCAAATTGCACACACAAAAACACAACAGTCGTGTCCAGAAATTTGCCCCTCTCAAGATCCACAGAAAACAGGCCTTTAGGAACTGACAAACACCAGAAAACAAACCTACTGCTACAGCCGGAACAATTGCAAAACGCACCAAAGATTTCTTGCGCGACAAGTCTCCGAGAGAGAGAAGGCGATCTGAGAATGCGCAGCCTCTTTGCAAGCAATCATCAGTCGTCGAGAACAGATGCAACAAAATCCTGTCCGAACATAGCCACGGACCAGATCCCTATACCCGGGCCCACATCCACACATCTCTCTGAAGCTCTTGTTTCTTCTGTACGTGTTTCATTGCTCGTCTGGAGTCCGGTGTGTTGTATCTTTAGGCAAGCATTCGTCGTCGTGCGCTCCTCGTCGGGGGAAGACGAGGTGGTATCGGTATGGTGATGAGTTGGAAGCAGCATCTGGTGCGATCTTCGAGACTTCTTCTGAATGCGGCTGCCCGGCGCACAACAATCCATGAGGTTCTGTTCTTTTCTTTTCTTTTTTTCCGCAGCGTCTTTGTCAGTAGTTGTGTCTTGTGTCAATCGGAGTTCGCAAACAGCTGCAGTAGCAGATGTTTCGTTTCCATTGCATCTTGTCTCTGTGGAAGCATGAACTTGCATTGATTCAAACAGAGGCCGAGGTACGAGCCCCCTTTTCTATGCTGTTGGAGCATGTTCTTCTTTTGCACTCCTTTCACTTGCAAGGTTTCCTCTAACTCTAGAGTTCCTGATCCATCTCTCTTATCTTCCAATTGGGAAAGATGTATGCATGTCTGTTATCTGTGTGTGTGTGTGTTTGTATGTCCTTCCAACTTTCCATTAACCTGAAATCATGATCTTGCCACATGAGCACAATCCACATTTTTCTGAACGTCAGATCAACTGAGGGCGATTATCTTGTCCCAAAAACTCAATACAAAACAGAAGTCCTGTGTTGCACCTGCGCAAACAAAAAGTGATCTTGGAACAAAGTTGAGGTCTAGGGTTTAGTGCTTGGGTTTTGAGGATAGAACAACATTGTCATCAAATGCTTACAATTGTTACAGAAGCAGTATATCTGCAGTCATGTAGTTGTAGGCTATCTATCTCTCTTGAGTGTGCCAGCCCAATAGCACAACTCTTTTAGTGTTGTCATTTGCTTCCAGGAATGCAACAGGGTCTAGGGTTTTGCAGAACAGAATTCCTGCTGTACCAACAAACAGGAACCTTTTTTATGATTTATGTGCACACGTTTGAGCTGTCAGTGTGTGTTTTAGGGTTTATGGCAATTGCATGGCTCGAGAGGTCTTGCAAGTGATGTGGGAAGCCAAGGGAGAGGGTCACCCATAAGTAGCAAACCAGCTGTCGAAGGTGTGGAAAGTATTATTGCTGTAGCATCAGGCAAAGGAGGGGCTGGCAAGTCAACAACTGCAGGTATGGGACAGATGCATTCACTCCCTTGCCTCTTTGTACACAGACAGAATCTTAAGGGGGCCCTTGTGATGATGCTGATGAGATGGTGCAACAAATGTTGGTGTGTTTACCTCATATTGAACAAATGCACAAATCAAAGATGCAATGCTATTTCATACTGGTGATGTCTGAGCAACAGAATCTGGACTGTTGGCTCATGGGATATTGAGTCTTGAACTACGAAGTCTCAGCTGCTTGAAAGTTGAAATATTATTATTGTACCTTTGAAAGCCCTGGCTTGTGTTCAATGGGATAAGTGTTGTGAAAGCTTTGCAATCCACATGTTCATGAAACTGTTGCTGAGCAAGGGATGTGTGCAGGAAAAAAGAAGAAATGGGGATTGTCAGTGTTAGTCCTGCTATTGCCATGTGCAGCAACTTTTGGCTTGGGAACATGGCAACTTTACCGTCGCAATGAGAAGGTATGGCATTATGTAATGTCGTTTGCAAAATCTTCTAATGACAGGAATAGGATTGATTTTTGTTGGTCTCTTGCTTTGGAAGCACTCATCCTATTTGATTACTTCCAGGAAAACATATACACAGAGCACATTTAGTGTTCCTTGCCTCTTTGTCTGCTGGTCACAAAGAGCACCCTCTCAAAACCTTTTTGATGATTCTCTTTCCTTCTACAATAGTATCCTGTTAATGAATGCCATCTGGAATGATGCAGATTGAGCTACTTGACTACAGGCGTAAGAGGCTCGAAGAGGAACCAGTTCTTCTTGAAACTGTTCTTGCTACCTCAAAAGGCAGCGGTGAAAGTTTTCAATCTGTGGACCTACTGGAGTATCGTCGAGTAGTTATTCAGGGCAAATATGACGATTCTAAGTCTCTCTTTGTGGGTCCCCGTGTACAAACACTCTATGGAGAGGCCAAAAAGGGGTATCAGATGGTGACACCTTTTATTTGCCAATCTCAGATCACAGAGGCGTGAGTCTTAATCCCTCCTTTGCACAGTGGCGCATTATGTTTCTTTTGTGACCTTCATATTGACAAGTAGCTTCAATACAGAAGACCAAATGACAGCATGTCAACACAAGTCAAGAAATTTGGTGTGTGAGTTTGGAACATGAACTCATGCAAAAGACATTTGGGCCAGACTGGCCATTTCGTAGCAGATACTCTAAACTTTCTCAACTGTGTTTACTGGATCATATGTTTGAAGTAAGTTGTGAATTTGGGTTTGATAAATTGTGTCACTGATTTCCCACCAGATTGTAGTTTTTTCTTGCAAGGAATCTGTTCTGGAGAGAGGGACTGAAATGTGGGACACCTGGTGTTAGAATGCAGGTTCCAGTGTTAGTGAATCGAGGTTGGGTTCCTGCAAGCATGCAGGATGAGTTTCTCTCCCGTTCCCACCAGGAAACAGTCAAAACTTCAAAAGTGGAGGGTCACAAGCCCAACCCATGGTGGAACTGGTGGAACAAACCCACTGAACATGAAGCTTCTAAGGTTACCATCATCTCCCAACTTTGTAGAGCTGTAGCCCACTTTTGAAATCATATGAAGTGGAGGCGTTGCCATACCAAATCCTTCAACTTTGATGCCCATGATCACATCTGTTGAGTAGATTCCTACCTGCAGGGAGAAGCCTCATAAATCCAGGTCTTCCAGGTTTTAGCACTTCAACTATGTATTGCATTCCAGTAACACATAGTCTGATCTTTTTCATAAACTAGTCTTTCAATACTCTACAACTGTAGGTTTTGTTTAAAATAGAGCTTGCACCCTAATTCGATGTGTTTTCCAGATAAGAAACCTTTAGCTATTTCTTCAGGAGTGGGATATCAGAATGCCCCAAAAAAAGTGTACCATTTCCTTTCCCATTTGTCAGAGGATGCTACCTGTATTGCTAGTGTCCATCTGCTGATTCCATTAATGATATCCTCAACAGCCCCATTTCATTGTGAGTCCCGAAGATTATAACTGGCAATAAAAGTCATGGAACCAGAATGGGATAATAATTGGATCTTAAAAAACTTCTTGACATTTTTAGTTGTTAGGAGGTTCTGTAGCTTATTGGGTCTCACATTTTCACTGATTACCAGGAGGAGAAATTTGGAATTGAGAGGGTTGTTGGGGTAATCCGTGATGGCGAGCACCCGAATATGTTTGTGCCACACAATCAGCCAGAAATAGGTCAATGGTTTTATGTGGATGTCCCAGCTATGGCACAGACTGTGGGCCTCCCTCCAGATGTCACATACATTGAGGCAGTGTCAACTACTAATGGAAGCAGCAAGACCTTTCCTTTGCCCAAAGAGCCTGATGCTCTTCTGAAGTCATCTGTTATGCCCCAAGATCACCTCAATTATTCTCTTACCTGGTATACTAAATTTCATTCTGTTACCTGTCTGTCTCATTAGTGCTTTGGGCTTTCTGTTTAAGGGATGTCACCTAGAACATGTATGCCAATGTCATGCTTTCTCCATGTCTCTGGGCATGGTGTGTTCAAGGTGCATAAAGACAGTGACGTCTGTAACTTTGAGAGCATTCATCCTTTCTCAAAAGAAGCTCACCTAGTTCTTCATGAATTTGTAGGCACCAGTATTTTCCTGCAGCTGGTCTAAATATCCATGCAAGTGCTGGTTGTGTCTTGTCTGGTGGTGTTTGAAGGGCAGAGATTTTATTCTGAAACTTGAGATTGTGTGTGTATTTCCTCAGGTATAGTCTGGCTGCAGCCACAACCTTCATGGCTGTGAAGCGGCTGCAGAGCCAAAAACGAGGTTTGTAGCAGGGGACATTCAAACATGGATGTGGATATTGTAAGGTGCAACGACATCTGATTAAAGGAGGAAGTTCATTTTGAATTTCACTTCCCTAGTTTGACCCAACTGCTACAGGTTCACGTCGCACTCCTCCTTAGTCAACTGAAACACATTATTCACTGAGTTTATCTGGAATAACAGAACTTGTCTCTGCATGTGCAATTTGCCCAATTACAATGGTTGTGGTGCAGCAATGTTTGTTCAGTACTTTGCAAGTTCAAAATTTTCTCTCATTCTGGTTTTAGTCATTTTGAGCAGGCCGGATAACTGTCATTATTACCATCTTGCTGTGTTAATAAGACTGACATGTTTTATCTCATCTAGTTGACATGTTATTGTCACAAGAGCAGTAAGTTATACCATTTGGTTATTGGAAGTGGACCCATCAGGTTTGACTCGCTTCTTACACGGTGGTGATATGTATTGATGGCAATCCCATGACGAAGATTGATCAGCTATGCAATCTGAATCTCACTACTGGTAGAATTCTGTGAAGGCTTCTCTATTGGTCCTTTGTAAGCCTCCCCTCCAAAGTAGTTCTAAGCCTTATAGCAGTATTGGCTCTACATATGTGGCGCTATTTGCAGTGATGTGGTCACACAATTTTGTGCTCAGCAAAGAGAATACAGATGGCCTTCTCTGCTGATCACTTGTGGCTGTTTAGGCTAAATAGAAAGAGTGCCAGTAGTTGCACAAATAAATATATGTATATGCAGTAAAGACAATTCAGAGAATCACATAACAAACTTGCTGCTTGCTGGGACACGTGAGGCACAAAGTCTGTGTGCAGGGTTACAGTACTATACTTTTGTGAAAGTACTATTACGTTTGTGGAATACTCTTGTACAAGAGTATTCCCACCAACATTTCATGGTAGTCTCTAGCTTGTCACTTGGATCATGTGGGCTAATTTTAAATGATTCACAAGGTTGATAATAACAGCAATTGTGTTCCTGCTGTACAAGATATGGTAGCCAACTAGTTTGCAATCCGGTTCACACCTATCTACAAAGCTGCACAGGGGCAGTAGCAAATAAATGAAATGCTGACTAATCATGCACTGTTTGATAGAGCCATGGTTCATGACACACTTGCAAGGTGAAGTTTTGGAGTTGTATCCATCTCTATATATAGAACATTTGGTGTTTATGGTAATTTGGCATTAGCATAACATGTGTTGTTATCACATTCAAGTGTTGAGGGAATTTGATATTAGAGCAGTTCCACTAGTAATAGTGATTTGCTTGAAGTTTGGAAACTGTAAATATGCACATGATATAATGCTCTCTAAGAGGGCTGGTAAAGAAATGTGATTGGCTTTGATTGACTAGTCACAATTATCAACCCATCTGATGATGGCATTTAACTGATCCTCTCTTTACAGGCTATAACATGAACCCAAGTGAGGGTGGGGAAATAACTTGAAACATTATTGGATGTGATAGAAATTGGTAGAGGCCCATGTATTGGGTGTGGGTGGATCTGCTCTAGTGTAACATGTGCTCTACTACACCCAAGAGTAGGGAGTTCGGGAAATAATTTAAACATTATTTTGGTGATGATAGACATTGTTAGAGGTCCACATTTTGTGGGTGAGTGGATCTGCTCTACTGTAAATATGTGCTGCTACCACATCCAAGTGTTGAGGTCCACTGCCAGAGGCAAAGCAATATTTGTTGTAGTGATATGGGTTATGTTTGTAGTCTAGTGCAGGGCTTTTATGTGTTTGGAACATAACAAGGAGATGCATTGATTCTTGTGACTAAGTAATTGCACCCATTTTAGTTCTATATATGTGGATCCCCATGTTCCACAGATGGAATAGAAAAAACTTAATCCTGAATCAGGTCTGGGTCACTGATTCCCACAAGTATGACAATTTTTCAAGAAGGAAGAACAAAAGATGACTCCAGGATATCCCGCCCAAATGTGGCACACATAACCTCCTCTGCATTGGATATTTGGCTGCCAGCCAGGTGATCAGGTACCCTTAGATGCACAAAAATCCTGCCTATCCTTTCAAGGTCTCATGGGCAGAAATGGCAGGAATTGTGTGATGCGACTACAGGGAAAGATTCTAGCACATGTGCCAAACTTCCCACAGAGTTTGAAAGAAATGCATGACATTCATCACGTTTAATGCCATTCTAGTGAAGTGGTCCATTGTTTTATATTTAAAATTTTGTGTGATGTAGCCAAAGTTGCATTCATCCATTCAAAAGGTTTAGCCAAATTGGCATTCAGTGCTAAGAAGATTAAGCTAATTTTGGCTATAAAGGAAATATGAAAGTGGGGGGGAAAAAAAAGTTTCCTCCATTTTGTTGGCTACATACTACAACCTAATATAGAAATCTGGAATTTTTTTCTCTTTTCTTTGTGATTAAAAACCCCGAAAAACACTGATTTTTTTCATTATCCTCTTAAATTCACCAACTCGTGTAAATTTGCTCAAAAGAATAACCTGAAGCAATTTCTGTTCATCTTTTTCAGTTAATTAGGTCACCTCAAACTGGCCCTGCTGATGGTGTATATAGTCTTGCTGTAAATTGTATGTGCCCCTGCCCCTGATAATTGGCAGTTTTTGTCAAAATAAATAAATAATTGAAAATAGAGCACAATAATCCTCAAGTTGAGAGTACCTATTTCAAAATTTCAATGGTTTAGAATAACTGTACAAAGCTCCCACTTATAATATTGATGTCCTTGAGGGTAGCCCAATGACAAGGAATATGAACCTGTCATTCTATGTTGAGAGTTTCATTTTTTTCTAACTTGTGTTTTTGGGAATTATTTAGCACCATCGGTAATAGTGATTGCAATGACTTGGAAGTTGGAATACATGATTTATCTTGTTTATGTGAAAACTTAAAAATTGCTACAACAAAATATGGTTTTTCTTAGTGAGTTAGGCTTTGTTTGGCTCACGACACTGATGCAAAGTCTATGAGATGAACTTTGTACTTTCATCTCTATCATAAATTATAATGTAAAATATGTGATTTTTATTGTGACATGTATTACACTAAATTATTGTTTGACATTAGTATTAATGTGTGCAAGTTTTCATGTTAGCATCAGTGTTTTTAATGGTCAATTTTGTGATGTAGCCATAGTGGTGATGATCCATATGAAGATTTAGCCAAATTTGGTTACAAGCTAAATTTGAAAATAGAAATTTTTAGACATCCTTTTGTATTTTTGGCTACATATTTGAATCACGTAAAATTTTTTTGACGATTTTTCTTAAATTTTGATCAAATTATGGCTATTTAAAATATTTGAAAACTTGATTTTAGCACTTTTAATTTTTAATATCACTTTTTTGTTGATAGCCAGCCAAAAGAAAAAGAGGCTGGTTAGTATTATCCCTTGGGTGCGCGAGCACCTACACTGGAACCATGGTAAAACCCTCTTTTTCCTTTTTGTTTTGGATTGCTACTAAACATTATAAATATCCCATCCTTCAAGTTAAATGAGGGTCTTTCCGTTCAAATTTATCATTTCCCAAGTTAAATATATCAACTGGGCCCTCTCATTACTCACTCAAGAAGGTGAAAGTACCAGTACTAGGTGCCGGTTCACCCTAGTGTTTCTTCTCCTGCCAAATTTTCATCAGTTGGCAAATGTTTTGTTTTCAAGAATGTGAAAAATGAGGGGTGGTTTACATTTCTGATCGCCAAAATAATAAAGTTATATTTTTAAAAATCGCCAGATTCCACATCAGGTTCGATAGGTAGCCAAAAATATAAAACGGTGGTTAAATGCTTTTCTTTCATTTTAAATTTTATCCAAATTTGGCTAAATCATTTTATGCATGATGCCAACTCGTGTCACATTATAAAATTGAAAAAAGGAAAAAATATAACATGACGCTGACATTTAAAAAAAGAAACTAGTGAGTAGTAAAAAGACTAAAGCTTGAGGAGAAGAGAAGAGTACGTGGCCATTCGATTGCCTCCGTATACTACTACTACTACCACTACTATGACACTGGCTGGCCAACGGTCTGAACTAACGGCCAAGTGTACTGCAGTCTGTAACGTCCAGTTGGCTTTTAATGTCCCAATTACATTCTTTCATTTGTGGTTCGTGTTGTGTTTATTATGGCTTCAATGCAAAGCCTTTTGTGTGAGATCTGCACTGACTAATGTCCCACTCCAACCGCCCCCCCATTGCCTCTCACCAACGGTCTTTTCGCTTACGTAGCCTGCAGTGGCTTTTGTGGCACATGTTTTCGTGCCCGAAATGCGAAAGATGTCTTTTCTTCCAAATAGCTTTGGGTTACTAGTAATTAATTACCAGCCCATTTTTCATGGGGCGAAATTTTTTCTCGCCACTTTGTAAAATTGTCTTTTAATTGGGTTTTTGGTCGCCATATCTCCATTTTTTGGGAAACAAATCGCCATATTTGTATATCTTGGTGCAGGATTTTTAACTGTTCATAATTCATATCTTGTTGCAGGATTTAGAACTGTTCATAGCCTAATTTGGCGTTTTTTTTTTTTTTTTTTTTTGGGGGCTCACCCCCTTTTCTCCCTTAAAAAATTTTTTAAAAATTATTTTGGGTGCGGTGCTTTTTTTTTTC
>Ga0116231_10010657_pt1 | contig 14626 bp, 17 predicted proteins | sample S1TSphgellanicum_2_FD_89695 | JGI IMG/M metagenome (GOLD analysis project Ga0116231, IMG submission 89695) | Host-associated microbial communities from peat moss isolated from Minnesota, USA - S1T2_Fd - Sphagnum magellanicum MG | ecosystem: Host-associated > Plants > Peat moss > Unclassified...
AGTAGGGTCTGGTTCAAACTGCTGGGAACCTATGTCGCCGATGCGAATTTCACCTGCCGCGTGTCGTTTTGCCGGGCTGCTGGCGGTGTGCATGGTGGTGACCGTCGTGCATGCGATGGGCGCAAACATGCGCGGCAAGCTGCTATTTCTGCGTTGCGCCTCGTGCCACAATATCGGCGCCGGCGGATCGGAGAAGATCGGCCCGAATCTGGCAGGCGTTGTCGGCCGCAAGTCGGGCAGCCTGCCTGGCTACCCTTATTCAGCGGCCATGAAGAAGGCCAATCTGGTGTGGGATGCGCCGACGCTCGACCGCTGGCTGACCAGGCCGTCCGATTTGGTGCCTGGCACGGCAATGGCATTTGCCGGGGTGCCGGTGGCTGCGGACCGGCAGGCGATCATTGCGTATTTGGCAAACCCGGCGCCCTGATACGGCGCGTTGACCGGAGCCTCTATGTTCGCACAAGTTTCCAGGCGCAGCCTTCTCCAATCTGCGGCAGCCCTGGCCGCCACGCCGGCGTGGGCGGAGCAGGAGGAGCGCGTGGATGTGCTCATTCTCGGCGCCGGCATGTCCGGCCTGCATGCGGCGCGTATGCTGCAAAGTGCGGGCGCCTCGGTCGCCGTGCTGGAGGGGAGTGGGCGCATCGGCGGCCGGGTATGGACGGCGCGAGACGTGCCTGGGCAGCCCGAGTTTGGTGCCGCACAAATCGGCCATAGCTACGGGCGCGTGCGCGCGAACGCGGCGGATTTGAACGTGGCGCTGGTGCCGCCGGACAAGGATGCGATGGGCGAGACCCGTCTGCCGCAAACGGCGGTGAGCATCGGCGGCTCCGCACCGACGGCGGATTGGGTGCATTCGCCGCTCAACCATCTCGCAGCCGGCGAAAAAGCCATCAATCCGCTGGGTCTGCTGTCGCATTATGTGCTGAAGGACGATCCGCTGCACGATCTGACGGATTGGCTGAAACCCGAGTTTCGGCCTATCGATCGCATGTCCTTGCGCCAATATCTGACGCAGAGGGGCGCCTCGGCCGAGGCGTTGCGGCTGATCAACGTCAGTGTTCCCGGCTGGGATCTGGACAGTAACAACGCGCTCGATTTCCTGCGTAAAAATCATTATTATTTTTGGGAAGCAAAGACCGGCCCCTACAGCGTGGTGCAGGGCGGCAGCAGCACACTGACGGACGCGATGGCAGCGTCGCTGAAACGCCCTGTCGCGCTGAACAAGATCGTAACGCATATGGATGTGAAGGCGCAGTCGGTCAAAGTGACGTGCGCGGACGGGACGAGTTATACGGCGCGCACCTGCATCAATACGATTCCGCCGCCGGTGCTGAAGGATATCCCGATCAGCGGGCCGTTGCCGCCGGCGCAGCGCGAGGCGTGGCGGGCCCAGCGGTCGGATCAGGGGATTCAAATCTGTCTGGAGTTTTCATCTCCCTTCTGGGAAAAGGACGGGCTGCCCGCGAACATGTGGACCGATGGTCCGTTCGAGTTTTTTGCACATACGCCGTCGCGCACCGATCCGCGCGGGATACTTCGCTGGTATGTCAACGGTGCGGCGGTGGCGCCGCTCAACCGCATGAGCAACAGCGACCTTGGTGCGCGCGCGGTGGCGGAGCTCGTGCGTCTGCGTCCGGCGGCGGCGGGGGTTGTGAAGCCCGGGGCGATCATGAACTGGTCAACGTATAAGTTCAGCAAAGGCCATATTGCGTATTTCCAGCCCGGCGATATCGAGCGTTATGCCGACATTATGGGTCAGCCGGCCGGGGCGATGTTTTTTGCCGGCGAGCATAATTGCCGCGTCAGCGCCGGCATCGAGGGCGCTTGCGAGGCGGCGGAAAATGCGGTGATTTCGGTGTTGGAAACGCTGGGCAAGAGCTAAGGAAGGGCTTGTTTTTTGAAAAAAAGAAGCAAAAAACTTTTTTAGGTTTGGTCGAGCCTCTCCGAACAGGCTCGGCCAGGTTGCAAAAGTTTTTTGGTTCTTTTTTTCAAAAAAGAACTGCTTCCTTACCTGGGCGGCGGCAGTGCCTGCTGCTGCACGACCCCCGGCGGCGCCGCCGCAAACCCCTGCGGCGGAGCATCGGCCGGCTGCGGATAATACGCTTGCGCCGGTGGCGGCGGGGCCGCGTTGCCGTAGCGCATCAGCGCCGCACGCAGCGGGTCGGCGGCCGAATTGTTCACGCGCATGGCCATGACGATGTCCACCGTGCCCACCGGCTGGCCGTAGTAAATCTCGTCGCCGGCCGTGTCGGCGGACATCACGCTGCCCTGGATGGAGACGCCGGCAAACAGGCCGCGGGTGCGGGCGAAGGCCACGATGTCGGCGTTCAGCGCCAGCGCCGTCGCCCCTTCCACCCCGCCGCCGAGGGTGACCAGCGCCACCGAGGCGTTGGCGCCGATGCGGAACTGGCTGTCCATCACCGCGCGCAGGCCCTGCTGGGTCATGATGAGCATCATCACCTCGGCGTCCTGAATGCCCGCCTGAAAGCCGAAGCTGCCGCCGCTCATGGCGTAGAACGCCGGCGCCGACCAGCTTCCCTGCCCGCCGCGGGCGAGCAGCACGCAGCCGCCGCCTTCGCCGCCGAACAGGAAGCCCGCCTTGAACACGCGCGGGCAGATCATCACCGCACGTGCGCGCGGCAGCAGCCGGCGCGCCGTGTCACCCTGCTGGTCCGCGAGCACATCGTTGACCGCCAGCGTGGCGCGATCGACCAGCTCCTGCTGACCCTGCGGCGTGTCGGCCCGTGCGTGCGTGACAAAGGCTGACGCGAGGGCGGCGGCCAGGAGAAACCGGCGCATGGATGTAACCCCTAAAACTATACCGACAATATCATGTCCCATGATGGGGTTGCCGAAGCAAGTTAACTCTTTGTGCTAACTGCCCGACCAGCCTTCGTTCACCACGACCACACGCCAGCCCTCGGGGTGGCGTTCCAGGATCGTCAGCGACAGATTCTGCACGGCCAGATGCAGTGCGGCCTGTGCGTCGGCACCCATGGCATGGGCCACGGCGGCGCGGATGGCACCGCCGTGGCTGACGGCAATCACGTCCCCTGCCGGGTGGCGCTCCGCCAGACGTTCGATCGTCTCGCTGACCCGCGTCACCACCTGCGCCATGCTCTCGCCGCCGGGCGGGGTTTCGGATGCACCGAGCGGCCAGAAGGCGTGGGCGGGCGTGGCGAGCAGTGCGGGCAGGTCGGCGTGTGCGAGGCCCTGCCACTGGCCCAGATCCTGTTCGATCAGCCCGGGTTCGACGCCCGCCTCGCACGGCGGATAGCCGGCGCGGAAAATCGCCTCGGCGGAGCGCACGGTGCGCGAGAGGGGCGTGACCAGCCAGCGCGCCGGCCGCGGCAGGCGCCGGGCGAGGGCGCGGTATTGCGCGGACTGCGCGGCCAGGCTGACGTCACAGAGGTCCACATCCATGCGGCCGTAGAGAACCGCACGGGCGTTTTCGGAGACCACGGCGTGGCGGATCAGCCAGAAGCGGGCAGGCTCCATTATTCGCCGATGTTCATCAGCGCACCGTTGCGGCGCGCGGCATAAAATTGTTGCAGGAACAACGCATTGGCAGCCAACAGCCAGAAGATGTTCAGCCCGGCCGCCCAGGCCAGATGGTCCCAGCGGATGATCCCCTGGCCCAGCGCCGCGCGCACGCCTTCGAACACATGCGCCGCCGGCAAGGCGAGCGCCACCGGCTGCAACCAGTGCGGCATGATCGCCACGGGATAGTACACGCAGGCGAAAGGGGTGAGTCCCGCCAGCATGGACCACACCAGGCTTTCCGCCCCGCCCCCCTGGCTGAGAATGAGCGATATGCAGCCGAGCGCAATCCACCAGCCCATGACCATCAGGTTTACCGCGAACAGCACCACCACCGGTCCCACGCTGAGCAGATTGAACTTATACAGCGCCCAGGCCAGCACGGCGGCCGGACATACGCCCAGAAACGTGCGTACGACCGACATGATGGTCAGGGCGGACAGCATTTCGTGTGGCCGCAGCGGGCTGATGAAAATATGGCCAAGGTTGCGCGACCACACCTCCTCCATGAAGGTCACCGAAAAGCCGAGGTGGCTGCGCAGCGCCATTTCCCAGAGCAGCACGCCGCCGAGCAGCATGCCGACCGTCATGGCCCCGCCGCCGCCCACGCGGGAGGCAAAGAAGTGGCTCGTAAAACCCCAGATGACCATTTGCAGCACCGGCCAGTACGCCAGATCGACCAGGCGCGGCCAGGAGCCGCGATAGACGCAGAGGTGGCGGTACACCAGGCCCCAGATTCGGCGCAGCGCCATCATGCCGGTTCTGCCTGACGGTCGCGGGCGATATCCAGGAATACGTCCTCCAAATCCTCGCGCCTGTAGCGGTCGAGCAGGGCGGCGGGGGTGCCGCGGTCCACGATAGTGCCACGCTTCATCATGAGCACAGTGCTGCACAGGCGTGAAACCTCGGCCATGTTGTGCGAGGCGAGCAGGATGGTGCAGCCGCTTTCGGCCCGGTAGCGCTCCAGCCAACTGCGGACCAGGTCGCCGGTGTCGGGGTCCAGGCTGGCGGTTGGCTCATCGAGCAGCAGCAGTTCCGGCCGGTTCACCAGTGCCTTGGCCAAGGCCACGCGCGTCTTCTGGCCGGCGGAGAGCTGGCCGGCGGGACGGTTCAGCAGCGGGCCAAGCTCAAGCTCCTCGGCCAGCTCGGCGATCCGCGTCTCGGTGTGGCGCACACCATAGAGATGGCAATACACGCGCAAATTTTGCGCCACCGTCAGCCGGTGCGGCAGCGCCACATAGGGCGAGGAAAAATTCATTTTGGCGAGCGCGGCGAACCGGTCCGTCGCCATGTCGTGGCCGAGGATATTGATCGATCCCGCCGTCGGCACGATGAGGCCGAGCAGCATGGCGATGGTGGTGGTCTTGCCCGCCCCGTTGCCGCCGAGCAGCCCAACCGTCTCGCCGCACGCAGCGGAGAAGCTGATGCCGTCCACAGCCGTTGCGGTCTTGTAGCGTTTGGTCAGATTCTCAGCGCGTATGGCGTACATTGCGCTGCATTAGCGGCAGCGCGCGCACAAGCCAAGACGGCACAACAATCGATGGGTTAATACGATCCAGGAACGCTTGCGGCGCCGGCGGCAGATGCACGCCGCCGGCGCCGCATGCCCGTCAGATCGAGCTTCCGACGCTGTTGAACAGGTTGCTGAGCGTGCTGCCGAAACCCTGGAAAATCCCGACCAGAACGAGGCCCAGAATGCTGGCAATGATGCCGTATTCGAGGGCGGTGACGCCGCGCTCATCGCGGCCAAACTTGAATAAGCGGTTCATAAGAGGAGCACTCCTTATGGTTGCATAATTGCAAACTGGCTCTACTCAAACGCGCGCATTCTGACGAGATCGATTCTTTCAGGATTTATTCAAGTTTTGTTGATAATACATGCGTAACCGGCGACGACGCTTGGGGAAGCTGTTGTTGGCAGGATCAGCAACATTGCTCCATATATTTTCACAAACCGACACAGATCGCCTGCGCCCGAAGTCCCGAATTACGTTGCGGACGACGCCTGGTCCGCCAGGCCAGTGCGGAAGCGGCGGGCGTTTTGCACATAGGCCGGTGCGGTCAGGGCGAAGCGGGCGCGTTCCTCCTCGGACATCACGCGCAGCAGGCGTGCCGGGGTGCCGGCCCAGAGTTCGCCTTCGCCGATGCGGCTTCCCGGTGTGAGTACGGCGCCGGCCGCCAGCATGCCGCCGGGGGCGATTTCGGCGCCGTCCAGAACCACGGCCGCCATGGCGACGAAGGCGCGGTCGTGCAGGTGGGCGGCGTGCACGATCGCCATATGGCCGACCGTGACATCCTCGCCGATGATACAGGCCATGCCTTCGCCGGGGTTGACGTGCAGAATGCTGCCGTCCTGGATATTGCTGCGGGCGCCGATGCGGATGCGGTTGGTGTCGCCGCGGACCACGCAATGGAACCAGATGCTCGCACCTGGGCCCACATCCACGTCGCCGATGACGGCGGCTGTCGGCGCAATCCAGGCGTCGGGGGCGACGCGGGGGGTGATGCCGTCCAGGGTGTAGAGTGGCCCGCTACCGACCATGGCCGGACCTCTTCGTTGCGACCGGCACGGGCCCGGTATCGAAAAGTTTTCTGCTTCTTTTTTTCAAAAAAGAAGTCCTTTCTTTCTCAGTCCTGGAGATCGAGGTGGGCTGCAAAGCCGCCCACCCTACGGCTTTACCATCAGATTCAGGTTCTGCACCGCTGCCCCAGCCGCGCCCTTGCCCAGATTATCCAGCCGGGCAATCAGCACCGCCTGGCCGTCGCGTCCGGCCACAAACAATTCCAGCACATCGGTATCGTTCAGCGCCTGCGGTTCCAGAGTGCCGCTCTCGGGCAGGTCGTGTACGCCGACGTAGCGCGAGCCGGCGTAATGCTGGCGCAGCACTGCCTCGATCTCGCCGGCGGAGTGGCCGCCGCCGAGCATATCCAGGTGGAGCGGAATGCTGAGCAGCATGCCCTGGCGGAAATGCCCCACCGAAGGCACGAAGATCGGCCGTGTGGTCAGCCCCGCATGCGCCATGATTTCCGGCACATGCTTGTGGCCGAGGCCCAGGCCATAGAGTTCGAAAGCCGGGCCGCCGCTGGCCTCGTGGGCCTCGATCATCGCCCGGCCGCCGCCTGAATAGCCGCTGATGGCGTTGATGCTCACCGGCTGGTCGCGCGGCAGGATGTTGCGCTCGACCAGCGGCCGCAGCAGGGCGATGGCGGCGGTTGCATAGCAGCCAGGGTTGCTGACACGCTTTGCTGACGCAATCGCGGCGGGCTGCGACGGGGTCAGCTCGGCAAAACCATAAGTCCAGCCAGCTGCGGTACGGTGCGCGGTGCTTGCATCGAGCAGTCTGGGGGCGCTGGCGCCGAGCGCGTCTGCCAGCGCCACCGCTTCGCGCGCCGCCTCGTCCGGCAGGCACAGCACGACGATATCGACGTCGGCCATGATCGACTGACGTGCCTCGGGGTTCTTGCGCAAGGCTTCGGGCAGGCTGCGAATCCTGAGGGTTCCACCGCCCTCCAGCCGCTCCCGGATTTTCAGGCCCGTCGTGCCGGCCTCGCCATCGATGAAGACGCTCGGCATGCGGCCTACGCCATGCACACGATGAAGCGTGTGCCTGCATGCGCGCGGTCCAGCTCCACCGTCGCGCCGAGCGAGCGGGCCATGGATGTCACGATCATCGCCCCCATGCCGCTGCCGCGCGGCCGTGCATCCGGCTCCGGATAGCCAATGCCGTCATCCTCCACCACAAGGCGCACACGCCCATCCTCCGCAGAGCGGGTCAGCGACACGCGCACGCCCCCCTTTGCCTCGTCAGGATACGCATATTTCAACGAATTGGTGACTAATTCATTGACTATGAGCCCGATATTCACCGCCTTGTCGGTTTCCACGCGGATTTCATCGGCGTGCAGGGCGATGCGCGGACCGTGGCCTTCGTCCGACGCGATGGTCGCCCGCGACAGCTCCTCCACCAGCCCGGCGAGGTAGGCGTCCATGTCCACATATTCCACGTCGTTGCTGGTGTAGAGCCGCCGGTGCACCAGGCTGACCGCCTCCACCCGCTCCGCTGCCTGACGCAGGATCCCGCTTGCATCAGCATTTTCGACCCGGCGGGCCTGCAGCTCGATGAGCGAGCTGATAAGTTGCAAACTGTTGGCGACGCGGTGGTTGACTTCGCGCAGCAGCACCGCCTGCTGGGCGGCCAGCCGTTCGAGCCGGTCGCGGCTTTCGCGCACCTCGCGCTCGGCGGCATCGCGCTCCTGCTGAAGCCTTGTGCGGGTGATCTCCTGGGTGATGCTGGAGGCGAGAAGCTCGATGAAACTGCCCTGCACATCCTTGATCACATAGTCAGACGCCCCGCTTTTGAGCGCGGCCACGGCAATGCGCGGCTCTTCGGCGCCGGTGACGAAAATCACCGGTGCCGCATAGGGCAGGGCGAGCAGGTCGGCGAGCAGGTCCAGCCCGTCGCGGCCGGGCATGTAATGGTCGAGCACGATGGCGTCGAAGCGCGTCGCCGCGGCATGCGCCAGGCCGGCTTCGCCGCCGAGTGCCGTGACCACCGCAAACCCGCCGCGCTCCAGATGCCGTTGCACCAGGCGCGCGATGCCGGGGTCATCATCTATATAGAGTACGCGCGCCTGGGACGATGGCTCGGCTGGACTGCCCGACGTCAGCTCCCCGGCGTTCAAGCCGCCTCTGGAACCTGCATGACGGTGAGGAACAGGCCGAGCTGCCGGATGGCGGCGGTAAAACCTTCATATTCCACAGGCTTGGTGATGTACACGTTGCAGCCGAGGTCGTAGCAGCGCTTGATCTCCAGCCGGTCGTCCGTCGTGGTCAGCACGATGACCGGCGTGCGCCGGAGCGCCGGGTCGGCCTTGACGCGCGCGAGAATGTCGATGCCGCTCATGTCCGGGAGATTCAGGTCCAGAAGCACCAGCATCGGGTCGGCCTTGCTTGTCTCGCCACGCTCGAACAGATGGGACAGCGCCGAGGTGCCGTCGGCGAGGTGCACGATGTCGTTCACCACGCCGGCGCGGCGGACGTTCTTTTCGATCAGCTTGGCGTGGCCCGGATCGTCTTCGATGAGCAGGATGGTCACCGGCACGGCATTCATCCTTACAACTCTCCGGCAGCAGCGAATGTCAGCGGCAATGTCACCGTGAAGATGGATCCCACATTGGGGGTGGAAGAGCAAGCCACGTCGCCGCCGAGCCTTCGCACCAGCGCGCGCACATGCGCAAGCCCGATGCCCTCGCCCGGCCTGTCCTGAACGCCGGAGCGGCGGAAGAGTTCGAAAATCCGCTCCATGTCGCGCTCCGGAATGCCGCGGCCGTTGTCCGCGACGGTGAAGTAGGCCATCGGCGTGCCGTTGCGGTCGAGCTGGGTGCGGCCGCCGACCTCGATCGAGGGCGCGCGGCCTGGGGCATTATATTTGAGCGCATTCTCCAGAAGGTTGGAAAAAATCTGGTCCACGGCGGTGCGGTCGCAGGTCAGGCCGGGCAGCGGCCCGATTTTGATGGAAGCGCCGGCCTCCTCGATCTGATGTTTCAAGCTCGCCACGAGGTCGGCGAGCACCGCGTTCATGTCCAGCCGCTCAGGCGTGAGCATGCGGCGGCCTTCGCGCGACAGCCGCAGGATAGCGTTGATCAGGCGGTCCATCTTGGTGGTGCTGGAGCGGATGAAGCGGATGGCTTCGGGCAAATCCTCCTCGCTCGCCAGGCGAACATCCTCGGGGACTTCGGTGCCACCCGCCTGCATGGTTCTGGTGACGTAGTCGTTGAGCCGGCGGGTGGCGCCGTCGAGCTCGCTGGTAAAACCGATGATGTTGAGCAGCGGCGCACGCAAATCGTGGCTGACGATATAGGCGAAGCGCTGCAGCTCGTCGTTGGCGCGGCTGAGGTCGGCGGTGCGCGCCGCGACGGCGGCCTCCAGCATGGGGCGGCGGGCCGCCAGCTCGTCATGCGCGGATTTCAGCGCCGCCTGGGTGGTGCGCATGCGCGTCACCGAGCGTTGTACGCCGAGGATGACGACGCGCACCAGGCCCGCCAGAATCAGGAAGGTCACCAGATCGACGAGGATCACGATACGCACCCCGTTGCGGCTGTGCTCCAGGTCGGCCACCAGCCGGTCGCGCTGCCGCTGGGTCATGGTCTCGGCAATGGCGCGCACCTGCTCCATGCTGCGCAAGCCCCGGCCGGACCCGACGTCGGCCAGCGCCTGATCCCGCTTGCCGGTGGTGGCCAACTGCACGGTCTGCGCCAGCTCGCCGAGCTTGGCGTCGATGGCGGCGCGCCACGCGGGCAGCTCCGGATCGTCGGGGATCGCGGCCGACAGGCCGTGCAGCAGGGAGGGCAGGCGCGCCGCCGCATCGCGATAGGGTGCGAGGTAGGTGGGATTGTCCGTGAGCAGATAGCCGCGCTGGCTGGATTCGGCTTCGGTCACGGCATCCAGCACGTCGCGGGTCAGGGAGCGGACGAAGAAGGACCGGGCCGCCTTGTCCACGTCGCCGCTGGTGCGCAGCGCGCTCCACATGGATATGCCGACGATGGTGAGCAGCAGCACCGCGCCGGCGGCCATGGCGCCGCGCTCCAGCCGGCCCCAGAGGGAATCGGGCTTCATGCTGGGGTGTTCACCCGCTGCTTATTGCGCCCAGGCCAGATAGCCGTCGCGGCGCAGCACGCATGCCGGGCATGTGCCACATCCAAAACCCCAGGCGTGGCGCTGCTCGCGCACGCCAAGGTAGCAGCTGTGGGTCTGTTCGATGATGACATCTAAAATACCCATTCGGTCGGCCATCGCCCAGGTGGCCGCCTTGTCGATCCACATCAGGGGCGTCTCCAGGATAAAGCGCCGCTGCATGCCAAGGTTCAACGCGACCTGCAGCGCCTTGATCGTGTCGTCGCGGCAGTCCGGGTAGCCGGAGTAATCGGTCTCGCACATGCCGCCGATGATGCGCCGCAGGCCGCGCCGATAGGCCAGCGCCGCCGCGTAGGTCAGGAACAGCAGGTTGCGGCCGGGCACGAAACTCGTCGGCAGGCCCTCCGCGCCCATGACGATGTCGGCCCCGCCGGTCAGCGCCGTCTCGCCCAGGGCGGCCATGCCGGCGGAGATGTCGATCACATGGTCCGAACCGAGCGTGCTGCCGAAGCGCGCGGACAGGCTGTGGCGGATGGGGTCGCGGCAGTCGAGCTCGACGCGGTGGCGCTGGCCGTAGAAGAAGCCGATTGTCTCCACATGCGTATAGCGCTGAAGTGCCCAGGCCAGGCAGGTGGTGGAATCCTGGCCGCCGGAGAACAGCACCAGCGCCTTGTCCGTCGTGGCACCCTGCTGATCCATCGCTGCTCCCACACTCACGATGCTGATCCGGCGCGTGGGACGGTGATGAGAGTGCGCCCCCTGTGAGTCGGTAAAATCCGGTCACGAAGGGCGGCAAAGCAGCGAGGCGGCAGCATTCCGTCGTCGAGGCGCGGCGGCGCAGTGCCTGCAATCGGCCGCAAGTCAGGCCCCGGCCATAGAAAATCGTTGGTCTCGGCAACAATGCGCCACGACCGCAGAGCGTCCAGACCAAGGTGGGCTTTGAGGGCAGGTGGAATTTCGATGGCATCGGCCGGGGAGGCCGGCGCGCTATGCGTTATCGGCACGACAGTCACGACCTCCCGCTCCGAGATGATCATATACATAGGCTGACGGGTGGATGTCGAATGCGGTTCCCGAAGCAAGGCCTTCTTTTTTGAAAAAAAGAAGCAAAAAACGTTTGATTATTTTGCGTCGGCCTTTCCGGAGAGAGCGGGCCCAGATTCGAAAAAGTTTTTTGGTTCTTTTTTTCAAAAAAGAACTGCTGTCTTTCTTCACCCGATTGCCCTGGACATAAGCTTCATGAATCTGGATTTCACGTCCGACGAGGTGCAGCGCTACGCGCGCCATATCCTGCTCGATGAGGTGGGTGGCGAGGGCCAGGCCAGGCTGCGTGCGGCGCGGGTGCTGGTGGTTGGCGCAGGCGGCCTCGGCTGCCCGCTTGTGCTCTACCTCGCCGCGGCCGGCGTCGGTACATTGGGAATCGCCGACAACGATGTGGTCGAATTGTCCAACTTGCAGCGCCAGGTCGCGCACAGCATGGCGCGCCTTGGACAGGGCAAGGCGGCCTCCGCCGCGGCTGCGGCCGCGGCGATCAACCCCGAGGTGCGGGTGATCCCCCACGCTTTGCGGGTGACGGCAGAAAACGTGGCGGCGCTGATTGCGGCGTACGACATCGTCTGCGACGGCACCGACAATGCCGAGGCGCGATTTCTCCTCGCCGATGCCTGCCACCATGGTGGGCGGCCGCTGGTGTCCGCCGCCGTGCTGCGCTTTGAAGGCCAGCTTGCGACGTTCCGCTCCGGTGTCGATCCGGCCGCGCCATGCTACCGCTGCCTCTACCCGCACCCGCCGCCGCCCGATCTGATGCCGAGCTGCGCCGAAGCCGGCGTTCTCGGTGCGGTAACCGGGGTGATGGGGACCTTGCAGGCAACCGAAGTGATGAAGGAGATTTTGCGAATTGGCGATACGATGGCCGGACGGTTGCTGATATGGGATGCGCTCTCGATGCGGTTCCGGATTATTGCGGTACCGAAGGATCCGGGCTGCGTGGTGTGTCGAAGACAGTAAGGACTTCTTTTTTGAAAAAAAGAAACAAAAAACTTTTGGATGTTTTGGACTAAGTCTGACTGCTGGCTTACGCAATCGAATAAAAGTTTTTTGGTTCTTTTTTTCAAAAAAGAACTACTTTCTTTCTAAAGGATCGTTGTGTGAAAGACCCCCTGGCCATCCTGCTCCTCTCCGGCACCCACGAGCGCGCGCATTTCGCCTTCGCGATGGCGGCCGCCGCGTCCGCGCTGGGCCGCCCGGTGGTGGTGTTTGCCAGCGGCCAGGGATGCCGGGCGTTGCTGGCTGACTGGTCGGGGCTTGATGATGTCGGGCGTGATGCGGTGGTGCGCCGGCGCGGTGTCGCGGGCCTGGGGGAATTGCGCCATGCGGCGCTGGAGGTGGGGGCAAGGCTTCTCGCCTGCGACGCGGGGCTGCGCGCCGAAGCGATCGACCCGGCCGCCTTGCTTGCCGGCGTCGAGGTAGCCGGGATCGCTACGCTGCTGGATGCGGCCGGCGGCGGCCAGATCGTCACCTTCTGAGCTGAGCCACGATGCCGACCCTGCCCCGCGCCCTGCTGGCGCTCGCGATCATCCTGTCTGGCGCATCAGCACAGGCGCAGACGCTGACGCCGTTCGAAAACCCGCAACCGCCGCCCGCACCCGTCAAAAAGCAGCCGGTGAAGAAGGCGCCGCTGAGGAAGGCGCCGCTGAAGAAGGAGCCGCTGAAGAAGACGGGTGTGTACCATCACCCGGGGCCCAGGGCGCAGGTTCCGGTTATCCCCCCGCCCCGCCATGGCGTGCCGCCCCGCCATCCGCTGCGGCCGACAGCTTCTGCGCCGACCTTGGTCAAACCCCCGCCCCCCAAGGCAGCGGCCGCCTCTCCACCACCGCCGCCGCCGGCGCCGAAGAAGCCCGAGGCTCCGCCGTTGCCCGCCAACGTCGGCACCGACAGCCACCTGCCTCTGCCCCGCTTCGCCGCGCTGAAGACCGACGAGGTGAACATGCGCGCTGGCCCCGGCGAGCAATATCCGGTGCTCTGGCAGTATCAGCGCCGCGACCTGCCGGTCAAAATCGAGCGCGAGTTCGACAAATGGCGCCTTGTCGAGGACATGGACGGCATCAAAGGCTGGATGCACGAAGCGACCCTGACCGGGCACCGCGAGTTCGTCGTCACCGGCACTGCCGATGTCAATCTGCGCGCCCAGGCGAACGAGGCGTCGGACGCGGTGGCGATCCTCAAGCCCGGCGTCATCGGCCGCCTGCGCGCCTGCGACGCGGCCAGCGGCTGGTGCCAGGTGCAGGTGCAATCCTACCAGGGGTTTGTCAGGCGCAGCGATGTGTGGGGCGTGCTGGAGGGGGAGGTGATTGGGCCGTAAGCCCGCATCGCGCTTGGGCGATGCGGGGCCGGGCTTTCGGCCTTGCGGTTCGCGCAGGTCGGTGTTGCATTCGCCATAATCGCTTGGCCCCAGGTGCCGCGGATCACCAGCATCTCCCGCATTCCGCAAGCGCTGCATGCGGGCTACGGCCTGATTGCGGCGACGTCCGGCGACGTTGTTGGGGTTGACGCGCCTGTGGACGGGGCGGTGGCCCACGGATTGGCCGGCGTGGGTTTGGTGCGCGTGGCGTTGATGCATTTGCAAAAACTGCATCAGGCGCGGCTGCGCATGGAGGGCGGGCTTTCGGCGGCTGAGGCGGTGCGGACTTTCCGCCCGCCGGTGTTTTATCGCGCGCTGCCGGGCATGGTGGCTAGCGTTGGCTTGTGGCCGGCGGATTTGCTGCTGCGGGCTTTGGAGTAGGCGGGTGCAGTGGAGAATGCCTTCTTTTCAAAAGGTTCACACCATCGTCGCCGATTTGGCGCCCTCGACCAATTTCGTTATGCGACATCTCACAAATAACTTGTAATTTACCATTGAGTCTAAAAGCTAAGGGTAAAAATGGCAAGGGGGTTAGAATTAACCACTGGCCATGCTGGCTGATCATACAGTGATGATGATTTTACGACACGATCACGAATGTCAGGTTCTTGTTAACGGCTAAGAAGCCCGATAATCCCATCGAGCTGGTCCAGGTTCTTGTAGGTGATGCGGACCGTGCCGCCGCGGCCGTCGAAGGCGATCTGAACGCGCAGGCCGAGTTTCTCCGATAAATCCTTCTCGAGAGCCATCGTCTCATCGTCGCCCGCGGTATCGCCTCGTGGGGATGATGGGGGTGAGGTTCTCGCTGCGGTCAGGGCCTCGGTCTGCCTCACGTTCAGGCCGCGGGCGAGGACCTGGAGCGCGGCCTGTTCCGGGTTCGGGTGGGTGAGCAGGGCGCGGGCGTGGCCGGCGGAGAGGCGGCCGTTTTGTACCTCGATGCGCACGCCGGGGGGGAGTTGCAGCAGGCGCATGATGTTGGCGACGTGGCTGCGCGATTTGCCGACCGCTTCGCCCAACTGTTCCTGAGTGAGGCCGAATTCTTCGATCAGACG
>Ga0116231_10010658_pt1 | contig 14626 bp, 8 predicted proteins | sample S1TSphgellanicum_2_FD_89695 | JGI IMG/M metagenome (GOLD analysis project Ga0116231, IMG submission 89695) | Host-associated microbial communities from peat moss isolated from Minnesota, USA - S1T2_Fd - Sphagnum magellanicum MG | ecosystem: Host-associated > Plants > Peat moss > Unclassified...
ATCTGGACATTTGATATTAGGCTAGCTAGTATGGTATTCATTGTTGATACCATTATTCATTATTGATATGTTAATTAAATTGAAAACCAACAATTGGTTGAACTTTCATGTATATAAACTATTTGGGCTTTGCATTGCTATGCACTACCAATGACGATGAGATGATGAAAAAACAAAATAACAATTAAGTTTCATTTGATTGAATGACATTGCATGCAACTTGATTCAATCCAAATTTAATTGACTTTGATTCAAATTCCTGAATTGAATTCAAAAGCATTGAATGGAATTCAAATCCATTGGAATTGAATTTGAATTCAATTTAATTTGAAGAGGTGAGACAAAAATTAATGCAAAAAGTATTAAAAATTTGCTTGCCATTTCCAACATTTGTGATTATGGTGTTGAAAAAAAAGGTTTGTTACGAAAAAACACAAACCCATATTTGAGAATGCATCTTTCATTCCATTTAGAGAAAATTTCACATCAAAAAATCTATTTTGGTAGGATGAAATAGTGTAAGATCCTATAGTTGTCCCCACTAAACTAATGGGTGTGGGGATTGATATTTTTGAATTTTGGCATTCCACAATGGTTCTCAATGTTGTTCTGCACAGATTTCCCCAAGTTCCCAATGTGTTCCTCAAGATGTTCCTTGTAGAACCACACTTTATACCATAACTTTTTCTCAAAGTTGAACTTTCATATATATATATATATAGCCTATAGAGGTGGGCCGAAAGGGACACCACCTGTATGCTTCTATTATGGGGAAGTGCCCAACTAATCTAAACATTACAAATATCATACAAAATATGGTCTATGAGTCCAAATTAAACAATTCCCCAGCTAAATATAGCCATTAGGAAGCCTCACTTGAGAAGGAAATTACTATCAGGGATTTTATTTGTAGGGAAATTTCCCCTCTTGTGACTGAAAAAAAATTGAACTGTGTCCAGTTATTCTAAAGGATTTGTTCAGAAAAATGACCCAAAGTCGCCATATTTCCAGGGAAAAAATATGGAATTTGCCATATTTAGAGCATAGGTTGTTGTATGTGACCAGTGTATAGCAAGGTCTACTTTTGTCTCGGACCTCTAGCCAAATTGGGCTAAGTCTTCCTGTGCACCTACATCACAAAATTGGAAAAACAAACCCTGGAAGGTACAGGTGCTTTATTCACCAGCTTTTTAAAAAATTATTGGTGAAAGTTTTTTACCAAAAGAAAAATTAAAATTGAAAATGAAAAATGAAGTGATTTTCAGGATTTCAAGATTTCCTTTCCCCTTTCGAATCCTTGCAAAAATTTAAGAGAAAGTAAAGGAAAAACCACCAGACTGTTTTCCACTTGGGATTCAAATAGGCAGCCAAAAATATGAGAGGATATCTCATTTACAGCCTAATTTGGCTAAATTGTCTTGTGGATGATCCACATTTTGGCTATATCACAAATTGACACAATAACACTGCTGTTCACCCTGGCCCACCTTCACCATGAGCAGACCTGGACAACCCAGATTGGAGAAAAAGTCACCCAATCCTGCCAAGAGTGTTGCTGATGATTGCTTACATATTGGGTGTACACTAATTGTCAGAATAAGATGAATAGTCTAGTAGGCGATTTTAATTTCCAAAATTTCAGCCTTAGTAAGCAAATCACAGTTTTGAAGAGTCACAATTGTATTATGCTCACATTGCACTCAAAGTTCCTCATGACAGAAAAATGCATTAACAGAAGAAATCTAGAAAGTTATAGAGTTTGGAACCTCTCAAGTTTAAATACCCATTTCAGCTAGTCTGCTGGAAAATCCATCTAAAATGGCATGCCTGCACATACAACTCTAAATTGGAAAGTTTGTGAATGAGCTCCAAATCCAAAATCTCCCATCACAACTCTCATCACATCAATTTAAGGGTTCTTCCAATATGTTTGGTTCTCCCATGATTTGTACTTGAAACTCACTGAAAGGCCTTTGCGGATCCTCTGTCTGACATCCTTCACATCAGACACACGTTGTTGCAAGTAGAGTAGAAGGGAAATGTGTTGATGATTGCTGCTTACAAAACATCTGTTTGTTTTTTTAGCAGACTGATAATTTCCTTGTCGCTTACTCACAACGTTAGAGAAACTGTATCTTAAACCTTATCTATAATCTCAATGATTGGTGCCTATTCCCAAGGAACCTAAACCCAGGACCTCAAATGAATGGCTTCTGACTTTTCTTTCTTCTGTGTCGATATCACACCTACTCATATCAATTTTTGTGCAGCAACTACATTCACTAAAGGAGCAATCCATAATTCAGTATCATCTATGCACTTCGTGCCAAGACTGTCTCTCAGGAGTCTAGACTGTAAAAATATAATTTGTCAAGCTGCATGACTACATTATGCGATGCAATTTATTTATTTTTCATTTCAATTTTGTGATGTTGGTTGAGTGGCAAATGTCCATAAGTATATTTATGCCAAATTTGGTGATATTCCAAATATGAAAGTAGGAAATCTTAAGCAGCTTTTCAATGTAATATTTACCTGTGTTCCTCTCCACTTAGATCATTGAGGATTGCAGCTGGCTTGTCAAGTTTGTGTGTTGGGTCTGTAGTCATGTCAGCAAACTTGACTTTGGTATAATAATATTGAGTGTCTACATCTTAAGTAAATGTTATCCATGTCAAATGTGTAGGGTATAGACCTCAACCGCTGGCTTTACCAGAAATGAGGCACTATGCTGACTTTTTATTTTATTTTATTCCATTTGTAACCCTTTAGTTTGCATGTCCCCAGTGACACAAAAGTCACCCAATTTGGTTAAGGAAAGAAAAAAATATTGAAAAATGTTTTGGGTGATATGTACAAGTTCAATGATGGTGTTTTACCTTAGGTAGGTGTTGGGTTTAGGCTTTTTTAATTAAAAGAATTAACAACGGAATTGTCTTTGATAGCCAAGTTATGAGACCCCTCTTTGAAAATTGCTAGTTCAAAAATTTATGAGAACTTGTTCTATTTTTCAAAGTTCTGAAACCTGAAGGATTTTCTAACCTTGAAATTTTAAATTTTTCTTAGAACCTTACAAGTTCTTTAAAACAGTCCTAAGAACTAGTCAGTTCTCACAAAATAAAATCAGAATCACCCAACACTGGTCTTTATGTTACAATGCATTATATATAGGAGTGAAAGTTCCAATGACTATCTTCTTTTCGTTGGTTTAAATTACCTTTCTTTTGGTGGGTACAACTTAACTTAAAAACCCAAAGGTCCCAAACTTTGCAAATCCCTCAAATAACAGTTGACAGAGTATTAGAACCTAGTAATAACCTGCAATAACTAGATTCCATCCCAAGTAACAAATTACACAAAAAATCACATTTGCCATTTGTTGATTCAAATGTTTCAACTTTCCACCAGTGCATTTTTTTCAATTTTGTGGTATTACAGGAGTTGTGATCATGCATGCATGAATTAGTCAAATCTGGCTATAAATAACAACTTAAAGTCAAAAACACATCCTTCTATATTGTAATTACATACATGAACTTGATGATGTAGAAATTGACTTTTTTAATTAAAAAATATATATTTTTGATTATCAGAAACCTCAATCAATGCTTTATTTTTGCATTTTTGGAAAGAAATCAATGGGTTCATTTCAGGGTAATTTTTTTCAAAATGTCAAACAATTTTTTTGTGCTTTTACAGTTGTCAACTTTTGATGTTTTTGGTTGAAAAATTACCAGATTTCCCTATTGGGTTGTAGCATGTAGCAAAATGTGAAGGATGGTTAAATGTTTTTCTTTCGTATCCAGTTTATAGCCAAATTTGGATAAACCTTCGTTTGAATGATTGCCACATCAGCTGTGTAAAAAAATGAAAAGAAAACACACTCATCACCACCTTGAAGAAATCCGCCAAAAAAAAACCATGTGGACTTTTAATTATAACAACTGTTGCATTTACACAGCTCAGAATATAGCTGCGTTCAGCGTTTTTTTGGGTGTGAAATTTCGCCTTAAGCAAAAAGAGAGAGAGAGAGAGAATACTCTGCCACCAATATTCCCATCTTTTCTGAAAAAACTCGCAAAATGTCGAAAGAAAATGTGGAAAATGTTTCGCCACAAATTGGACTTTGGTTTTAGTTTGGTGGCATTTTTATTAGACCAGTGCTTTCTTTGGTGGCAAATTTCCCAACTTGGTGATTTTTGTTTTTCAGTCAGAAAGTGAAAAAAACTTGAAAATTCGATGATTTGTAGGGAGTTTCTCGCCATTTTCAAAATAAATATAATTAAATTAGCCACATCTAGACCTTGGCACTTCCTGGGTCACCACTTATAGCAGCACTCTTGTAAAAATGCTATAGCCCACCTAGGACAGTCGCCATTTAATGCTCGGGGTCCTCGCCAGTGGACCTACTTGAGGGAATTTGAAAAACAAGAAAAACAAAACCCTGATTTAGAGAGGTTGTAAAAACTAGTGGCAAATTAGGGCTAAATCCCCATGTGGGATGCTAGCCAATGATGCAATATCAAAAAATTGAGAAAAACATCACTAGTTAGTTGGGCTACATCAACTAGGCTAGTACGTTGTGCTTAACCTGTAAGTAATATAGTTGATCCTGCATAAATAATTTGGTTGTCTTAATAGTATAAATAGGATCTCTCCATATGTCCATTGTCCCTCCCACAAATAGTTAGCTGAGTTTCATATTTATAATTTTCAAGGGCTGCAGGGTCCATGCTGGGAAACCCTAATTATAGTTCATAGTATATACTCATAGCTAATAATTGGCACTTTATTTGCTCCACCTGGGAAAGGATGGAGAGAGACTCCCCCAACTATGGAATGAGTTTTCATTTATCCTCACATTTTGAGGAATGTTCACCAAGCCTTGGAGTTAACTGTGAGTTCATTTTCTGGGTACCTATTTCATGGAGCTCTTTTTACTTACGTCAATTTATTTATTTGGTTTATTTGCTGGTTTGGAGCAGTGTTGGGCGGTTATTGACCAGTGATGGCCAGATACTGATTTTAAACCTGTGTAAAGTGTTGGGTCCAGTATGAATTTTGATGAGAACCACTAAAATATTATCCGACTCCTTAGTTTAACTTTGCAAATACTTATTAATACCTTGTTGGTCTGGTATCAATTTTAAGACCATTAATACCCTGGCTATATCTGGGGTGAAACTTGCATTCTAGGCAGGTAGGATATCTCTAGTGCCTAGAGACACGGAAAGGTCCTATCAAATTAAAAACAAATCCTTGAACTGGAAGGTGGGGTTCTTTCAAATTTTTAATTAAAGAAAAGTAAGAAACCACCAACATTATTGCATTGGGTTTGGACTTGGCATGCAGCCAGTCGTGGAGAACTTCCAAGAACATTAAATTCTATTTTTCAACTAGCCTACTGTTGCTGCTTTGAACTTTGAACTTGCCATAGATGAAGAAGCTGCTGGACAAAATTGTTGCAAGCGTGCACCAAAATGGTATACTTGACTTTTTACTCTACCTCTGTTGTACGTCGCGAGTACTGCAGCTGCTGTTATTGTCGATGATGGACGGATGAGCAGCATCGACACTGTTGTGAAGACGACGTGCAGGTCACGAGCTTGTCAGTACTCATGAATCGTGTACTCCTAGCTGTGATGTCAGTCTTGAGATCCTTACGTACGCTACTCTTGTTGGCGTTTTCATGTGCTTGTTCCACAGTCACTTTCTAGTCTACTAGACTCTAGCTCCCCCCTCAGCATCATGTCGGGGCAGCTAGCTAGCTGGCGAAGTAGCTACTTCGCAATGCTTCAATCAAGATTCCTAGGTTGCAGATTCCTTTGATGAATCCTTGTTTCAAATCCCTGGGTTTGATTAAAAGAAGTAAAATAACATTTTGTGGGGCCATCATGAGATCCGCAATAATTTAATTACAAATACCATTCAGTCTCGAGCTGGAAGTCTTCGTGACTGTCACATGTGCAGTTGTTCTATGGTGTGATGAAATCTGCTGCGTTCTAGTCTGATTTTGGGACCCGCTGAGGGGGTAAATCAGCAGCGGGAAAATCCGTGTTTGAATTAAGCATTAATCCAAAGATGATCAAAGCTTGTTAACCACCGATTTGATCCACATGAAGGAATGATCCGAGTACTAAATTTACAAGATTCGAGATACCCAGTGGACAACAGTTGAATTTTCGCTGCAAGCTGCTCGCTGCATCACGAATTTTCCACAAGAGATATGTACATGGGAGATCATCAGTACACTGCAATCACAAATCTAGTTATATTGCATCTGTCGATTTCCAGAAGGTTTCTAATTATAACAGGTCTTCTCCAATCATCTTGGTATACTACTGGAGTTTTATGGGTTGCCTCAGTCTTGTAGACTAGGTAATAATAATTTGTGGCGTTTAACAACTGCCATGGGTGCAGTCACAATAGCAGGAGTCAAAACAATTGTAACCAGCACTTGCTTAATTTTTCATATTTTAATGAAATCCTGTTTGCACCCGAGTCGTGCTTTTTCACACATCCCGTTGGAGTGTTGTTGACCGTATTCTAGACGAAAAGCCGCAGCTGGACTCCAGGTCGCGAGTAATTATTGCAGATGATTTGTACTTAGAGTTGATCAACGCAACAAGTATGCAGCTAGCTAGCTGCCATGAATATCGAGGGATTTCCGGGGGTTGCTGAACATGATTGTCGACATATAGCAAGTAGTAAATTCCAAAGTCCAAGAGAGCGGGCGGAAGCTTCGGTGGGTCACCAACAACAAGACACAGCTGCTTACGGTCCACCAAATGCGAAGCTTGTGACCGTCGAGTGCGGCGACGTCATTAGCAGCTGGTGTATGTGTGTGTCCATGACAATGCCAGAAAAATAATACGCGGGGGCCCAAGAGCATCTCTCACTGATTACTTCACACAATTGCAAAATAAGTTTCTTATCTTCTGTGGATGAGGCCGTAGGTGCTGTGAGAATCGATCAAGAGTTTTCGAGTGCCCAGTGTATTATATATGAGCTCCTTAATCATCTTCCTGTAAGACAAACAGCACAGCTCTCGAACTAGTTCACGTTGTCATTCATGAGACGAACTCGGGCGGAGAATCGCCAGCTTAGATAGACGAACCAGCTTGCATCAATAAGCTCTCAAACCGTTTGAGAATCGATCATTATTGCTGGAAAAAAGAGGTCTAGATATCGAGATTTATCCCTCAGATTCAATTCGCCTTTAGCTAGGTTTCTGATTTCATGAGAGAGATGGCTCGTAGTAGCGGATCGCGGAAGATGTCGACCTTTTACTTTCTTTTCTCCGGAATGGCAGTACTCCTCTTGGCGTCATGGCCACGCTTCGTTGTATCCTCCCGGCCAACTGCCGACGATTCTGTAAAGGCGGGAAATCATGAAGCGGTGAAGAAAGATTTTCTAAATTGGGTGGACAAAGTGGGTGAAGCCCACCAAGCTCACGTTCAAAGCGGCACGGTCCGAATTCCGTACCGCGATCCGGATCAAATCCTGCTTGCAGCTGCCGGAAATACAATCACTGTTGGTGCGGGGGGTCAATACTCGTCGGTGCAAGCTGCGGTGAATGCTGCTGGCAATAGTGGTCGGACCACAATTGTGATCAACTCCGGGACGTATGAGTAAGTCTCAAGCCATGATGATCATATGCTCTCAGAATCTTGTACTCTAGTCTCTTCTGCAGCTGCTGGTACCGTAGACTGCAATTATATAGGTTCCAAAAACGTCATCATGAGCAGATCTGGTAGTCCAGTATATGGGTAAGAACTCAGCTTCAAGCAATTCAGAGTTCCGTTTGCAGCTGTAGATGAAAATTGAGCACTTGTGAGCAGTCACATAATCTATGCAGTCTAAGACAATTCATGATCAGTGATCTAGTGGAGTCCCGGAGACTCTTCTTGACCACAGGTAATGACTGACGAGTGACTTGATCATCATATAAATGGGCTGCTGATTGGTGTCTCTTGCAGAGAGAAGATCACCGTTCCCAAAGGGAAGCTCATAACCTTCCAGGGAAATGGAAACCCGACGCTTGTCTATGGCGACACTGCCGGCAGTGCCGGGAGTACTGCAAATAGTGCTTCAACAGCTATTCTTGCTGATGGCTTCATTGCCATAGGCATTACGTTCAAGGTAACAATGTTCAGCTTTTTTTCTGTGAACTCAACCTCCCGTGAATTCTCAATATCGGTTCTGCAATTACGAAATCCTATCTCGAGTTGCAGCCTGCCGACGTTCACCATTGGAGCTCCTAACAGCTGGTTATTGACAACTTACATGAGTTCCTTATTGTAAATTACGCCACTCATGGGCTGACTTCATGTGTTGATCTGCACAGAATTCAGCCCCAGCTCCATCGGGCGGTGCTGTCGGGAAACAAGCAGTTGCCCTGCGCATTTCAGGTGACCAGGGTGCATTTTACAACTGTAACTTCTACGGCGCACAGGACACTCTGTATGACCAAGCAGGTACAAATTGTATATTCTTCTTCTTCGAGCGCACGTCTTTGGCAATTCCAGTTCTTTCGGGAGACTGACAGACAACGTGACGTCAGTTCACCTGAAAATGCGTCGACTAACAACAATTCTAGTACCATAGCTACTACTAGCCGCAGAAGAAGAACTTCCGAATATGTTCTCGATCTAATTTCTTTCGAATTGTTGTTTCTAGGTCGTCACTACTTCAAAAACTGTTTCATCCAGGGATCCATTGACTTCATCTTTGGCGATGGCCAGTCTCTGTACCAGGTAAACAACCAGATCTAATCTCCAGATCTATATCCTGAAATCCGTGTCTTGTAGAGAGCTAGCTTCAAAGGAAGTACTGAATCCTGATGTACACCACTGCTATTCGTCCGTTTTTAGTTAGTGATTTTCAGCTTATCACAACAATTCTTGAAGCTGAATCATGATGACCTGCTGAGGCCATGGGGAATCTCGATGTTGCTTGTTTGACATTGCAGAGCTGCCAATTGAATTCCATTGCGCAACCAGGACAGGGCTCACTAACTGCGCAGAAGAGGACAGGAAATGAGAATACCGGGTTCTCGTTTGTGGGATGCACGATCACAGGAACAGGACCCATTTACTTGGGTCGCGCCTGGGGTCCTAACTCCAGAGTCGTCTTCATCCAGTGCAACATAGCTGACATCATCCTTCCTGCAGGCTGGTACGACTGGGGAGTGAGCAGCAGAGAAAAGTGAGTACTGGACCTCTATCTACCCATTTTTCGTAACTCACCAATCGATCATCCTCCAACAACAATTTTTTTCCTTGTACATACATACATATAAGGACATGTTTTCATTAGGTTGCTGTTATGAATCGCAGTATCTTTCCATTGTGTTTTTCCAACTAGCTGGTCTCACAGTCATCTCACAGCTCTACCGGCCACGCATTAAGCAATTGCAGGAGCTGCAAGAGTTCTGAGTCAAACTGTATCTCGCCATAAAATGACATCTGTCGTTTATTTCATGAGAACATCTGTCCTTAGAGTTCCTAACATGACTAAATACATATTTGCAACCCATTCCGCAATAGAAAGAGAGTGTGCTTGCAGGAAGAAATAAGGCCCTATGTCAGTGGCTTTCCATTAGGCTGCTGGGATTACAACACACACTGTAATAACTGTGATCACATCAGCCTAATGGAAAGAGACCCTAACCCAGCTGATCTTGAACTTGATTGAACCTTTAGCTATCAGATCTATATTGTCGAGTCTGGCTACAAGATCGATCGAGGAAATGGTTTAGGGAAACAACAGAATTCTCGTAGAGCGAGTACTGCATCTAGAGTCAATATGTAATTCTTCTTCTCAAATAATCCTGATGATCCGGATCTAATATTGTGGATGGGGTGATTGTGGGTACTTGACTGCTGCTCCTGCTGCTGCTGCAGTACGGTTTTCTACGGACAATACGAGTGCTCTGGCCCAGGTGCAAATACGAGCGGGCGTGTGGGTTGGTCCATGGAGCTTACTGCAGCTCAAGCTGTCCCTTTCGAGACGGTTAGCTTCATCGACGGGAGCTCATGGCTTCAAACTTGATTTGTGATCTTTCCATTGTGCAATATTATAAGGAACATTGTTGTCTCTAATTTGTTAAACTAGTGCACATAATCTCAACCAAAATAGTACCAAGGACTTCATTTCCTTGCAGCTCATGTACTTTTATTGGAGAGCAAGCTTTTCATATTGAGAGAGAGAGAAAGAGAGAGGGTGGCACTTGTAGCATTGTAATAGTTTCAGATCCTCCTCCTCCATACGCCATGGATGAGGATTTTCACAAAGGCATATTTGGCCTTGAATTCATGATCCAGAACTTCTAGACCATGAACCATGATCAAAATGTTTGAGGAGTAGAAATTGTATTTCCAATCTCACAATTGCTGTTAGTGATTGCTAACAAATGTTCTTAAATGCGCCCAGGTGAACTTTCTGGGTTGCTTAGAATTTCATGTCGTTCAAATCTAGAAATCTTGATACATACCATAAGTTGTTTATTATTGGACCTGATCATTCAAGATATATCATTGTACATGGTTCTGAATAAATTCCAGCTGCTTGAACTGCTTACACCCACAAGAATCCAGGGCAGTGATATTATTTTTCTTTCAGAATTATTTTGCCATTTTTTGACAAAGAAATTGGCAAACTTTTGGACAATTTTCTTAAATTCTAGTGTAAATTCGACTAATTCTGTTCATTTTTTCTGAAGATCTCCTTTAACAGTAGGGAATCAAGTGAAAGGACAATGATAAGACTTGTTATCTGATGAAATGTGGGGCAACAACAGACTGCAGGACAACTAATTCTCTGCACATTACTGCTGTGATCAAATCTTTATTCAAAGATCTGATTCATAAGTTCTTCATTTTTCAACATTGTTATCAGCAGTTTGGATTTTAGAAGCTGCTGGTGAGAAATGGTGTTTGTGGTAAATAATAATATGTAATCATTTTAATTGGATGATTTTCATTTGTATCAGTGTGCAGTGAATTTTCTCTGTATCCAGGGTGTCAGTTATCAGAACATGTACATACGTGACATCGTTAGGTCAAATTTCTTAAGGGTCATTTTCAGGAAATTTGGAGCAAATTTGAAAAGTGCCTAACCTTGATCAGCAGCTTTGTGAAGCAGATACTTTCTACAACTAGTACATACTAGGAGATAGTTTTGCAATAGGAAGTATGTCTTTTGGTTTTTTGCATGCGGTGCACACATTTTGTGTTGTCATGTTGAAGCACTTCGTAAAAAATCATCTTAATATACATTTTCTTAAGTTCTCTTTTCTTTGCATGTTTACTGGATACTATTTTTTGCAGGTTATGGACCCACAGCATAATGTTTCCATTTTCTGAATAAAATTGTTTAGGGTGAACGTTTCTCCTTTGTTTGAGCGATGCTTATAAACACTGACTAGTTACAGTCTTGAGAGTTTCAGTCAAAAATGGCAGATAGAGGTGATGGAGGTGCTTGGGCTGAAAGTGATAGTAACACAGGAAGCATCAAGAAAATTTGCTGGGACAAACTTTTAAATATGGAGGTTCCAAACAACCATAATTGACCGAGGTATCAGAGGGAACTGAAACTATCAAAGCAAGTGTTGAAGCAAGAGAATGGAGGAAGCTTGACAACATATCATTTATGGACTAACTAATGCTGCAAAAACTGGAAAGTATCCAATTGACATAGGAATTGTAGTTGATGTGGCAAGTGAAAAATTGCATGACTCAAAAATTTGGTATGCAGATACAGGAACGACAAAATGCATGACAAGTCAAAGGAGTTGGTTTGCCAACATAAGAATAATTATACCTAGCACTTGATTAATGACCATTGTTAACAACCAACAATTGTGGGTTCATGATGTTGGAATGATTGAGGTCGTCTGTTTGGTTAAGGAATAGTGGCATTTAAACAAATAATGGAAGAAGTTCTGTGCATTCTCTTGTTGAATAAGAACTTGTTTTCAATGGGGTTGGCAACAAAGAAAGAGCTTGCAATCACATATTCCACAAAAAATCAGTTGTCTCCTCACTACTCAAAGAAGCTAAGGGGGAGGTAATCTTGATTGGAGTGAGGTCAAGAAAGCTCTATAGATTACAAATGAAGGAAATTATCTTGAAAACTTGGTCTTTGAAGATTGGTCAAAACCACCAAAATGTTACATTTTTTGGAATTTCATGTAGTGTCAACATTCTTAAACTATATGGCATGAATGTTTTCATACTCATTTGAAGATGATCTTGAAGTTGTCATCGGAAAACATGGTGATTAATATGAAAATTAGTGACAAGAAGGAGAAAGTTAATTTGTGCAAAGGTTTTATTATGAAAAAAATCATTAACTAGGTAGATGCAAGCTAAGGTGGCTCAAGAGTGACAAGAGTCCTAGTCTCAAAAGTTTATATAAATGAAAAAATTAACATTAGAATAAAAAAACATGAAAAACCTATGTTGAGTGGACCTTATGTGGTGATTAATCAATTAATGAAGTGCATATGAAAGGTTACCAATCTAGAAAACCTTTTATCAATACATGTTAAGGGAAAAAAATATCAATCCAACAAAAAATGACCAAGATTAGTACTTTTGAAAATAAAGTTCAAATGTGGTCATTCAAAAGTCCATAGTTATTTGTTGGTTAAATTTTTTATTTTAATTTTTTTCAATCCATATTTGTTTTTCCATCATGTATCATATATTGAGTCCTTATAAAAAATATTGAAATGAAATCATAACAAAAAATGCATTTGATTGTTAATGCAGAACCCAAATTATAATCCATATGTTCATTTTAAAAGTCCATTACTATATGATTGGTGTGTGTTTATTGAATTTCACCCTTCAATAAATATTCTTATTCAAGTTAACAATTTTAATCCATAAATATTTTTGTCAAATTGAGAACTTTACAATGTGTTTACGACATTTGAATAGAGAACACTTTGCAAAAAATCTATACAGATGCAAAAAGTGAGTAAATGTAGTTTGCATCTACCCAATTCCCTTTTCCCAAATAATGATAAAACATTTAAAATAAAATAAAATTAGAAGAAATTTTTTCAGTTGCAACCAATTTTTGCAACTAAAAAATGTCTTTTATAACTAGATATTGTTTGCAATTGACAAATAGTTGTTAATGAAATTTTTTAATTACAAAAAAAATTGCAAACAATAGTTTTTCTTCTAATGAAAATAAGGCATCTTCAAGTTAAATTGGATAACAAAAGATGTCACAATTGTTACAATTTATAAAAGGACTTTTATTGGACTTGAAATGGGTAGGAAAAAATAAAAAATTTAATGAAATGCATTACACAGTGAATTGAAATTTCATAAAATTAAATTTCAACAATTTTTTTCAAATTTTGGCTATCCTAAAATGTTATAAAAGACATCATTAAGAGTAAAAGGACATGCATCATGAAGGTTTACAGAATAATTTATATATATATATATATATATATATTTTAAAATTTTTAATTTTATTTATTTTTTGAATTTTATATATGTGATTGATTCATTGAATAAATGAATGTAAAGAAAAAATAATTTGATTTTTCATTTTATGACATTTCAATTATGGTTTGAAATAAAAACTAATCAAATTTATTAAAGGATTGCCAAATTTAATCCTAGGTGGTAGACCTTAGCATGAAGACGCAGTCCAACAAAAAAAAAAATTATATTCTAATGTTTATGGTCTAAGGAATGTTCTTTCATTTGAAAATACAAAATACTTTGTGTTTTTCATTGATGATTATAATGGATTTAAATTACATCAAAACAAAAGAGAAAATGTTTTTTTTTTTTAAAGAAAGTGAAGGAAAAAAACTTGTAACCAACAAGAAATGCCATGGTGAAATTCAAAAATGACAACAATAGGGAGTACATAAATTATGCATTCAAAGAGCTTTTGGCTAAAACAAGGATTAAATATGAGACAAACACTCCAAGTTATTATCCTCAACAAAATGACAAAGTAATATAACAAGACAACAAGACCATTTTAAAAAGTGTTAACAATATGTTGCATTCTCAAAATTTTAATTTCAATATTTGGGCAAAGGAAATATAAACAATTATACATGTTTTCAATAAAACTAGGTGTACAAATTTTGAAGGGAAAACAATCCAGATGAATTATTAATAGTGCAAAAGCCTTTAATGGGGTATTTTGAGGTGTTCAAATGCACTTCACATCTTTTGTGCTAAAGGAGTTGAGAAAGAAACTAGACCAAAGGTTTGTGAATCTTTTTTTCGTTGGGTACAATGTATTATCAAAAACATATTAATTGTGGCATTTGATCAAGAACCACATAATTGTCTACAAAAATTGTTTTTTTTTTGTGAGGATAACATCAAGCAAAGTGGGCTCGGGTGAATACTCTACATATGATTTGAAACCCAAAGAAGATGATAACAAATGTTAATTCAACAAGATGGAGATGCAAATGCAACTCAACAAACTGAAGGTGTAGATGAAGATGCAAATGTTGAAAACAATAGGATCAGAGGAGAGATTGCACATTCAAATCACACAAGTATGTGAACAATGCTTGGAGTGAGAGTTCCAACTCTCCTCCAACCTTGCTCTTTATTCCCTTCCATGTACC
>Ga0116231_10010659_pt1 | contig 14621 bp, 7 predicted proteins | sample S1TSphgellanicum_2_FD_89695 | JGI IMG/M metagenome (GOLD analysis project Ga0116231, IMG submission 89695) | Host-associated microbial communities from peat moss isolated from Minnesota, USA - S1T2_Fd - Sphagnum magellanicum MG | ecosystem: Host-associated > Plants > Peat moss > Unclassified...
CGGTTTTTTGTTTTTTTTTTTTTCCCTTATTTTTTTTTTTCCTTTTCTCTTTCGTTTGTGCCCTTCTCTCTCTCTTTTTCTCTCTTTTTTTTTTTCTTTTTTTTTTTTCTTTTTTTTTTTTTTTTTTGGGTGCTCTTTTGGGTTGTGGGTGTTTTGGGTTGGATGTATGGGGTTGTTTTTTTTGGGGAGCTGGTGTCATGGATGCGTCTGTTTTGGTGATGTCATCAAATGTGTCATTTCTATTGAGAAAAAAACATTTTGAGAAAAGAATTTTTTTTTTTCCCGGATCCAATGGGTGGTAGGTTAAGGGAGGATGTGATGCAGTTTTCTTTTTTTCCCCCTTTTTTTTCCTTGGTGCAAGATTTTGCCAAAATGAAAAAAAAAAATTAATTGAAAGAGAATGTTCTGTCATAATTCTATTTTTTTTGGTTGAAGAAAATAGCCAAATTTCGAAAAAAATTCTGAAAAAGCTTTGCCACATTTGGACTCTAAGTTCTCGTTGGTTGTATTTTTAAAACAAGTTTTTTTTCCTATTTATTTAGAGTCTAAATTTTAGACAGGTTTCTGAAACACCTGTCACCATTTAATGCTAAATCCATCTTGGGATGCTAGCCAACATCAGAAAATTGAAAAAAAAATTATCAATGAATCTGATGATGTGTGCAGGTGGGGATTTTGATTAAATTTTTTATAAACCTGTTTTTTGGGTGGGCTCTAGAGACAACTTATTAAGTTAAGTTATATTAATCTATTGTTTGGGTTTTGTCCCATCTGTGTGGGGATGAGGAATTTGAGCCATCTGCTGCATGTGCAACATTTTGTGTGTGGGTGTAGGTAGGCTTGCATTTTGTAGTTTGTTGTTGTTGTGGTGTGGAGCTCACTACCACCTGCTTGCACACCATTACTTGCATGATGCATGATGTATTATCTAACTAACTAAATATTATTAAGTGAGCAACAAAATAATTTATTGTATGGTTCAGGTGATAACCCTGATCCCCTCACATAAACAATATGTAAATCCTTCGAGTGGGTGGACCAAATTTGACCCCCACAACACAAAAAATCCATGAAAGTTCATTCCATTGATTTTTATACAAGTCACATTGCGCTCAATTGTGATGTCATCACTATATCTTATCAACCATGGGTTATTTTCCCATTTACAAACTTAGCATAATTAGAGGTCTTATTCAAGATGGGTGTGTAAACTTTCAACATGTGCCATCATTTTTTCAACATGACATGGACTTTTGAAAAAACGGATGAATTTTTTCAACAAACCAAAGTTTCATGACTCAATATTGTTTGATGTGATGCAAAACCTTTCAATTTTGTTCTCCATAATACATTATTTTACTAAGACCCAAGGCCCTAACAACCTTAAGATCGAGTTATAAACTTTAACCATAACCTTATTGTTTGCTAAACATAACAACTCATGTTTTCAATTTTAAAAGTCCATACCTTTTGCAATTTGACTAATTATACAATAAATTAATTACAAATCTATGTACATATTGAAATTTTTAATCTCAAAACAAGTTAATGTAAACATATCCTAACATATATGATAAATGGTAGCAATTGTAATCATACTCACATCACAAAAGTTATTATGGTTACATCAAAAGTGGTCCACCCAACCATGCAACACACTCAAATGCGAACACCTCAAAATTGGAATGTCTTAAAACAAAAAAATGAATAGCATGTTGTGTTTAAGATATCAAGAACCCCAAAAGAATTGCAAAGAAAACAAAAGAGAAAAGGAAAGTATGAGTAGGTAAAGCCTATGCAACTATTAGGTTTCCTAGTACTCTACTTCTAGATGATGTATGTACATTGACATCGTATATACTGTGAAAATACACGTACAATACAATATATGATACAGTGGAAAGGAAGAAAGAAGCAAAGAAAGTGCTGCTGGTTTGCTTTTGCTCTGCTTTGTTTTGCTTTTGTTTGATGGGTCCCTTGCAGAGATGGTGCCACGCATCTTGGGCGTTGTCTGAACAATTTTCTTGTCCTCTGGTGCAGCAGTACTTTAGCTCTGCTGCAACAAAAGTTTGTCAGTACTGTAGTAGTACTGTAGCAGTAGTAGCACCATTGGAGGCTCTGGGGTGCTGGCTGCCAGGTTCTGAGTTCTCTGGCCAACACTACCCCGAGCTCGCTGCCTCTCTTCCAGGCAGTCCTCTGCAGGCTGAGCTCTCACACTTAGATACAGCCCAGATCTCGAGGAACTACCTAGTGGCCTTCGGATGCGGAGGTGTTAAGGTAGCCAAGGGAGCTGAACACGATGATGGATGGGTCTGCTGTATGACCAGTCAAAAACAAATGGGCCAACTATAATATCAATCCTGATGCCGCAAGGCTCCCCTCCAGTCAGGAATTTCCTAACAGGAAAGCTGCATTGGCTACCCACAACCAAAAAAAAGCTGGCAACAAAGGCCCAGTGGAACATGCAGAAATTGAAGAGAGACTGAGGGACTTAGTGCCTTGCAACATTGTTGTTCAAGAATTTGATATTGTTTATTTTCAAGTACTGCACTTTTTTTCTGAACTTATTAAAAAAAACAAAACAAAGCAAAGCAAAGCAAAGCAAAGCAAGCCTATAGTTTGTAAGGATAAGCTGCTGATGAGCAATGCAGCTGGGAAATACTAGTGCAAGTTTTTAGGTGATCATTAAGCCATTGCTTTTGTAGAGCTGCCAATTATTTTTTGTGCTAAATTTCACATCTACGCAATACTTTTCTCTTTTTTTATTGTCCCAAAAGTCCTTTTTAGATGCCTTTTAGTTGGTCACATTCTGAGGAGAAAAACATGAAAGTGATCATATTTGGACACTGGGTTCTTTTCTTTTTTTGCTGTTGCAAAATTCCTTTTAGATGCCTTTCAGTTTGCCACATTTGGAGGAGAAGAACATGAAAGTTGCCATATTTGGACACTAGGTTCTTGGAGGTGACCAAAGCATAGCATGATTCTTGAAAATGTCTACAGTCCTCACTGACTTGTAACCAGATTTTGGCCATTGTGGCCACATAACAAAATTGAAAAAATCATTTGGAAAATCCTTGGCTGAAAATAAAATTATTGTACATTGTATTATTGAATCCTATAATATTTGGAGGTGATGAGAGGAACAGCTTCCATCTGGAGGATGACTCAGGGACTAGACAACAGTTGGAAGTTCTAGATGGATGCCCAAGCGCAATTATTTAGCTAAAACCAGAGTCAAAGGGTGGTCATATATGCTGCTGCTGCTGCAAGCTGTTTGTGGCCCCCTGCTTGATAATGGACAAAACCTCAGGGCCTGATTGGCCATTCAGCATTTATATATATCTCTATCGGCAAATGTGAAATGCATGTATATAGTTGACATAGTTTGCTAGGAAACTTGCAACACTACTACAGTGGACAAAAGCAAGGTTTTGGCCCCTTCTCTTAGTTGCAAGTTCTTAGAGCATCTCCAACAGCGCTCAGCATGTGACCCTGCAAAAGAATTTCTCACATCCAAATTTCGTTATTTATGTTTTTCCAATGTCATCTTTAGAACTAAAACTGGGACTGCAAATAGGCGAGAAACAACTTAATAGCAACCCACCTAGATCATTCAAACTATCTAGCCAATCAACAGCACGTGTTAGGTTTTGCTGTGCCTTTACCAACCTTAGCAAACAGTGCTTTGCTGAGCACAGCCGGCATGTTTTGACTCTTCTTCATCCAATTTGAATTTGCAGGGCCACATATGGAGCACTTGTTGAGTTGCTTTTACTTACTATGAGATGGGAAAAAACTTGAAAACTTATAAGGGGGTTGTGGGAAGCTTGTAGTCAACTGATCATGTGTAGGTTCCACATGGTTAATATAACGCCTTTTGACATCAGGAAAATGGTAAGAGAGTAGGGACATGAAATCAAATGGAGACATATAATAAATTGTTTGCGACAAATCCATGAACAGTCATGAATCCGGGATATGTCTGACACAAACTTTATGAAATGGTTTGCGTGTCTTTGGTCTGGTATGTTCAGAGCTTCAATCAATGAGCAGTGAATGTGAAACTTGTCAAGTTGCTTTGCCAGCATGATTGCTCCCAGGGTCTCATATTCTTATATATGTGTGTGTGTGCTGATCTCACAAGTTACGACTACATTTCTTATTAATCTAGTCAAAGTATTGATGTCAATTTGATAGACTTTGTTAAGCCAAACCACCACCAATACAAAGAAGAATTGAAAATAGGAAGAAGAAGAAATGATGTAATTAGTCCCAGCTAAAGGATTTGAAACAGTGATATTTTTTTCAATTTTCTGATGTTGGGTTATTGTCCACCATCCGAAGAGGGATTTAGCATTAGATGATGACATGTGTTTAGAACCCTGTATAAATAATTTAGAAACTAGTTTAAAAAATTCTATCAAATCAAAATCAGAGTCCAAATGTGTTGAAAGTCTTTAAATTCATTCTCCAAAATTTGGCAAACGTTTTCAGGAAAAATGAGAATATTTCATTTTCATTTTCAAAATTTGGCGAAATTTCACACCCCAAAAAAAAACACTGGTTTTAATCAGTCGTTTGAAACAGTGGTTATTCTTTTGGTTGAATTTTGTGATGTAGCCAAAATCCATGGAAACGTTTTGCCAACCTCATGGCAAGGAGGTGGGTCTCTAGAGGGTGGAAGTTGAGACGTAAACAATGGCAGGACCACCACTGCCACCCAACTAATATTTTATATGGATTTACATGCCTAGCTAGCTCCAACAATTTACCACTAAATTAAACACACCAACTTCAAAGGGGTAGCAAAGATGTGTGGGTGAATATTTTGCTCTTAAAGAGAACTAATTAATGGCATTTTAAGGATTCGTGAAACCCCCCACCCACCCACCCACCCACCCACCCACCAACCCACCCACCATCTTTGAAGTGACAATGTTTGCATTTTAGAAGAAAAGTGAAAGTTTAGATTTCCTCAAAACATGAGTGTTGGAAGTGAACAAGATTTGCATTTTAGAAGAAAAAGTGAAATTTTAGTTGTCCTCAAAACATGAATGTCATCAAAGACAGAAAGTCAGCTAAAGCCTGAATTACATTCATTTCCAGGTGAAAATCTCATAAATTTAGATAAGCCGTCAAACTCTGAAATAGAGTCATAGACATGTTCTAAGATCCAGAGAGCTATCACTATCCTCATTCTTTCTTCACTTTCAGCAAAATGAAGAATGAAGCACTAAAGGTGGTCTTGTGTATTTGTCAACTTTCTCAGCTATGTAAGCCATGTGCAATGCACTGACAAAATTTGTACCAAAACATCATCCTAGTGAGCAAAGCATGGAATAATTCCTTCCAAACTTCTCAATGGGAGGAACAAACTTTTATCAAAGGAAAAAAAAAAACGTTTCAGCTTTGGTAGTCTTCACGGAAAAGTTTTCAGCTTTGGTAGGTTACAAAACTTCCAATTGGATCCTCAAAAGTCGCAAGACATGAGCCAAAGAGGTGAACAAAATGGTGTAGCAGACTCAACCCTAAAGTTGACCCTATTGTGAACCCCTCCCATGCATAACAAAGTCACTGAACTGGGGGTGAAAGCCAAAGCCTTGGGGGAGGAAAACACTGAACCGGGGATGAAAGATAAAGACTTGGGGGAGGTAAACACCAAAATGGGGATGAAAGCCAAAGACTTGGGGGAATAAAACACCAAACTGGAGATAAAATTCAAAGACTTGAGGGAAGGAAAATACCAAAATGGGGATGAAAAACAAAGACTTGAGAGAGGAAAACATCAAACTGGGGATGAAATTGAAAGTTTAGGTGAACGATGGGTTTAGGTAACTATATTCTATTGTGGACACAACTAAAGTTTTTCAGTCTTTCAGGTTACTAGCCTCATCATGAGGTAATAATTCTTTCACAAGCTGATAATAACACATGTGGTACCAAGGCAAGACAATAGTCTACGACAAGAGGATGTGTCTATGATGTTGTGGCCAAGCTTGCAAAGGCAATATTTTATCACACCTAAACTGACAATCATCACTTCTTTGTCGAATATTTACTTATTTAAAACAAAGAAATAAGCATTTTTTACAAATTTAATTTTCTAAAATTTCAACATTTGATGAATATGTACCTAAGGTATACCTTGTGTTGTTGTAATTGTAATAATAATCACAATTGTTGGTATAGAAGTTTGATTTTCAACAAATATGAATGATTTTTTTCTCTTCCTTTACAGCTAGACTTTTTCTGAATTATTTTGTGTCAAATGCTCCATCACAGGTACCATATCAATGCATGACTTTGGTGTGTGTTAGTTGTTGATGGAAGAAAGGGTGATGTATTTTATGGGCCCCAGAAATCCAGGGAGTGCTGGTGGGTGCTCAAATGGCTACTTCGAGAAGTGTGCTTTGGATTTTTCGAGTGATTTGAGGAATAGTTTCACACAGTGAAATTTAGGGTTTTTGTTGGGTTGGGTACGAAAATGAGCCGGCAAATGGGCTCTGAGTCTTGAGTTGATTACATGTCCTTCTTTCGCATACCCCGTGTTTGAATTTTGGACCTTTTGTGGTGTTTATCACATCCAACATGAAGTATTGATTTTAAAAATATAATAATAATAATAATAATTTTTCCCAGCATCACCCATAAATATGAAAAAACTAAACAGTACAAAGTGAGAGATTATTTTAAATTGCTATCACCAGGGCTAATCATTATGATCGACCAATCAGAAATAATCATATCTTTTCATACGCCTTGTGAAGATGGCTGTACCCTGTGCAAATTTAAAACGAATTTAGGGACCCAAATCAGCCAAACCAGTGCTGGCTGGCTTTCGGTTTTTGGTCGGGTCTGGATTTGGTTCAAAGAATAGAGTCCAAGGGATCCACATGAGACAAGACTAGTTTTTTTCTTTTTTTTGCTTTTCTTTTTTCCCTCTTTTTTTTTGATATCGAAAATTTGGCGAAATTCAACCCAATTACTTTTAATTTTCTGAAAATGTTAACCAGACCCAAAACCAAAAAGTTTTCCTTTCTATAGAGAACCCTAAACCCAACCAAGACCTAACCAACACGCGGGTCCAGACAACATAACTTTGCAAGAGAACCTCCGTCTCAATTCCAAGTTTTTTCAAAAATTTGAAAGAACCTTCAGTTTCAGTTGAAGGAACTTCTTTTTATTTGATAGAAACTCCATTTTAGCTCAAGACCGGACTTTCAAAGTCCAATTCTAGGCAAGTCCAATTCCAAATTGGATCTCATTCTACTTACCTGGGCATTGTCGAAAACTGAAAAAGTTCTAATTATTATCATTGTACAAATAATAAAAAGTCACCAACTATATCAACTACATGCCTTTTTAAAATGAAAAAAAAAATGAAAAAAAAAACCTTGAGAAATGCCATCTCCCCATACATTTATTATTTTAAAATGTATATCTGAATTTTTTTTCTCAGATGAACAACATGTCTAACCCCAGTCAGAAATAGAGATTAAAATTAAATTTATTACACAATAAATGTATATCTGAATTTATTTTTCTCTCAAACTAACAACATGTCTAACCCCAGTCAGAAATAGAGATTAAAATAAAAAATAAAAAGTAGTAGAACCTGTTCCAAGGCTGGCTCTGACTGAGGTCAGTTCTAGATTTGTTTTTTCAAAATTTGGAAGTCCCGTACCCAATAATTGGCCTGAGAACTGGAACTGGAACCGGCCAAAAAGTAGGAACCAGCCAAGTTGCCAACACTACTACTACTAGTCCAAACCCATTTTCACACTATTTGAAAGCCGTACTTCATTCAAGGTGGTGTAAAGGGCATAACCGTCCAAGATTTCCAATTCAACAAAATGAAGTGACAAAGGCATATGATAGTGTAATGTGTGACTCTTGTATTAGTTAGTTGTGAAGACCCAAAAAGTTCCCTAGTTTTTTTTGGGCGTGAAGGGCATCTTTGATTGGTTGATTTTTAAAATTTGGACATTTCCAAAATAGAAAGGTTCTAATCCCCTCCTTTGGGTTTGCTTATTAGGGTTGCAAGGGTAGAACTTAGGGCAAAGAACGAGGGATAAAGTGATGGGCCATTGGCAACATGTTAGGGAACACATTGGGAACTTGAAAGAATGGATTTATTGGCTAAGAATGGAATTTCACATGGCAAGAACGTCTCCAATGCAGAATTTCCTGAAGCTTGGCTCTTTTCAATTGAGATTGCCAAGCTTCCATATAAAGAAGGAAGTGGTTAGTTGGTACTTGGATCTTGTTGTATCATGGCATTAGTTTCCTTTCTCTTGCAGAAACCTCCTTTGGTAAATTCATGTTTCCATGGTCTTGTTCTGTCAAACCTGTATTGTGTTCAGCACCATAAAACAAAAGCTTACACCTTCTTGTGGTACGTACTTACCAGAAATCCCTTAATAAATTGCACCGAGATCTATTGACCAATTTTGGACTCTGCTTGACTTCGAGTCAAGTTATGCAACCCAGCTCCCATCATTCGACCATCCATGGGAAACCAGTTATGACTCAGTTATGGATGAACTACAACTGACTCACCTAGGTTCAACATAGTGAGATCTCCTCCCCCTCACTTTACATTAGGTAATTACCAGTGTCGGGTGGTTCTTTTCTTTTATGAAAAACCTTGAAGTTTGGGTTTTAAACAAAATTAGAACTATTTTTGTTTTGGTTTTGGTTTCACACATAAATGGAACTGAGAATCCAATTCTGAGTCCAGTTCTTTTTTTGGGTTTAGGGTTTTTTTTTTTTTTTTGAAAACAAACTTTTGTTTGGGTTTTTAAAATTTATTTAAAAATTTTTTTGTTTTTTTTTTTTAGTCAGTTTTTTTTTTTGGTTTTAAAGTTTTTTTTTTTTTTTTTGAAACCAAACTCTGGTTAGGGTTTTAAAAATCAGATCAAAACTTGATCTGATTTGTATAAACCTGAATCAGAGTCTATAGTTAATTTCCAATGCTTCACTTTTTCTTTTTCCAAAAAATTGTTTGTTTTCCAAAAATCTGGGTTCCAGTTCCACACCTATATAGAACTGGGAACTCAGTTCCAGGTCCAGTTCTTTAAGAAAATAAAATCAAGTTCCAATTCCAAAAATCAGACCCTGTATCTAATAATTATGAGATACTTCATTTATTTCAAACATGCATTCTAATTAATCTGTTAGATATCTCATTTTATTTTCCATTTTTGCCAATTCCACCTCAAAGGATGCAAGCCTAATCCATTCAAGGATCAAAACTGAGTTTGCTTCAACATATCAAATCCATGCTAATGAAGGGCCTGCTTTTACACTAGAAGTCAGGGTTGATGTCTAACCCAAATCAAGCATTCCTATTGGTGCAAAAGTTGAAATGGGTTCTGAGGGCTTTACACTAGGAGTGAAGGCTGAAATAGATAAAATAAAAATTCAATCTGCCCCAAGCTACTAATAAATGCTGAACTTTATGGCCTTGTATTGGTCCCCAAGGCTGAAAAAAAAGGATACCATCAAATTTGGGAAGCCAATTTGCAACCAACCCTTGGGGGGCCAATGTTTCAGCATTTAGTAATATCCTGACATCAATGTCCTAGCATTTATTAGTAACTTGAGGCCAAACAACAAGCCAAAAATGCTCACAGTTGGCCCCCAAGCTTTTTCAGGAATGACTCCTAGTGTAAAGCAGGCCTAAACCTGTAGTCACATAGACAAACTATACATGGTTGCAATGTGAGTACTCTTTACATAGCACTTACTAACCCTCGAGTAAGTCTATTTCATTAGACATAAAGTTGTCGGGTAGTTAATCACATTCACACAAAAATCTGCAACAAATTTTCCTAGTGTATTTGGAGGCATGATTATAGAGTGTATTAAGTGCTCTGATGGCTATGGGCTTTCATGGAAAGGGAAATGCCTACTTTTTCTAAAGCCTGTTGGTGTTTTTATTTTGTTCCCGTGATACATGGTGGGTATAATTAGAAATTTTTGTCTAAAAAAATTGTCCCAAGTTCTTACATCATTTAAAGCCTTCAAGCAGGCCCTACCAAATATTATTTTTACAAAACTAATGTTATATAATATTATTTTAATAATATTAATAAATTTTATTATCTATATTGAAAGATATGGATGAGTACAATTATATCATACAACACTATAAGGGTCGGTCCTATAAGGTGGAGCAAAGTGCAAGCCTGAATCCTGTACAGAAGGCTTTCATAGATGATGTAGCCATGGATAACTACTAAGGGTTCATATGCAAAACCTAAATTACATTGCTTTCTCTCGGTGAACTAAAAAACCAAACTTCTGTTTGAATCAATTTTCAAGATCTTTATCAAGTTGCCTCCCACACTTTTTCTGATCTCCCACAAAGGGGAAATCTTAGGTATCATTTTGGCAATCCAGTTGAGAAATTCAAGGTACTCTGGCAACAAGTGAAAAATTCCAGGTGCAGCTGCTGTTCTTTTTTGAATTGCAAAATTGCACAAAAAGCAAGACCTAAAACACTGGTGACTATATATAGTAACATTGCTTAAGAGAAAGTAAGGCCTTCACAATTGACCCATTATGGGTGAGCTCTCCTTTTACCAATGATGAAGTGAGGGAATCAAGATACTTTGGGAATGGTGGGTGGCAATCATGTAATGTCCTTTTTGGGAAAGGAACAACCAAACAAACAATTTTACCACATTTGTAAGAGGACAATTTGAATTGTAACTGTTCACCTACTCTACTTATCCCCATTACAAAGTTACTATTAAAGTTTGGAATGATCCCCAGTAAAAGAATTCCAACAAAATATCGTAATCTTCTTGGCACATAATATCAAAGAGTTTGGTAGCAAATTCAATGCTATCAGCATGTCACGGTTGTGATGATTCAAATGTAACAACAACCGACTTACAAAATGTTTCCATCAGACCTGGTGACTTGGATAAGGCTATTCAACTTAATAGTTTATGCATGTGAAAATCATGTGGTGTAGAAGAGGAAGTATGAATGGTGTGAAGTTTTGTTTATGGGTTTAGGGTTGACATTCATTTAGTCATTGCTCAACCATTGAGCAATGAATAAATGAATGTCTTTCCCATTTTTAGACTACCCTATTGAATGCTTCAAATCTTAACACTTTCTAACTGCAATTTTCCAACCTACTCAAAACATACACAAAGGAGTTGGAGTACTCAAAGTCTCTAGGTTTGTCCCACAAACTTTTGGATGACTGATTGATCCAGTGACCCAACTATATTTAACCGGGCCAATGTATGTTACATCATCAAACATAAGATAGCTTTGAAGTGGGCTCTGCTATAATGTTGATGCTTTTTGCATGATAAAATTCCAGTGTTGGTCTGGGTCTACGTCTGGTATTATCAAATACTAGTAGCAAGTACCTTAACCAGGCTGGTATGACATGAAGCAATACCAACATTGTACCACCGTAGGTGCTTGCTGGTTCACCCGAGGCGATACCCATACTACTACCGAACCTGCTAGGGACATGAGGTAATGGCAGCCATGTACTAGTTTTACACCAATTTCAATAGCACGTATGTACACACACCTACGTCATACCAGCCAGTCAAAATTCAGTTTAAGACCCAATACCACGACCAGGCTAGTATGAATCTTTTTTTTCTAAAGTACTCAATACAATGACGGGGCTGGTACGTTACAAAATTGATACTTGATACCATACCAACGACACTCATAAATTCAATTCAACATGTCTTGCAATTTCAAATTCATTATGCAGTAATGATCGCTCGATATCATGGTCAGCGACTTACAGAACCAGCTGCGCCCCAGCCCCCCCCCCCACAGGCGTAAGGCGTCACTGCCGGATTTATCGCACATATGCCAAAGAGCATACTAATGCAAAGTGCGGTTTTCAAGTGTGCATTACAACCGATATTCTATCTCTTTTTGCTTCTTGACGATTTATTTATTTTGCACCCTTGGATGAATGACTTGTTGGCATCTGCTGAAGCAGCAAACTGCAAAGTTCCATCCTGCAACACACAGGTCATGGCAAGCTGCAAATGCCCTTCTGTGCATCCAATTTAAGTACTTACTACTGCCATAACAATAAATAGGCACGTTGTTGCCGGGAAGTGGTGCCAATTTTAAAATAAAGCTTAAAAATTGTGGTCGGAAGTAGTTAATGCAAATTGGACTACTACTCCATGATTTTTTTGGTTGCATTTTTTTTTGCTCTTGTCCTCTTTCCACTACTATCCATATATTTCACGATCACAACATAGACCTTCAGATTCCTGAAATGATGGGCCGTTACCAATATAATCATTTATTTTGTTGATCCCCATCATGATGAAAAGAATTTTAAATGGGGGAAAAACAAAAACACCATCAATCTAGGACCTGACAATAATATATCATATCTTCAACATATATCTTCAACATATATAGGGGCTTACAACATGGAGTACCAACTTATGATTTGTGACTCCACATTTGGAATTTCTTCCACTTTATGGGTAACACGACCCATGATCAATAGCCTAGTGTTGGGGGAAGAGATTTCTTGGAATCAAAATGTTACTATAAATTTCCTTTGAAATTTTTTAAATCAAAATCAGGAAATGTTTTTTATAAAAAAAATTTGTGTAAAATGTGGGTTTTTAGCAAAGCAAGTCCTCATTTTTTGTGAAATAAGAAATTGTGAAAAATAGTTACGGTTGTTGACTAGAATGCCAATTACTTCTGGAAGGAGTGAGAAACAGAGTTGTGATACTTTGGAAAAGTCATGGAAGCCATGAGGTGATTTTGCGGTTTCGGGCAATAGTGTAATGGGTGATGCCATAGTAGTACAAAGTACTTAAGCAGCACCGGTCTGTCAGTTATGTAACTTTTGGAACAAAGGATGGGGCAGGTTTACCTGCGCATGTGTTCCATAAGCTTTGTAGCTGGCTGGATGGTACATCCTCGTATATCTAGCAACTATCCCAAAAGCTACGTACTACCGTATAGAGTCTAGATCTAGACCAATGTTGGGCAGTTATTGGGGAGGTTCTTGGATTCATAATTATAATTATAAGAAAATCAAAGATCTGATTTTGGCATATAAACACAATTTGAAAAAATTAGTATAATTGGCCAGAAAACGATTGGTTCATTATTGGTTCTTTCATGAAAATTATGATTTCGCTAAGATATTTAAAATAAACTAGGATTCGCAGTTCTTTGATTTTCAAATATTAAAAAAAGGGGAACCAGTGATTATTTGAAAACTCAAATAATCATCCAACACTCGTCTAGACCCAATTGAGTACTTTAAAGGTGCATTCACACATAATGTTAAATCAGTGTTAATTGAAAATCTAGGTGGCATCTTAGGTGGCATCCAATGTTAAATGGGTGCTTGTTTAATATTAAGTGAATGTTAATTTAACATAAAATCTTCATGGTAAATAGGTTTAGCTCCTAAATGACTAGCTTGGTGTTAGAGGACTTAATACTAGAGTCCTTAGCACCATGTGTGAATGTACATTCAGAATGGGTAATGAATTGGTAATGCATCTTCAATGTGCCAAGACATGTTGTTCTTTGTTGTTTGCCTTGGGAGAAAAAGTGTACCAATATTGTAGTTTATACCCAAGAAGGTCATCATTGACGGCATGTGTATTTGGTGTTCTAGGGTTGGTAATTTCTACAAACTATGGTCAACAAGAGAAATCAATAACTGCACTCATTGAGGTATATTAGAGATATTGGGCCTTGGAGGATTTTGAATTAGTTGTGAGGATGTTGGGGATGTATCCATGCACATGTATATTATCAAACCAGTTTCATTGTGCTTGTGGGTGGTCTTGGAAATATATTTGGCAATGTGTTATCAAATTGTTGCCGTTGTAATACAATAACAAAATATTGTAAGCCTTTTCAAAAAGCTCTTGGATAAATGAGCAACAATGTGTACGACCAATTCCCATGGTGAGGGCCAAGTCCACTGGGAAAAGAGGCCAATAGGTCCACCTAGTAGTTGGAGATGTCTCTCTAAGTTCAAAAAATTATTTTGCCTAGTACTTTGATGTTTTCATGCAAGGAAGTTCTGTTACTTAGAATATTTACTTCTGAATATTTTATCCATAAGTTATTCAGGGGTGCTAATAATATGTATCCTTATGTCTAAAGAAGTATCAATAGAATACGGAGTTGCCAATAAAACATGATATTTGCAAAGAGATTTAACAAGTTACCATCCATTATAGCACTAGTACCCAGGTTTATTGTCATTTGCATGTTTCTGGGTCGATAACTAAACACACTAAACACATAATTTTTTGTAATGTTTAGCAAAGATTGCAAGCAAAATGTAAGGAAAAATCAATAAGATTAAAAAACAAAATCCATGTTTTGACTAACATTGGATGGTTCTTCAAAAAATCAAAGAACCATCAGTTTCGAGTATTTGAAACCAAATCTGAATCAGCTAACCTCAAAGAAAGAACTGCAGAGTTTTTTTGCTGGTTCTTTGAGTTTTTTTTTTTTTTTTTTTTTTGTTTTTGGTTTGGGGGGATTCTTTTATTTTTTTTTTTCACATGTTTTTTTATCTTTTATTTTGGTATTAACTTTGTTTGGAGTGTTTCTCCATAATCTAA
>Ga0116231_10010660_pt1 | contig 14620 bp, 15 predicted proteins | sample S1TSphgellanicum_2_FD_89695 | JGI IMG/M metagenome (GOLD analysis project Ga0116231, IMG submission 89695) | Host-associated microbial communities from peat moss isolated from Minnesota, USA - S1T2_Fd - Sphagnum magellanicum MG | ecosystem: Host-associated > Plants > Peat moss > Unclassified...
GGGCTTTGCTTTCTCGACCATAATTTGCGCTACATAAACCTCAACCAGCGCCTGGCGGAAATGAACGGCGTGTCCATCGCCTCCCATATCGGGCGCACGGTGGAAGAGGTCTATCCGCACTGGTTTCCGATCTACGAGCCGTTCCTCCTCCGCGCTTTGGCGGGCGAGGCGATCTCGAGCGTTTCACTCGTTTGCCCCGGCATCGCACCCGGCGACGGGGACATGGCCATCCTCGCGTCTTATCAGCCGGCCTGGGACGAAGCCGACGAAGTCGTCGGCATCTCCGTCTCGCTGCTGGACGTCACCCAGCACAGGCTCTCGCAGGAACCGGCTCTCCTTCAGGAAGCCTATCCCGGCACGGAAGTTTACACGGCGAAACCTGAAGAGCCCTGGGTCATGGATGCGGAGGGCAACGATTTGCAAACCAGCTCCCGCTGGGTTCAGCGTGTTCCCCTTGGCAAAGACCGCATCCGCAATCTGCGTTGGCTCGAGGCGCTGCACGTTGATGATCTCGAGCCGACGATCAAGGCCATGCGGCTCGCTTTGCGGACCGGCGAGGCCATCGATGTGGAGTACCGCATACTGAGTGTGGACGGCGAATGGCGCTGGATGCGCTCCCGCGGCTCTCCCCGCTTCGCGCCCTCCGGCGAAATCACCCGTTGGTATGGCAGCGTCGAAGACATCCACGACGACAAGCCGCAATGGCAGGACTCGCTTTAGTCAACGGCCTGAGCCCCCACCCAATCAACCCCCCCAGACCCAGAGTCCAAAAGTTTTTTGGTTACTTTTTTTCAAAAAAGTAACTGCTTCCTTTACTTTCCTATCGCTTGCGCCGCCTTCCGCGGCGACCCCTCCAGCCCCGCCGCGATCGCCACATTCCGCCCCGGCGGCGCCATCGAAAACACGTTTTCCACGCAGGTATAATCATAATACCCCAGCCGCGCGAGCGGCCTTATGCGCGCGATATCGATCTTCCCGTCCGTCAAAAACTCATCCGCGACATGGATCGCCAGCACCCGCCCGAACACCACATCCACCGTCCCCATCACCCCGTTTCCCGGCAGCCGCACGGTTTGCATATACCGGCACTCAAACTGCACCGGCGATTCCGCAACGCGTTTCGGCCGCACCAGCCGGGACGCCGCCTTCGTCAGCCTTGCCCGCTCGAATTCGTCAACATGCGCCGGCAATTCCTCGGACGAGATGTTGACCGCCTCGCGCAGAGCGTATGTGGCCATGTTCCAGACAAATTCTCCCATCGCCTCCGCATTCGCCACAGTATCCTTGCGCCGCCCGCCAGAATCCTGGTTGGCCGAAAACATCACGATCGGCGGATCAAACCCGACATTCTGAAACTGGCTGAACGGCGCCAGATTATCCACCCCGTCCTTCCCCACCGTCGAAATCCACCCAATCGGCCGCGGCACCACGCAGGACTTGAACGGATCAAACGGCAAACCATGGTCGGTCGCCCCCGGTTCGTAATACATCTTCGCTCCTCCCGCGCATCCGCGCGCTAACCCCTTGTTTTCACCATCATCAGCGCCATCACATCCGCCAATTCCTCAGGCGCCACCGCATCCAATGCCGCCATCGCCGTTTCCGCCATCTGGATCATCCCATCCACCACAATCCGCTCCAGCCGGTAAGTCGGATCGTAATCCGCCAGGTGCCTCGCATCGCGAAGAACGCAGAAGGCATTGGCAAACCGGCGCATTTCCAAACTGACCCCGGATTTGCCGAGGGACTCCTTAAACGCCTTGCTCATCATTGGCTTGTCAATCGCCTGGCAGACTTCATTAACCCTGCCATGGTCGAAGCCGCGATAGATCATGCGATAAGCCGCCGTCTGGCCCTGCGCTTCGCCAACAAAGCGGTGCGCCGCCATGCGCAAAATCTTGTGGAACACCGCATAATAGGCCGTCGAAACCGCCCGCCTCAATTGCGCGTCCGTCGCATCCGGCGGGCCGCCAGCCAGCAGCCGCGCGACATTCAGCAAATCGGCCGGATCAGGCAAGCGCCCCCGAGCGCCATTCCTCCGGGCTGGTGATCCTCAAAACCGGAAAAGTTTCATCGCCCCTGGCCCAAAGCTTGTCCCGTATCAGGAGTCCGATATCGATCATCACATGGCCAGGCCGGTAATTCACGGCCTTTTCCCGGTCGATCACAAAGATATAGTCGTAAACGATCATGCCGTCTTGATCGGGCCTCGCCTTCACCCGCAAATCGGCCACCGCCGGCGCCCCCAAAATCTCGGCAGCCGCCTCCCGCCCGATCTCCAGCACTTCATCATCCGTCAGCTCAACCATACCCAAAACCCTGCCCCCACCCCGGCGCACCTGTCAACAAACTCAAACCGTAAACTGCTCCGTAATAATCCGCTCCGAAAGCGCCCGGTCCGGATCAAACAGCACCGTCGCGCTGATGCTCCTATCCTCGCTCACCGCCACCGAAACCACGTCCCGCACCTCGGTAAAATCCGCCACCGCCGCCACCGGCCGCTTATCCGCCTCCAGAATCTCAAACAGCACATCCACCGTCGAAGGCAGCAGCGCCCCCCGCCACCGCCGCGGCCTAAACGCCGAAATCGGCGTCAGCGGCAGCAAATTGGCGCTCAACGGTATAATCGGCCCATGCGCCGACAAATTATAAGCCGTCGAGCCCGCCGGCGTCGAAATCAGCACCCCGTCGCAAATCAACTCCGAAAGCCGCTCCCGATGATCCACCGTAATCCGTATTTTAGCCGCCTGCCGCAATTGCCGGAACAAAAACACGTCGTTCAGCGCCACCGCCTCCTCCACCACGCCGGAGGCAGTAATCGCGTGCATCCGCAGCGGATGCAAAATACTCGGCTGCGCCCGCTCCAGCCGCCCATGCAAATCCCCCTCGGCGAACTCGTTCATCATGAACCCGACGGACCCGCAATTCATCCCGTAAACCGGTTTGCTCGTCCCCAGCACCCGGTGCAGGCATTCCAGCATCAGCCCATCGCCCCCCAGCGCCACGATCACCTCGGAATTCTCCGGCGTCGTATCGCCATAGATCGCCGTCAGCCGGCTGCGCGCCGTCTGCGCGATCTCCGTCGGCGCCGCGACAAACGCAACGTTCCTCGGCGGTGATGCGTTCAAGCTAAACGGTGATGTTCAAGCACCGGCATATCCGCCCGCACCCGCGCCATAAAGGTTTTATCCACCGTGGCCGACGCCCAGCCCAGCCCATCGGAAGCCTGCGCCACCACATGCCCCCAGGGGTCCACGATCATCGAATGCCCATAGGTGTACCGCGTCCCTCCGGCGCCATCCTTATGCGCGCCATAGCAAGCCGGTGCCGCGAACCAGGTCTGCGTCTCGATCGCCCGGGCCCGCAGCAGCACCTCCCAATGGTCCTTGCCGGTCTGCAGCGTGAACGCCGCCGGCAGCATGATGAGGTCCACATTCTTCTTCCGCAGAGCATGAAACAGCTCCGGAAACCGCACATCATAGCAGATCGCCAGCCCCACATTGAACCCGTTGATGTCCACATTCACCAGTTCGGTGCCCGCACCATAGGTCTCGCTCTCGCGATACCCCTGCCCGTCCGGCGTCACGATGTCGAACATGTGGATCTTTCTGTACCGCGCCCGCTCCGTCCCGTCCGGCCCGAACACCACCGTGGTGTTGTACAGCTTGCCGCCATCCAGCTCGCCCATCGACCCGCCATGCACGAAAATCTGGTTCCCCAGCGCCACCTGCCGCAGGAACTCATAAGCCTCGCCGCCGCGCTCCCCGCTGCCGAACGCCGGCAGCGCCTCCGCCGCCGCGGTTTTCTCCGCCGCCCCGCCGCCCAGGCACGTCCACACCTCCGGCAGCGCCACCAGGTCCGGCGCGCCGGCGCCGATCGCGCCGTCCAGCAGCGCCCGCGCCTGGCCGATGTTTTGCTGCTTGTCCGCCCCGGGGGACATTTGGATTACACTGACACGCATCGAAAAATCCCCTCAAAGCAAGGCAAGCAAGAACTTCTTTTTTGAAAAAAAGAAGCAAAAAACTTTTGTTTCCCCCGGCCTTTGAGCGGCCATACTGTGGCCGCTCAAAAGCCGGGGGTAATAAAAGTTTTTTGCGCGCTTTTTTTCAAAAAAGCGCTTCTTTCTTTCCTTCCCTTATATAGTAACCGGCCCCACCCGGACCAACAACTTCCCAAAATTCCGCCCTTCCAGCAGCCCGATAAACGCCGCCACCGCGTTTTCCAGCCCCTCCACCACATCCTCACGGAACTTCAAACTGCCCTCCGCGACCCAAGGTGCGGCCAGCGCCCGCCATTCCGCGAAGCGGTGCGGCTTGTCGCTCACGATCAGCCCCTCCACCCGCAGCCGTTTCCCCACCACCGTCATCAAATTCGGCCCCGGCTCCGGCGTCGTGGCGTTATACTCCGCCACCATCCCGCACATCACCATCCGCCCAAACACCTTTAGCCGCGGCCACACCGCCTTCTGCAGCGCGCCGCCCACGTTTTCGAAATACACGTCGATCCCCTCCGGACAGAACACGTCCAGCTCCATATCCAAATTTCCCGCCCGATGGTCGATGCACGCGTCAAATCCCAGCACCTCCTGCACGAACAAACATTTATCCGCCCCGCCGGCCACCCCGATCACCTTGGCCCCCGCCCGCTTCGCCAGTTGCCCGGCCACAGACCCCACGGCACCAGAGGCCGCCGAAATCACCACCGTCTCGCCCGGCTTCACTTGCCCGATATCCGTCATGCCCGAATACGCCGTAACCCCCGGCATCCCCAGCACGCCCAGATAGGCCGAGAGCGGCACCCCGGCCGGCGGCGAAATCTTCGTCAGCCGCGCGCCCGGCGTCACCACATGCGTCGCCCAGCCATACGCCCCCACCACGATATCTCCCGGCTCGAAAGCCGGGTCGTTGGTGGCCAGCACCTCGCCCACCGTCTCCCCCGTCATATCCCCGCCTTCCGGGATCGGCGCCGCGTAGGAAGACCGCCCCGAAATCCGCCCCCGCATATACGGGTCCAGCGACAGAAAAATAGTCCGCGTCAGCACCTCGCTTGGCCCCGGCAGCGGCATTTTCTGCTCCACCAGCTCAAAATTCCCCGGCTTCGGCGCCCCCACCGGCCGCGACTTCAAAATCACGCTCTGACGGCTCATCCGCAACTCCTCCTAGCTCTCGTCTAAAGTAAGCCCGCCGGCCGCCATTTGCGAGGCCGGCGCCGCGCCGGGCCGCCGCACCACCGCCAGCAGTGACAGCCCCACCGGAAAATTCATCACCCCGATCAAATGCCGCTCGAACCCGAACAGAAACGCCAGAATGTCATTCGGCACCCGCGGCAGACCCTCATCCCCCGTTGACCGCGCCGGGCGCCTCACCCGGTCATACACCCGCGCCGCCACCGCCGCCGGGAACAGCAGCACGTTGTAGAACGTCAGTTTCTCGATCTCCAGCCCGGCATCGAGAATCTTGCCGCGCAGTTCGGCCTTCCCGTAGCGCCTTTTATGATGAAGCCGCTCATCATGCGCGCCCCACAGCCAGGCAAAGGCCGGCACGGTGATCACGCCGAGCCCGCCCGGCGCGATGCAATCCCGGATGCTGCGCAAGGAGGCCTCGTCCGCCTCGACATGCTCCAGCACGTCGAACGCGCAGACCAGATCAAACGTCGCGCCGCCCAAATCCAATCCGTCCGGCAAATACCCGGCCCGCACATCCCGCACCGCCGTGCCCTTGCGCAGAGAGGCCGCGCGCGCCCAGTCATTCATCTCCACCGCCGTCACCGCGCCGTGCCGCGCCAGCATCTCGAAATTGCCGCCGGTGCCCGATCCCAGCTCAAGAATCCGCGCCGGCTTCGGCAGCTTCAGCCCCTCGATCAGCGCCCCCAGCACCAGCCGCCGGCCGCGAAACCACCAGTGCCGGTCCTCCACGGCCGACATGCCGACATAGGCGTCAGCCTCCATCCTCGCCCCCATAAAATTTGCGCACGATGTAAGTGGGGCGCTGCTTGGCCTCGATGTAAATCCGCCCGATATATTCCCCCAGCAGCCCGATGCTCATCAGTTGCACGCTGCCGAAAAACATCACCGCGACGAACAGCGACGCATAGCCCGGCACCCGGTTGCCCAGCAAAATCGTGTGCACGATGATGAACACCCCATACGCCGCCGTCAGCGCCGCACTCGCCCCGCCCAGATACGTCCAGATTTTCAGCGGCGCCGTCGAAAAACTCGTCAGCCCCTCCAACGCGAAATTCCACAGCGCGAGCCCGGAAAATTTCGTTGTCCCGGCCGCCCGCTCCTCCCGCACATAGTCGATCGTCACGGTGCGGAACCCCACCCAGGCGAACAGCCCCTTCATAAAACGCTGGCGCTCCGGTAGCCGCTTCAGCGCATCCACCACCACCCGGTCCATCAGCCGAAAATCCCCCACATTCACGGGGATTTTAGTTTTTGAGAGCCGGTTGTGCAGCGCGTAAAACCATTTCGCCGTCTCGCGCTTCATGATCCCGTCGCTGGACCGGTCGGCGCGCCGCGCCAGGACCATCTCCGCCCCGTCCCGCCATGCCGCCACCATTTGCGCGATCAATTCCGGCGGGTCCTGCAGATCCGCGTCGATCGGGATCACGGCGTCCCCGCGCGCGGCGTCCAACCCCGCGGTCAGCGCCGCTTCCTTGCCAAAATTGCGCGACAGCTCGATCACCCGGAACCTTTGATCCTCCTCCCGCGCCGCGACCAGCGCCGCCAGCGTGCCATCCTTGCTGCCATCATCGACGCACACGATTTCCCACGCCACGCCCGCCACCGCCTCCAGGCAAGGCAGCAGCCGCGCCCGGAACCGGGCCAGCCCCTCCGCCTCGTTATAGAACGGCACGACCACCGAAATCAGTTTTTTGGCCCCCACCGTCATGAAGATGGCTTGCCGGCGGGCACGCTGAACACAGTTACGTCATCCACGTGCCGCTCCGGCCAGCCCAGGCGCTCCAGCCGGTCCATCAGCGCCCCGGGCGTGCCCGGTCCGGCCACCACGTATTGCGCCCCGGTCGCGCGCAGAAACAGAAAAAAATCCAGCGGCACGAAATCCTCCGGCCGCCCGCCGATCAGCTCCCACACCGCCGGAAAATGCTGCGCCGCCGCCGGCGGAAAACCCAGATACCCGCCCGTCATGGTGAACCCGAAACCATTCTCCACCTGCCAATAGGTCGAAGCGCCGCGGATGGCGAATGGCAGCACCAGCAATTGCGGGTCCGGCCCCAGCACCGCCTGCACCCTTCCCGGCGCGAAAAACACGGTATTCGGCACCGCCTGCCGCCCCGGTGCCCCCGGCATGATCGCCAGGCACGCCACCACCGCCAGAAGGGCGCGGGAAAAATCCGGCTTCTCGTCCAGCCACAGGCAGGCCAAAGCCGCCGTCCCGAAGGCCGCGAACAGCGCCAGCCGCGCCGGCAGAAAATCCTTCAGGAATGGCAGCCCCGCCACCGCCGCCCACGGCGCCGGCACGCCGGTATAGCGCCCCGCCGCCCACAAAGCCGGCCCCCAGCTCGCCACCGTCACCAGCGCCACCGCCAGCGCCAGCCACCTGATCCCCACATCCGCCCAGCGCCGCCGCGCGAAACCATAGAGTATGACCACCAGCGGCAGACCCAGATAGCTGTAATCCTCCCGCACATCGCTGAACTGCCGGAAAATAAACGCCCGGCTCCATCCGCCGCCCAGCGCCGTGTGCACGCCCGGGATCACCGTCCCCAGCACATCCGCGACATGGAACCGGCGCCAGATCGCCGGCAGTTGCAAGACCCCCAGATGCGCGAACATCGAAACCAGCGGCACCGCGAGCACCAGGCCGGCCAGCGCGCCCGCCGCCGCCGCATCCACCGCCAGCGCCGCCAGCCGCCCCCGCCAGCCCGGCGCCAGCAGCGCCGCCAGCCCGAAAAACGCCGCCCCGAACACCGCCATCTGCGCGAAAATTTCCGTGGACACCAGAAACTGCCCCACCATCACCGCCGCCAGCAAACCCACCGAAGCCGCCCGCGAAATGCCCCCCTGCCAGCGCGCCAGCACCACCCAGGCCGCCGCCGGCACAAACACCGTGAACGCCAAATTCAGCGTCTGCGCGGCGGCCATCTGATAGCTGGAAAACCCGAACAAATACCCGCCCAGCCAGGCCGGCCAGAACGATTTCGTCATCCGCAAGCAGACGAAAAACATCATCATCGCCGACAGCACCGGCGACCCCCACACCAGCAGATTATACGCCGCCACCGGGCCAAGGGTCAGCGTCACCGGTGCCGCCAGCGCCGCCAGCAGCGGCACGCTGGTCATCCAGAACGTGTAAACCCCCTCCGGCCGCCACATCAGTTCCGTATGCAGCAGGGGCATATGATGCGTGATCGCCCACGGCCACCACGCCAGCGCCCAGGCGAACGCAAACGCATCGGCCCCGCGGCCCCAGAACGCCGAAGTCAACGGCGCGCCACGAACCAGGTAGAGCCACGAAAAGAGGGCGTAGGAGAGGAAAGTGAAGATGTTACTTTTTTTGAAAAAAAAGTAACCAAAAAAACTTTTGGTCCGCTTCGCGCGGGGCGGAGCCGCTGGCGGGTCCGCCCCGCGCGAAGCGGACCAAAAGTTTTTTTGCTTCTTTTTTTTCAAAAAAAGAAGTTCTTCCTCAATTCGTATCACTCAGCCCCGCAGCCCGTATCCGGGCCGCTTCCTCATCCCACCCCGGCCGTTCCTTCACCCGCAGAAACAAATGCACCTTTCGCTCCAGCAGCGAGGTCAACTCTCGCCGCGCCCGCGCCCCGATATCCCGTATCCGCGTCCCGCCGGCGCCGATCAGGATCGCCTTATGCCCCGTCCGGGCCACGTAGATCACCGCCTCGATCCTGGCCGACCCATCCTTCTGCTCGGTAAAACTTTCGGTTTCCACCGTCGTTCCGTACGGCACTTCGTCTCGCGTCTGCAAGAAAATCTGTTCGCGCACGATCTCGGATGCCAGCAGCCGCTCCGGCAAATCGGTCAGGTCGTCCTCAGGATACAAAAACGGCCCCGCCGGCACCGCGCCCGCCAGAAACGTTTTTAACGCGTCAACGCCGTCCCCTGTCGCCGCGCTGATCATGAAAACCTGTTCGAACGACGCCAGCTTCGCCATTTCCTCCGCCAGCGGCAGCAATTTCGGCCGGTCCACCAGATCCGCCTTGTTCAGCACCAGGCTGATCCGCCGCCCCGTCGCCGCCAGTTTTTCGGCAATCTCCCGCACCCCGTCGGTCAGGCCCGTCTTCGCATCCACCAGCAGGAGCAAAAAATCCGCCTCATCCGCGCCGCCCCAGGCCGCCGCCACCATCGCCCGGTCCAGCCGGCGCTTCGGCGCGAAAATCCCCGGCGTATCCACCAGCAGAACCTGCGACGCGCCGTGCAAGAAAATCCCCAGCACCCGCGCCCGCGTGGTCTGCGCCTTCGGCGTCACGATCGAAATTTTCGCCCCCGTCAGGCGGTTCAGCAGCGTCGATTTCCCCGCATTCGGCGCCCCGATGATCGCCACGAACCCGCACCTTGTCTCCCCTTCGCTCATGGCGGCAGCATCCCCAGCAATTTCGCCGCCGCCGCCTGCTCCGCCGCCCGTTTATTGCCGGCCTCGCCGGTCGCCACCGCGTCCCCCACCCCGACGCGGATCACGAAGCGCGGCGCGTGCGACGGCCCGGACTGCTCCACCACCTCATACACCGGCAACGGCATCGCCCGCTTCAGCACCCATTCCTGCAGCGCGGTTTTAGAGTCCTTCGGCGGGACGGCCTGCTGTTCCACCACCTCCGCCATCACCCGCCGCACGAAATCCCGCGCCGCCAAAAACCCCGCATCCAGAAACAGCGCGCCGATCAGCGCCTCCAGCGCATCCGCCAGCACGTTGGCCAGCCCGCGCACCCCCCGCTTGCTCTCGCCCGGCGCCACCGCCAGCAAATCCGCCAGCCCGTTCGCCTCCGCCACCGATGTCAGCACCGGCCGCGACACCAGGGAGGCCAGCCGCATCCCCAGCTCGCCCTCCTGCTCCTCGGGAAATTTCTCCAGCAGCCATTCCGCCACCACCAGCCCCAGCACGCGGTCGCCCACGAATTCCAGCCGCTCGTTGGACCCGCGCCCCTTCGCGCCGGCCGCCGAGCGATGCGTCAGCGCCTCCGTCAGCAATTGCTTGTTGGCAAACTCGTGCCCCAGGAACGCCTCCGCCCCCGCATCACCGGAAATCCCCGGCGTCCGCGCCCCCAGCCGGCGCTTCACGTCACGGGGCGCAGCAGCCGGTTCCATCGAATTTCCACCGGCCACTCCCAGAACGCCCACCACGGCGCCCGCAGATCGATGGAGAAGAAAATCACCTCCGCCTTCCCCACCACGTTCTCCATCGGTACGTAGCCCAGATCATCCAGCACCCGCGAATCCAAACTATTATCCCGGTTATCCCCCATCATGAACAAATCCCCCGCCGGCACGGTATAGACCGGCGTGTTGTTCATGAACCCGTCGCTGGTCAGTTTCAAAATCGGATGCACCTTGCCCCCCGGCAGCGTCTCCGCAAATTTCTCCACCGGCACCGGAAACCCATCCGAATCATCCATGATGGACCCTTGGTCCACCATCCCCACATCCTGCCCATTGATATTCAGCACGCCATTGGTGAGTTCGATCTTGTCCCCCGGCAGCCCGATTACCCGCTTCACCAGATCCTCATCGCCCGCCGTCGGCGTCGGCGCGAACACCACCACGTCGCCGCGCCTCGGGCTACCCGCGGGAATCCGCCCCTTGAACAGCGCCGGCGCAAACGGTAGCGAATACCGCGAATATCCATAACAAAACTTGTTCACGAACAAATAGTCATGGATTTCCAGCGTCGGCACCATCGAGCCGCTGGGGATCCAGAACGGCTCGAACAGAAACGTATGAATCCCCACCGCCAGCGCGCCGGCGATCACGATGGTCTTCACCGCCTCCACCACCCCGCCGGCGGCGGAAGCGGCGCCGGCTTGTTTCAGTTCCATCACGAAACCCGCCGCAGCATCCGGTTCCACCTGATCTCAAACGGCCATTCCCACACTTCCCACCACGGATATTGCAAATCGATCGAGAAAAAAATGATCGTCGCCGGCCCCAGCGCGTTCTCGATCGGCACATACCCCACATCATCCAGCACCCGCGAATCCAGGCTGTCATCGCGGTTATCGCCCATCATGAACAAATCCCCCGGCGGCACGGTATAGACCGGCGTGTTGTTCATAAAACCCTGATCCGTCTGCTTCAGAATCACATGCGTCTTGCCGCCGGGCAGGGACTCCAGAAACCGCGCACTCTCCACCGCCGTGCCGTCGCTGTCATCGGTATAATTGCCATCCGGGTCGCGCGTCACCTCCTGCCCGTTGATATAGAGCTGCCCGTCCGTCACCTGGATCGTATCCCCCGGCAGCCCGATCACCCGCTTGACATAATCCACCGTCGTATCCCGCGGCAGCCGGAACACCACCACGTCCCCGCGCCTGGGCATCAGACCCGGGATGCGCCCGGAAAACAGCGGCGGCGAGAACGGAAACGAAAAATGCGTGTAGCCATAGGCATATTTCGCCACGAACACGTAATCGCCCACCAGCAAGGTCGGCACCATCGAGCCGGACGGGATAAAAAACGGCTCGAACAAAAAAGTCCGGATCAGGATGGCGATCAGCCCGGCGTAAAAAATGGTCTTAATATTATCGCCCATCGTGGACGATTTCGGCTTACGCTTGACCATTTTCCGCCTTGCCAAAGAGAATCTGGGTTTCATGTCCCCCCGTCCGCCACACGCGGCCACGTCCCGCGGCATCAAGCCCGCCGCTTGCGGCTTGTCAAGAAATGCGGGAGGAACGGCCACCTTCGCCACTGCGGGATGCCTTTTACCATGTCTCTTCTCCGGGCCGCCGTCACCCTCACCATCGCGCTGACCCTCACCGCGCCGGCTTTCGCCGCGAAACCCCATGCCGGCGCCCACATGGCCTCCCCCACCGCCAAAGACACCGCCACCGCCATGCCCGCCGGCCCGCCGCCGGTGCCCGATTCGCCCACCGGCGACAAATCCACCCCCGCCCCGCCGACCCTGCCCGGCATGACCAGCTACGTGTTGATGGACGCCTCCTCCGGCGCCATCCTGGCCGAAGCCGCGCCCAACCTGCCCGTGCCGCCCGCCAGCCTGACCAAGCTGATGACCGCGCACCTGACCTTCCAGGCGCTGCACCATGGCGCCCTGAAACCGGACCAGATCGTCCCCGTCAGCGTGGACGCCTGGCACGCCGGCGGCTCCACCATGTTCATCGACACCACGTCGGTCGTCACCGTGGACCAGCTTCTGCACGGCCTGATCATCGATTCCGGCAACGACGCCGCGGTCGCGCTGGCCGAGCAGATCGCCGGCAGCACCGACGCCTTCGTGCAGATGATGAACAAGACCGCCGCCAGCCTCGGCCTGACAAGCACCACCTACACCAACGTCACCGGCCTGCCGGACCCGGCGCTGCGCACCACCGCGATGGACACCGCGATCCTGACCCGCGCCATCCTGGCCGATGAGCCGGAAATCCTGAACATCTCCAAACAGCAAAGCTACACCTACGACAACATCACGCAGGCCAGCTGGAACCCGGTGCTGGAACACGATCCCACGGTCGACGGCTTGAAAACCGGCCTGACCAAGGAATCCGGCCATTGCATCGACGCCACCGCGATCCGCGGCGGCAAGCGCCTGATCGCGGTCGTGATGGGCGGCCCCACCTGGCACGCCAGCACCGCCGCCATCGAATCCCTGCTCAACTACGGCGAAAAATTTTTCGCGGACACCACGCTGGCCACCGCCAACGCCCCGCTCGACGTCCTGAAATCCCCCGACCTCGATTCCGGCGAAGTCCAAGTCGGCGCCGCCCAGACCGAGGTGCTGACCCTGCCCACCGACGCCGCCGCCCGCCTGACCCACAGCATCACCTACACCGCCGACCTGTCCACCGGCGTGACCAAGGGCGAAACCCTCGGCACCATCACCTACACCCTGGACGGCAAAACGCTGGCCACCATCCAAGCCATCGCCCTGGCCGACTCCCCGCCCGCCGGCATGATGACGAAACTATCCCGCGCCTTGAGCAAAATGCTCTAAATGCCCCTTGCCCGGACCCGTAGGAAAGCAGTTACTTTTTTGAAAAAAAGTAACCAAAAAACTTTTGACTCCGCTTCGCGCCGTGTTGGCCCGTTGCGGGCCAACACGGCGCGAAGCGGAGTCAAAAGTTTTTGCGCGCTTTTTTCAAAAAGCGCTTCTTGCTTTCTTCTTCTTTCCAAGGCCCCGCCATGACCGAAACACCCCCCACCCACCTCAGCACCAACCCCAAAAGCCCGTTCTACGACGAAGCCATCCTGGAACGCGGCATCGGCATCCGCTTCAACGGCGTGGAGAAGCACAACGTCGAGGAATACAACATCCCCGAAGGCTGGATCCGCGTCGCCGCCGGCAAAACCCTGGACCGCAAAGGCAACCCCCTGACCATCAAACTAAAAGGCACGGTCGAAGCCTATTTCCGGGATTCACCCGCCGAAGGCACCTGAAAACCGTTTCGCCTTCAGCGCGCGCCGACGGGGTTGGAGAGCAGCGACGGGAACGAATCCGCATCGACCGGGCCGCTCAGATAAAAGCCCTGGGCCTGGTTGCAGCCCAGATTTGCGAGAATGCGCAACTCCTCCTCGGTCTCCACGCCCTCCGCCACGACGGCGACATTCAGACTATGCGCCATGCTGATGATCGCCTTGACGATTGCGGTTTCCGGTGCGGAGGTGCTGATCTGCCGCACGAAGGACTGGTCGATCTTGATCGTATCGATCGGAAATTTCGTCAAATAGCTCAGGCTGCAATACCCGGTGCCGAAATCGTCCATTGCCAGCCGCAATCCCGTCGCCTTCAGCGCCTTCAGCGTCGCGTCGGTGGTGGCTGAGCGCCGCATCAGCACGCCCTCGGTCACCTCCAGTTCGAGATATTTCGGATCGAAACCTGTCTCGTTGAGAATACCGGCCACTGTATCAAGAAATTCGATCCGGCTGATTTCGATGGGAGAGACATTCACCGCGATGGTGATCGGCGGCAACCCCTCATCCATCCACCGCCGCCCTTGTTCGCAGGCCTTGCGCATCACCCAGGCATCGAGCGCGCTGATCAGCCCGCAATCTTCGGCCACCGGAATGAACTGCGCCGGCGGGATCAAACCACGCTCGGGATTGACCCAACGGATCAAAGCCTCGGCACCGGTAATCGCGCCCGTCGCGATATCGACCTTCGGCTGATAATGCAGGCAGAATTCTTCATTGATGATGGCCTGGCGCAGACTCTCCTCGATGAACTGCCGCTCGACGGCGCGGGACTCCATGCTGGAGTCAAAAAACTGGTAGCCGTTGCTCCCGCTTTGCTTAACCCGGTACATCGCCGCGTCCGCGGCCCTGATCAGCGTTTCCGCGTCGCAACCGTTATCAGGATGGACGCTGATGCCGATGCTGGCGGAAACATGCAGTTCGTGCCCGTCAATCACGTGGGTCTCGCCCACCTTCTGCAAAAAGCGCCGCGCCGTGATGCCGGCGTCCGCGGGCTCGTTCACC
>Ga0116231_10010663_pt1 | contig 14618 bp, 17 predicted proteins | sample S1TSphgellanicum_2_FD_89695 | JGI IMG/M metagenome (GOLD analysis project Ga0116231, IMG submission 89695) | Host-associated microbial communities from peat moss isolated from Minnesota, USA - S1T2_Fd - Sphagnum magellanicum MG | ecosystem: Host-associated > Plants > Peat moss > Unclassified...
AAAAAAAAAAAAAAATTTTAATATTTTTTTACATTTTTTTTAAAAAAAAAAAATAAAAATATTATAATAAATTTTGGTATTGTTTTTTTTTTTTTTTTTTTTTTCAATTCAGATTTTAGAAAACTATCGAAGCACATAAAAAAATCATCTTGCATATAAAACATTATGCACATTTTCAATTATTATTTTTAAAGTTGGTTTTCAATAGATGGTTTTCACAAATTTGATAATCATTGTTTTCTTAGGTGGTTATTTCAACCTCATTACCATAACTAAATTTTTAATATTTTTTATTTTTTGAAACAACCTAAGAAGCTTTTAGAAGAAGCAACTTAGCCTAAAAATCTAGCTTGAAACTCTAAAATCCTCTAAATTTAGTCCTACTCATAGATTAGCCCTTTAGAATTTTTTACCTTGAATGACTACCCTTCAAATTTTGAATCCGAAGTTGAAACTAGGACTTAGAATCCTAGCTTGAAAATTATTAGTAATTACTTTCAAGCAAGGCATTAATTTTCACCCCTAGAATACCCATTAGAGTTTAGACCTATTTAGTTGAGAACTACCATTGGGTTGCTTTTATTGCATTAAGCAAATTTCAATTTTTTGAGTTTCTTTAAATAAGGCAATTCTCAAATGGCTAGTTCTCACTTGAATGGGAACTCAAGGGGCAATTTTCAATCCTTCAGTTTTCATGGTGAAAATTAGCTTGAAAACTTCACTGCTTCTCACCTCAAATTTGATAATTGCACAACGTTGGTGAAAACTATCTTTGTTGGATATAGCTTTATTTCTAATGATTACATGTTGTGGTTAATATTTTTCTTTTTCAATTTTGTAATGTTGCTCTTGAGTGGCAATGGTCCACAAGTATATTTGGCCAATTTTGGTGGTATTAGAAATACAAAAATATAAAATCCTAAACACCCTTTCATATTATTAGGCAATTGTGGTAACTTTTGGGTTTTTTTGGTTTTTTTAATTTTGGGAAAATGTTTTTTAAAAGAACAGGAATTTGAAATAGATCTTTTTTTAATATTTTTTCACAAAATGGCAAAAAAACACCCCAAAAGTTCACTAGTTGTAGCATCCACTCAAGAACCAAATGATCATATGCCATGATGTTGTCTTTCAAGAAGAAAAGACACCTAAACATGCATGCAAACAACATACCTAAATCTATTGAACATTTACATGTTGCTTTACAATATGATTGTCATGCAACAATATTACTATTACAACCGACACAAGCAACGTAAAACAACCCATGTATGATTGTAAAGGAGGTATCAACCCAATCTAATAGTAGTTTTCAATTATATCTGGGTTGTAGAAGTGGTATCAACTCAACCAAATATGATGTGAAAAGGTATCAATTGATCCTCTGATCATTGATAATTTCCAAGATATTCATCTTGAATTGTATGCAAAAATCAAACATAATGCACATCTTGATGATGGTTTTCATAACTAATGAGTTAAAGGGCTACTCCACAAGCTTGCCAATTATTATATTCAAGGTGCACCATCTTTTGGATGCCTCATTGAAACTAAAGACATACATGTTGAACCAAACACTTGTACTAAATATGTGTTTTAGCCCACAACAAAAACAATGGAAAGTAGCAATGCAAAATGAATATAAATCTTTTTTGCAAAACAAAACTTGTACTTTGATAGATATGCCAAGAAATCAAAAGGTCATCCAATGTAAATGGGTTTTTCAAATGAAAACTCTTGCATAAAGAGAGATCTCCAAGGCTAGGGTTGTAGCTCAAGGCTACTTCCAAACATATGGTATATTGACTAGGATTATATTTTCTCACTAATGGTCAAGTATGTGTCTTAGCCATAGACATTACTGAGGATCTTGACATCATTCAATTTGACATTAAAACAATTTTCCTCTATGTTGATTTGCATGAAGAGATAGCATGAAGAGATATAGTACATGTGCCACCTTAAAGGGTTAATTGTTACTAAGAAAGGAGGAAAATTATATTTACTCCACACAAGAGTTTTTATGGGCTTAAACAAGCTAATTAATAGTGGAACATGAAATTTAATGATTTCTTGGTGTCTTATCAAATAGATGTTCATTATTTAATTGGATTTGGGATAAATGTTTCAATTTGATGAAAATTTAGAATACATTGATTTATTTTTAAATTTTGATTAATCATAATCTATCAAATATCTTATCTAAAAATACATTTGAAATATATAATGTTCACCTAACTTCAAACCTAATTGTTGTTTATCTTTATTATATTAAAGTCCTTGAAATTTTATAATTAAGTTACCATAAATTCAACGAATGGCATGATGGTTTCATAATTATACTTAAAAAGGTTTCAAATATATATTATCTTGCACTTTTATTATAAACATAAAATTGGATTTCTCAAAGATTATTTTCTACTCATTTTTTTAAAACTTCAATTTGGTTTCTTTTTAAAGTTGTGCTTGTGGGTATAGGTAAATAGTTATATGGTAACCAATAACTTCAAGTGCGGTTATGATATAATGGATGGCAATGGCAAATGTAAAAATGAAAGCCTTATTTGTCAAAATTCATCTTTATTAATTAATTAAATTGTCAAAGTATTGTTTTGAATTCATTTCCAAAATTACATATTTTTAAATAATGTTGCATGATTCTACTTCCACATGAACATGATTAATTGTTATGAAGGTTTTCATGTTAATCATGATAACAAAAAATCAATCAATAATGAAGGTCATTTTATATGACACAATTTTGTGTTGCTTGAATAAAGGTCATGTTATGTGGTGACATTCTAATGAAAATTTTGGTACCAATGATAAATAAAATTTTATGCATGGTCACATAATAATTTAAGGCATGGAACATAACACATTAAATTATGTGACTTTATGTTGCAATTTTGAATAAGAAATCACCATGATAGAAATTCAAACTCATACTTAATAAATCATTAGGTTGATAATTGGTTATTCAAGTTGAAAAAAATTGCAATACATTTTTTAAAATGTTTCTATTACAACTAACCAAGCATGTTAGTATGATCTCTAGAATATAACAAATAGTTGTTATGTGTGTCACTAAATATTGGTAGTACTTTACATATGTCAATTCAATTTGAAAATGAACATTTTGGGTTGGATTTAGTCAGATAAACCAAATTGAAATAATAATATTGTTTTATTTTTTAAGCATTAACGCAAATATGGGACTCAAATTACCTAGGCTTGGGGAATTTTTTGGCCTCCCGTAAAACAACAAATTCATTCCACATCTTGAACCATAAAAATTTGTGTTCAGCTGAAACGTAGGAATAGGTGAACATCTAGAGTTTTTTTGTTAGCATTTTCGACTCTAAGTTCATATCATAATGCACATGTATCTCCCTCGAAATTTGCACCTAAAAAAGGATCACATATTGGCAAGTGCTTGTAAAAGGCCGAGTAATGATCCTTCTTCACTTGCTCCATAACTCTCTCCATCTATTCCCAGAGCTTAGGTGGTGAACGGTCTTAAGCATTGGGGAATTCTTCAAAATATAATTTGATTGCGACATCCTTAATTACAAAAATTTCTCGTTGTAAGAATAATGAAAAACAAAGATGAACAAGTTGAAAATAGAAGAAAAGAAGAGTCTTGGGGGGAATCTAAAATATGTCATACCTTATACATATATTCAAAAAAAACTTTTGATGTCAGAGAATGGCATGTCTTGTGGGACTTGGACTAACATTTTTTGTAAACCTCTACTAACAACACCTCCTTGAACTATTCCAAGGGGATAATCCCAATCGATTCAATTATGAAGAATTCATGAACAAGGCCGGGTTTTTATGTGGTCTAGCTCCACTGACCTATAGAGATATAGAGAGTAATGAAAACATAATCATTTCAATCTAACTTAATGCAAGAAGAAAAAAAAAAAAAAAGAAAAAAAAACAAAAAAATATCAAAATAAAATAATACAAAAAAAAAAAAAAAAAAAAAGGTTCAAGAACATACTTGTTGAGCTCCATCATGGCAATGAGAAGTTCAATAAGCCCATGAGAGGTGTCAAGGACAATTTAATCAATAGAGATGTGCCAAGAAAGCCCATCATTGTGTAGACAATTAATGTAAGGCAACCAAACTTACAACCTATGATTCCCATCCCACACAAAAAACATGTGCCTAGAGAGAAACTTCAAGTAAAGATTAGCAAGCAAGAATGACTCAAATCTCTCATTCTTAGACATCTAATGTCAACTCCAAGAAGACATGTGTTGTCTTGGAATTCCTCCTACCCCTTCCAATTGAAAGGTGAAACATAAAAAACTTTCTCCCCATCTCAATAACTAGTTTGGAACATTTGTTCCATCTTGAGGACTTTGATCTTGGGTGTAGGATGAACAACTGGCATGGATATCATCTGACACAAAGGAATAATCATCTAGGCTTTATTCTTCGGCACCATCTTGTACTTGTCAAGGACTTCAAAGCTATTGAACTTGGTCTAGTTTTGAACAGCTTGAATAGTCCTATCAAAGGACATGGAGTCTGAATATCGCAACACTTGGGAAATCTTCAAAAAAATTTAAAATGTTACAAATGAAAGCAATTTAGAATTTTACAAACAAAAGGGTACCCAATGCACCTAATATTTTAGGCATCTCCATAATCCTTATGACGAAAATAATTCTACAAGATATGTCCTGCAAAAGTAAACACAAGAAAGTTCATCATTCTTTCCTAAAAAAAGAATTAAGCTCAAAAGGTCAAGTTGAGGAAAAAAAAGAACTAAACATCCAAGGTTCTCTTTGGGTTTTAGATCGTTCCTTAAGCTCTTTTTGAGCTTCTTTCAGTGCCAAGAGACACTTTGCAAGGAAAAAAAAAACCAAACTCTAGCTCAGCTCCTTTTCTTTTGTTCTATCCAAGTTTCTCTTAACATCGAAAGAAGCTTGGATAAAGAAAAAAACGTTGAGATTGGGTAAGGCTCCAAATTTGGAGTTGGGCCCAAGCTCGACATATTATGTTTGCTCCATCTAACCTTCTCATAACACCAATTGAAACTTGGATGGAGAAAAAAATTGAGCTTTAGTTAGAAGTTGAGTTTTTTTTTTTGAAAATGGAGCTGAACTTGGGCCAAGTTCCATCTTTGGAGTCAAGCCCAAGCTTGATTCCTTTTCTCAAAATTATTTTGGCCGATCCAACATTGCCCTAAAATCTGAACTTGAGCTTGGATTTTTCTGAACATAAAAACTTGGAAACAAAGCAAGGTTGGAGTTCCAAGTTCTTACCTTGAAACTTTTGTTCTCCTCTTGAGGTGTGTTGAAATTTCCTAGGGTCTCTGAGCCTTTTCCTTTTTCCTACACAAATAAATCAAGAAAAATGACAATTCTAAAAATGAATACTTACATACATGTGTGGACTTAAGCCCTAACTCTCTACTTGGTGAAACCCTAAGAAAAGGCAAACAATTTGTTTCTAGAAAATTATATTTTATTAAATTCAGAATTAAAAACTAAAGTGGGGTTTCCAAACATTCAATTAACAATTTTTTTATCAAAACAAGAGTTTTTAAACGGTTTATGTTTTGACTGATTATTTAAATCAAAACTAAACTATGGAGGAAACTAAAGAACTAATTGAGAGAATGCTTGAGAAATTGAAAAAATTTCAATTGCACTTTGAATTAATCGAATTGAGTTTTACAAATACTAAGTTGTTTGAAATTATCCAACCTTCACAAATGCAACCATAAATTGATGTATGAACATTGTTAAACTGATCTATGAAGAAACCTAAACCCTAAAATCTAAACACATTTTTTATTAAACAAAAGTTTTTAAAAAAAACCCAATTGTACTAACATTTATTGAAGGATAAGGACTTTTGTCTTGTGTGCTATTACTGTCATCCCTTGAATCTTTGCCATAGCCTATCTCTACCTCCTTTGATGACAATAATCCATAGGTTAGAACTCATGAAATCTTCTTAGTTAATGTACTTTCATTCACACTACAATGCATTTGGGCCTATAATACAAAAAATCTTACCTCTAATGATTCCTCCCTCCCTTGAGAGAAATCAAACTCCTTTCTTCTTCCTAATACTTCTATATCCTTCATAGTTGCATAAAAAATGTATGAAAAGATATGAGAGTTTGTTAAAATACAACATAACACATTTCCATTCCACTCTAAGAAAAGACATAACACCTCTTGTCTAGAAACTTGAAGGTGTGTCTCTTAGTTTTCCTCGATGCCATTGTTAGCTTTTGTTGTCTCACTTTGATATGAGTCCACTTATTACCACATCTTCTTCTACTCCTGTGTTGGGCTATGGTCGAAAGTTCACTAGAGCTTTCTACATTTGCAAAACGTTTCATCTACGTCCATTTTGTGCCTTTTATACTTTCTTCTTTGAAGGATGTTGTCATTTCCCTATTATGCCCATGACTATTCAACTAATGTACACCTAACAATTATCAATTCAAATTGATTTTCTATGTGTCAAGACAACTCATTATTCGATGTGTTTATTGGGTCTAATGCCAATCATTAAATGGATTATGTAATAGTTATTAACAGTTTGTTATCATCCTTATTTATAACAAATTTTGTCCCCTAATGTAATTATGACAATTTAGTATTATTTCGTTGTTGTTTAGTTACATTACAAACATTTGGTAATGGATCCTTCAGACATAAAGATGAAATTCCAAAACTCAATCAACTACATTTCCATCTTACTCATCAAGATAACAGTTGTGAAGAATTATTGCATGTCAAATTACACTATTAAGATGATAAAATGTTTTTAACTACTAACCTAAGAAATGTTTTTCTGAAAATGTTTAATGAATTTTTAGACTTACCTTCACCTTATTTGTTTCATGTTTATAGTAACCCCCACAAATTTATGAACATATTTCTAAGTATATGAGAAATCTTAATTGGTCATACTCAGTCATTTTTTTTTTTTTTTTGTATTTGTTATTGTAATAAATATGCTTCTAGCAGCATCTTTTATCCATATGTTATTATTTTAGTTTTCCTCTCGTTATGAACATTCGTGCATCTAACCCACTTACCGAAAAATATTTTGTTTTTTTTAAAATGAAAGGTAATATTTAATAATTTCCTTTTTATATAATCATGGGTCTAAAAATTAAAGTGCAATTGTATGATGGATACATATTATAAAATTCTGATATTTTGACATTTGGCACAAAAATTGAATTTAATCCTTCCTAGGCTTACCCTTCCTTTTTGGCTAAATCATTCTACATCATGCCTAAGTTTGTTGCCTGTATCTCTTCAAATGCCTTGTGATAATTTTACATCATAAATCATTTTCTTGACCATTTAACCCATTTCATTTTTTAAAAATGTCATTCTTGATTTAAGTGTCCTCCTTTAAATTTTGTTTCATGTAAAGAATTATTTGGTCTCCCTCGAATAATAGTTCTTATTGGACTTTTAAAATAACTACTTCTTTACATGAAGTTCCATTGAGGCTATATCCATATTTTGTCCCTACCCTTACTATCCTAAATGTGCCCCTCATTTTCATTTGTTTTTAGATTAACTTCAACATACCCCTCTTCGTTTCTTTGAATATTTTACAAAGCAATGAAGCTCAAAAGTACATCAACCATTAATCCTATTCTTGGAGGTTTTCACTACCACTGAGCATACTTTATTTTATTTGATGGATTAGAGTGGGCTAAACGTGTAAAAAAAGGATTATTATAACATTCTTGGATTGTACTCATAATGACAATAACTATATCTTCTCATTCAACTATCCCAGAATTCATTATACCTAAATATTTCCATATTTATATGTTTGAACATTTGTTCTGGAAATTATGTCATGGCTAGTCAACTCTTACACAATTATTTAACAACTTCTAAGAAAATCACTAATGTATTTGGAAGGTGGATTGTTTTGTATAATCATGTTGTCAAAATGTTCCCTAGGGTAGATACTATAAGGTTTTAAGATCCCAAGCGTGGAAGATGTAACCAAATCAGATATCTGAAAATGAAAGAATTATTTTGTAACGGAGAAAATTATTTCATTAAACATTTGTCATGCCCGTACATGGCCTCATACATGATGGCCAGTTACGAACATGCCCATGTGCGTTTTTAGGGTTAATGTACGGTCTTAGGTGACTGTACGTTATTAAGTACTTAGGGTTTCAGTTTGTTGGCAGCTGTATAAAAGGCCAAGCCCTTCCTTTTTCTTTTTAGTTTTTCTAGAATTCTTTTGTTAAGAGAATTTCCTCCATAATCAAATAGGATTTCTAGATGCTCACGATGACCATTGCACGGCCACTGTCTACATACATTACATGTTCTTCTTTCTTTGCAATTCAATTCTCTCTTTCTTTCAATTCTAGAAAAACTCCATTTTCTTTTGCTTCATGTTGAAAGCGGCAAATTTTTTGTGCCTTTGAGTTCTTGAGTTGTTGCTACTAATGTTGCTACTAATGTTGCTGCTGCAAGAGGAAACATAAGTTGTTACTAGTGTTGATGTTGGTGTTGTTGGAGAGAGCTTGCGTTGTTACATTTCTACTAACTAATAAAGTAGGTTTCAACCTCCTCCCCACTCCTTTTCTCTTTCTCTTTCTTTTGCATAGAAACAAAAAATTGAAGACTCTTGAAGTTACCATTTAAATAAAATAAAATAAAATAAAATAAGATTTTAGCTTCGGCGGCCAACATTGCTATAGAGTAGCATAGCGCTGCCCACCATCGTTGTCAAATAGTGTTACCATGAGTTGCAGCGCCACCGCGAGCTCCAGCGTCGTCGCAAGCTGCAACACCACGAACCTGTAATGTCACAAGCTATAGCGCCATGAACTGCACCACCGTGAATTGCAGCGTTACAAGTTTGCAACGTTGCGAGCTTGCAATGCTACAGCACCACATTGCCATTGGCCATCGCTACGAAGCTCATGGGCGTTCTGCGATGCCATGACCTCCGATGTCACATTGCATTTTCATCCGTTCACGAACTTTTGTCCGTCTAGGGACATTCGTCAAACTTTTGTCTGTCCAAGGACGTTCGTTGGACTACATCCATTGGACTGTTGTCCTGTGTCCTAATGTCCTAACATCCTATGTTTTTTATCGTCATGTTATCTTACATTCTGCCATCCTGCCATTTGCATCTTACGTTTTGTTGTCTTGCCATTTCATTCGATGTCCGTTCATCACTATTCATTCCCATCAACGCATCGTATTCTTCAAACCGTACGTTGTGTTAGAACTTTGTAGGTAGTTTTTTGTATTGTTACAAAATTTTGGGGCATGGGACAACACCATGTCTTGAGATGTTGAGAGCACTACTGCTCAGCTAGAGCCCAAGTATCAGCTACGAAGTAACACACAATCCTTTGAGCTGATTTCTTTAAGTTCACGATCTTCATAATGGTACCATTAAGCATCTACAACACCACTATCATCAAGTACAACTCATATTAGGAATTCAGGTTTAGGTTACATTACATCAATGGTCCATCAAAGTTCGTTTGGAGGGGCTCATTAGTGGGGTACACCTGTTGTCGCATCGGCTTTCACACCATCACCATATATTCCATTGTAAGCCGTTACCTCTACACCCATATACACCATGGAAGTCAACAGTTCCTCTAGGAGAATTGAAAAATTCAAAAGAAGGCCAGGTACTCTTTTTTTGAAAGAGTTCAACGCAACTTTCTCAATTGTGGTCTGTGAATTGGAGCTCAAGTATGGCACTAATTACATCGAGACGTTCGCATTCAAACAACTGGCCCGTTATGTGCACTATGAGGCATTAGATGTTTACAAATAACATTCTCCAAGATTTTGGGTGTCACCTAGATCCCCAATCCAACATATGTCATAGCCATAGCCACCACCTCTCAAGCTGCACTTCAAGCTACCATCGCACATCATGGGACTATGCCTAATAATCCAGATCCGATACCTACTTCAATAAACGTTTCTCCTCAACAATTCATTGTTGTTGCCGCAAACATTCCTCCCACCATCGATGCACAACCTTTTGCTAATCCAATGGGGGAATTTTTTCGAGTTCCTAAACTGGAATTTTTGGTTAAAAGTTCTGAAAAAATTTCTATAGCTTGCCATTTTCTTTCGGCAGAAGTATGAAACCCTCAAGATTTTTTACATGAGGCTTCTCAAACTTAAAGAGGATACTCAAATCTGGAAGCTGCCCATTAATATTTTCGTTCATTAGAAGGTACTCCGACACTCCATGCACAAGTCTTGTAATGGGCTTTTACAGAATTTGGAAACTCGTACACTTTGCTAGATGTGTACAACAATTTTGAAAAGTTGGAACTGGCTCATGCACACTATGAGGCTAATAATATGAGGCCTCCTTCACGTTCAAGGCCTGAACCTCCACTAGTTGTGCCAACCAAATCATCACATTCTTCTTCAAGGGCTAAAGCAGTGCATTCAGTTACACCCATCCTACCTTCTTGCAACTATTATGGCAATCTTGTTCACAAAGCAAGTGAGTGCAACATTCCTTCCGAGGATCTCTTTTGTGATTACTATGGGAAAGAGGGACATCAGGAAATTGTTTTTTTTGCCAAATTCCTAGAAAGGAAGCAATTCCGATTACCACAACAAAATCTACTAACATCTTTCACTGTCCCTCAACCAAAAGCCAAGACACCTCAACCTTTCACTTCGGCTTTGCCCACCAAAGGTAATTCCAATGAGAATGCGAAGAAGAAAGAGCATAATGCTAACAAGAGGGAGGTGCTTCAAACGCATGCAATTCAACTTCAGACTCTACAAAATGAACTCGAATCATTAAGGGCCCAACTTGCTACTCTAAAAGGCAAATCCTCCCAACTAGCTAGTCATGCCCAACCTATACAAGGTTCAAGATCACAGGAACGACCTCTTAGGTTGTTCTATGGCCTCCCACACATGCCATGGCTAGGGAATATGTTTTTTCCAGTGCACACAATTATAGTCTCACTACTTTTTTTTGCTACTTTACTACTTCCGATGTCGTGGCACAAGAGGCTAATGTGGCACCCAAAGTTTCTACCACTAGGCAGGTAATTCAGACTGATGGACTTGCATCTGGTTCAAGTCGTATTACTAGGGTTAGAGGAGCTTAAGCAATCACGCCACAATCTTTTCATCCTCTCAACATGGAAAAAGAACGCGCTTTGTTGGCAAGGGGGGAGGAGACTACTACACCACAAGTTGTTAAGGCATCAAATTCCCATGTCCCAGGAGTACATGTACATTAAGAAAACACACAAGTTTCCATTGATTAGCTTATGGAATGCCAACTTCAAATGCGTGAAATGGCGCAAAAACTTGTGAGTACACCATTGTTTTGTTTTCAAGATTTGAATCTAAGCACCAGGGACATAATTGCAATACTAGAAGATACCTTAAACACTACATCACGTCTTCTACCAATCCTTAATCCACATGTTACAGAGGTCCCATCTAACACCTTGGAGAAACATTTGATTAACTCATGTGTTGCAGATGGCGTTCGTAATCTGATGACATGCTCCTAAGTTCCTAGTTAGACCCAAGGCGAGTCTAAGTTACTCAAACAACAAAATTGTGAGGAACTCGGGGCACACTCCCAGCTTTCAGCACTGAAAGGGGTAGAGGGGCGTGCTGAAGTTTCGGCATAGGACTAGGAAGAATGACAAACTTTAATTATTTACTCGAACCTACATCAAACCAACTAATAAGTTAGTTAGTTTATTTTCTTGAGCACCCTTAGTGTTAGGACAAGCCATAGGCAACTTTGGACTCACAAGACTCACCACGGCCCTGACTTGAAAGAAGCCACCACCTTCCCCCATATAGTATTCTCTGCATCTCTCTATGGCACCTACGTCCAAATGGCTTTTTGTCCCAGGACTCCTAAGGAGGAGTCCCAAAACTGTCCCGGTTTGAATTCCTAGGACTTTGCAAAGTCATAACTTTTTGCTTAGACCTCCGATTGGGATGAGGTCTAAAGCAAACTTGTAGCTCTCCTCGATAACATTCCAATAGTGTATTGCACTCCACCTGCACGCATTAGGGTCAGGTCGATTTTCGACTTTTAGTGGTCAGAAGTTAAACTGCCAATTTGATTCCCAACCCTTCTTTATGCCATAATGTGCACTGCAGATGTCCAAATGGCCCATGCAAGCTCATTTTCAACATCTATATTTTGATAACTTTTCAATGATATAAAAAACGCCGTAATGTGAGGTGTTTTGACCCATGCGATCGAACTTTGAAGTTTTGGGAGTCCCAAAGGACTCCCAAGTCCCAATTTCGAAAGTGTGAGTTTCATCCTCACACTCTCTCAAAATAGGGTTGCGACATCTAATCACTAGTTCTAATATGGTTAAACTAATGGACTTTCCTACTTTTGATTCTACACTCACATACTAGAAGGGAATTAAGAACACCTCACTTGTGGATTTGTTACTTAGCAAAGGTGTTGTGGATAGCTATTTTCTCCACAAAGTCTCTCAGTCATTTCCAAAGGTGGTGCTTAATGAGAGAATTTCCATCGCCATCGGAGTTGCCATTGTCAACAATATTGGGTCAACAATCCAAGTGGGAGGACATACACCCAGAATGGTACTTCTTGATACAGGTGCCCAACCAGTGATTCTTCGAGTTCAATTCGCCAAAAAGATGGGCATGCTTGACTTTAAACTATGAAAATCTATGTGGCAGATTTGCACTATTAGTGGGAGCGTAGAGGAGGTATTTGGGAAAGCTTGGATTTGATTACACTTAACTTCAATGAAGGTATAGATCATGAACTTTGCTTATAGGTCAAATGTTTCGTCACCAATGCCACTAGTTATGATGCGCTCATTGGGCAAGAGGCCCTATTCCCACCAAACTTCACAATTGACAATTGGTTCGAGCATGCGTACTACTAAGTGGATTGGGAAATGATGGCCACCACCTAAGATACATACCCCTTGATTTACATGGGAACCATAGTCCTATGGTTCACCATTCACTACAACAACAGGGGGCTATTTTGCGATCCACATATCATCGTAAACAACAAAGAAAAAAGTTTCCGAAAACCCGCATTTGCGAACCATAACTCCTCGCAAATTGTTAAGCCTTTGTGATACCATAACATTCGCGCATGTACAATCGCAAGTCCTTCACAACTCCCGAACTTGATACAATCGCAAAACCTTTACGATTATAACTGCTTCTATATCTTGTTTGCGATTAACATTACATCGAAAACTATTTGCAACAAACCCATCGCCGCAAAGACTTAGCAAATCGACTCAAAAGTCTATCGGTTTCCGAAATAAGGTCTATCACAAACCCTTAGCGGCATTTTGAGAATCCCAACACGTTTGCGTTAGATCCTATATCGGAAACCGATAGGTTTTTAAGATCTCACGCAAACTTTTTGGGATTCTCATAATGCCATTAAAAGTTTGCGAAATCTATGATTTCGCAAACGTGTTCTAGAATGATTTTACCCCCAAGAGTGTAGCGATGTCTGTGACATGGTATTATTGGTCTTTTGGCTTTTGTAGTGTTGCAAAGAATTATGACTTGCAAATTGTTTTGAGATGCACTGTGTATCGCAAGAGCATGGCACTGTATTCTTATTTTGGAAGCAGGGTTTATTTGGGTCACTTTGGGCCGCAAAAAAAAAATTTATATCAAAATTTCAAAATTTACAATGTAAAAGGGTTTGCAACCCTTGGGTATCTAACACACTAGCTATCTATCTAGACCTCCTTCCCCTCTTGGATTTCTTCCTTGAATCTTTCTTCCTAGTGTTCTCTGGTGGAGGGGGAGGCTGATCATCCTCCTCCCTCTCTTCATCGTCCCCCTGCCCCTCCTCCTCCTCCTCCTCATTATTCTCTTTATCTTTGCCCCCTGTAGAACCTTCATTTCGACTAACAAATGAACTGGGTCCACTGCTAGTGGTAACACTGGGAACAGGTAGCACACTGGGAGCAGTGCTACCTGCTCTCTCCTCCTCATCATTGCTGCCCTCGAAGCTCTCACTCTCACCCTCAGATGCCTGCATTTCAACATGCAAAGCTTAATTAACACCATAAATGAAAATCTTGATTCAAATGAAAACAATTTCTACACAAACAGAAATTGAATCCCAACCAAACCCACTCACCAATAGTGCATCAACATGTTGAGAAAGATGCTCCTTGCCATGCTCCAGGCCCATATTCATTTCTGCAGCTGTGATCTTCCTCTTGTACCTCTTGTACTGTCCCCATAATACAACAGGTAAAAAAAAGGCATAAAGAATCTATTCAAGTCTTCAACCACTTTTGCGAAGCGCAGACCTTCGCATACTAACACTTGCGAAGCAGCTTGTGAAACAAATCGCATCGCATCTACTATCACAACCCAAAAGGCCAAAACTCCATATACCTGTCTTTGCGATGCAATTTGCATCGCAAAGGTATCGCAAAGGTATCGCATCGCAAAGGTATCGCAAAAAGTCCAGTTTGATTGGACAGAAACTCACAAGCATGTGAGTCTTTGCAGGAAAGAAATGGAGGAGAGGGTTTAGGGTACTTACAAATGTTGCTTTGAGGCCGGGAATGCCACCTTGC
>Ga0116231_10010664_pt1 | contig 14617 bp, 6 predicted proteins | sample S1TSphgellanicum_2_FD_89695 | JGI IMG/M metagenome (GOLD analysis project Ga0116231, IMG submission 89695) | Host-associated microbial communities from peat moss isolated from Minnesota, USA - S1T2_Fd - Sphagnum magellanicum MG | ecosystem: Host-associated > Plants > Peat moss > Unclassified...
CTCCTCCTCCTCCTCCTCCTCCTCCTCCTCCTCCTCTTCTGCCTCCTGCTGCATCTTTTCTATCCATAGCATATTGAGGAATTAAAAAGTAATGTTTTTTTCTTCGCTGCTGCAATAATCCTTCCTGTGAGTGCTGTACCGCCATGCAAAAGAAGCTTCTTTTTGAACAATCCAAAAAACTCTTTTCTTGCATCCATTGCGTGCAATTACCATGCACAAACAATGGGTATGTCTTCATTACCAACTGTTTTGTTCAGGAACAGAAAAGCCAACCTCCCCTCTTTCCCCAACAGAAAGAAAGAATTTCAAGTTTCCCGATTTCACACCCAATTTCACAAAGTTGTTAAATGATTCCAGATGAGCTGCTGATTGATCTAAGTTTCTAAAAGGCAATCTGCCCAACCCTAGAATTGAAACCCCAAGACCAAAAATCAAAGGAAAAGACACACCAAATATGGGGATGTTCGATGATGCATTATTAGCTCTCCAAGAAGAGAGGAATTTCTGATTTCAAGGACAAAATTCCAAACTGTAGATAAAGAAAATCAACAAATAAAATTTCTTAAAACCTATATTCTTCACACCCAATTTTCCAAGAGATCTCAAAAGAGCAGCAACACGTTTGCTTTCTTACAAACTGAAGCCCATATAGTACAGGGAGAAGTCCAAGGAGAAAAGTTTGGAACTGTACAGATCAAGGATTCAAGACCAAAACATATATTGAAACCCAAATGCAAACAAAATGCAAACGAAATCCCCCAAAATACGAAAAAACACAACAAAAAAAGTTACAAACAAAGAAGGTTGCAAAACCTAAAGGTTCTCAAGTGTGGTTACAAAAAGTTTGCTGAGAAGTCGACAAATTCTCTTAAGCTTTACCAAAAACAAAACACTATATAAAACAACAGAAAACCCACAAATCCTTGAGTGAGTTCTTACCAGAAAAACACTAAAGAAACAGAAAAAAACGTTGTCAAACAAATTTCTTCAATTTTCACAAAAAACAAAAAACACTGTAGAGAAAAAAAATTTGATAAAAACAACACCACCATCTGCTACAAAAGCACCTGCTCCTCCCTCACCCAACCTATCCCAGAACTATAATTGAGATCCAAGAAAACCCAATTGAGATTGGTGAGGAAGAGAAAGGAGCAAATGGGTTTTTGGTGAAGGTGAAAATGCTTCACCAAGAGAAGAAGAAGACAACAAAAATGTTGTTTTGTGGAGGAGAGGAGAGAAGAGAAGAGGAGATATTTTCAACAAAACCAAAAAGAACCAGAAAAACAAAAGTGGGTTGTTCTTTCTTCTTTTTTCTTCAAGAAAGTGGAGGGCAAACGAAACCCAATCCCAACCCAACACCCATCACCACTCCAACCTACTAAGTACTACAAACAACAACCTAGACCTCTCCACCACCATTCTCAAACCTTACTTCACAAGAAAGATTTTTCATTTCCTTTCTTTTCTCTTCCCAAATTCTCTCTTCTCTTCTCTTCTCTTCCCAAAAACAACAAGCAAATTGTCTTTTCTTCACGAAAGAAAGAATAAAATTTTCTCATCTCTTTCCCAAAAGAAGAATCAAATTTCTCGCACTTTGCCTAATTCTTGTGCATTTTTTCCAGCAATTAAGTGGGTGTATGTGTGGAGAGCTTTTTTGTGGCTAATCTGTGTGCCTAGCAAGCTTCTTCCTGTCATCTAAGGAATATTTTGCCAGAATATTATTATGTAATAAAGTTATCCGTAAAGTCAGGCGATTAGGGACCGCGAATGGTCAGTTTTGGCATAATAGGGCATCAAACGCAACTAGGAATGAAATTTTACAAAACGAAATAACTGGAACCCAAACTAGTTTTCCACCAATTTTGGTGATGAATTGAGTTTCATCCTCTCTTTCCTTTTTCCTGAGCGCCTCCACTGTTGCTACATATATTTTCACTCCTCCTACCTGTATAACTACTGTAATTACTCTCTAACCTTATGCATTAAATGCTGAGTTTCAGCATTTCATGCTGAGATTTAATAAAATTTCCTTACTTTGCAGATACCACTGAAAGAGCGTATAGGGGGTGAAAGAGAGGGTGACTTTACGGAGAACTTTAATATACAGATATCTTCCATCTCATTTATTTCATCCTCCTTTTGCTTGTAGGTATACAAAACATACATAAATTTATAGGGTCTGTGTGGAAGAGGCTTGTAAGGAGATTGTTTAGAATGGGAGCCTCCCTTCATATTAGTGTACAAAACATACTCATATGGGTAGGTATAACACAAATGCTTTACAGGATCTCTGTGTCTACCTTTCAAAATGGGTAGCCTTGAATTCTTTGGAGGAGTTTTCTTGAGCAAATTAGCACTTAAATGTTGTAATGGTCTCATTGATCAGGTCACTGGAAGAGACTGTGTGGCCAATTAGGTGTGGGGGAGTTTTTTAACCATAATAACTGAAATTGTAAACCTTACCTTGAATTTTTTAAAAACAAGTTGATACTCTTAAGAAAAATATTAGGCCACCCCACAAAAGGTCACGGGCAGAGCACAATAATACCTCGTAGATGGGCAGGACTCTCACAATGAGCCAAAATTTTGCATCACAATTACTCTAAAAATTAACATAGGCAAAACAACATGTTAGTTTTGATGTGTTCTCAGGTTCCTTTGTTTGCATTTTTAAACCCGGGGTTAGGGTTCTTGTGACCTGGATCCAAATCAACACCCTTTTGGTGGAAATGGCACAAGCACCAGGTTCTGCAAGTAGCCTTTTGCTAGAACCAAAATTGAAACTCCAATCAAAAAAAAGGGGGAAAAAAAACACATTTTTAAAGTTTAAGGTAGACAAGTTGAATTTTTTGAAGAGTTGGTGAGTAAGCTAAAACTCTATATTAGTTGAAGAACTTCATCTATAACAACCCTAGCTTTAATTTGTTTGTAAAATTCTATACCTATACAAACCTTCAATCCTCCAAAGTGTGTAATATACAAGGCAAACCAGTTTCCAAACCAAGCTCAAAGGTTGTTGAATTTGAAAAAGATGTGCCCAAACCAAAACCAACCATTGAATTTAGAAATTTGAAAAACCAAACTCAAACTTACACCCAAAAAACCTACCAAAACTTATTTTAATTGTCAAAATTAGAATTGAAGGCTTTTTTTAGAGAAACTTTTTTCCATCATTAACATTTTTTTTTAATACAAATATGGTCCATATATAGGGAGTTGCGTATGTGTAAGACAAAGCCCACAGGTGGTGGCATTCCCAAAATAAGGGCCAAAGACAACAATGGTAGCCAAGTTAAGCCCCACATTTTGAAAATGTCCCCCCTCCCATGGATTTTAACATGGTGCACTTGTTTTGAAGTTTGCTTGTATATTTCTTAACTCCAAAAATATGGTTCCTAATTGTTAGAAAGGTTCTTTTTTTTTATTTCATAAAATAACATTGAAATTTAAAACATGTGGAAGATTTAAGGCCATGGGATTATTGCACATAAAATTTTGTGCACAAACACATGAAAATCTATTTATTAAAAAAGATAGTTTGTTTGTGTTGTTTGTTTTGTTTGTCACATTGAGATCTCCAAAACGATAGTGCCTTGTACCATGCTCTTAGTACCACTGAAAAGCATTCATTGAGTTTTTAGCTTACTTATTAATCAATAAATTAATTTGTACATTTTGATTAAATGTCGCATGTCATTTAGTCATTTACGTAGAGTCTCAAATGCAATTATAAAAGCAATTTGATGGTTAATCATCAATGAATGTCACAAATAATGAATGACATATATTCATTTTTTATTAGTATTTTCATCTAAAGTTATGATAATCACAAATTATTATTGCATGTACAACTGAAATTTGGATTTGTCATATTATAATTGTATATGTGATTATGATCATTTGCAACTATGGTGATACATAGGATTGTTATAAGTGTAGTCACAAAATGACTTCATTTGAACCTTAGTTGTAAATTAATCATAAATATAAAGTTTGAATGAACAAGATTTCTTCCAAAACATTTTCATGTTAAAAAGTTGCACCCATAACATTTTTTTAAGACTTTTAAACGTTTTATTGAAAGTTGGGGCATAAAATTGAAGCCATAATATGATTTTTTTAATAAGATAATTATAACAAGTTTTGTTAACTTGATAAGTTTCAACCAAAAAAATCATGTAAATTGTGAAAATAAACATCATTTTTTGGTTGGGATGAAAATCTTTTTACTTGTAAAGGAATCCATAATTATCAATTTATGACATATAACAATAAAAATTTTATCAAATATTAATCTTTTTTTAAATGACCTAATATTTCATTTTGATGATATTTTGTAAACAATTGATCAACAATATAAAGCTTTGTGGGTTGCTACGTGTAGTGAAATTATGTTTGTGACATCTTAAGTGGTATTTCTTAACATGAAGACACCCTCTAATCATACTTTGTACTTTGTATATTTATATCTTCCAAATCTCATTACGTAAGGTGCCAATTCAATCCTAGATGCAAAAAAACATCACTGAACTATCAACTTTCTATTTGATTATGGTTTGGAAGGCTAAAAGAGTATTTTTTTAATGTGTAAAACAACAACCACAAGCAAAAGTGTAGAAGATGGCACATTTAAAGGTTCAAAGGGAACAATTTATCACTTTAAGTTTTTGCCCTTCCTTCCATCACTTTGTGACCATGAGAATTTATCAAGAAATTTCATGCACCCATAGGTTTTTCAATTGATCTATTTGTGGCAATTCGAACCTTGGGTTCATGACCAAGGGTGGACATGACAAAAGAAATGAGCTAAGAAAGAGGCCAAGTTATTCCAAGACTCAAACATTTTCACCAAAGTGGAAAAATGCAAAACAATAGGTCCCAACATTTTTGTGTGGATCCCCACTTTGGGAGTTGGGAGTTCCAAGGCGTTTTAGATATTTGGAACAAGGTTTAAAAGACCAAACCTACTTCAAGTCAAAACATTGTTAAATGATTAGAAACATTTTGAAGAGTAGATAATTAAAGAAAGGTCATATGCCCAAATTCAAAATTCAGAACACAAGTTATGGCCATTTGAAAAGTCATGAATCAAATTGCCAAAATCATTTCTAAACATCAAGATGTCCAATACAAGGATCAAATCAACTTCGATTTGGGAACTTCAATAACTTTTGGAAAGTTGATTTTAGAAACTACAACTTTTTCTTCAAATCAAAGTTGAATCAAAGTTTTAAAATCAAAGTTGAAACAAAAAAAAAATTAACATAATTTTGAAACTCTCATTTGTGATTTTTTTTTTAAATGTCATTTGGATGTAGCCCCCATGAAAAACTACTGAATATATTATTATAATACCCTGGTTGATTCGGTAACAAGGTGCTTAATTAAAAAAAAAAATTATCAATTATGTTTGACAATAAAAGTTAAAATAACTTAAAATTCAACATTATCCTAAATAATGAAGTTATTGTGCTTGAAAGCTTCATTTAGATTTTTGACATGGTGTGAATTATTTTTGAGAAATTTTGAAATTTCCAAAAAATAATTAATTTGTGTTCAACTAAAGTATAGGGAAAAGTGTGATGATTCCTCCCAAGTTCAAGCCATGGTGTGTTTAATGAATTTTTGTTTGCTTTTGGCTTGTTTATGCATCATTTTGGCTCCAAACTACACCAACAAAGTACAACTTTTTTTCTTAATTTGTGCAATTTCGCATGACAATGAACATGACTTAAGAACTTGTTTTAATCACATCCTATAATTTTCATATATTCCCATTAACCATTGGGGTATAAGGAATACACCATGTGATCTTCCATTCCATTGCACAATTAAGATCTAATAGGATTGTTTACCATTAATATCATTTGACAAACCTTGGTTATGCAAAATAATATTAATTTAACATAAATAAAATTTAAATGTTGTAGTCCAAGGCACAATGAACCATTTACTTTTAATATTATTATTTTTAACATAATGAATATTGAATTTTATCTCTCTCTTTTTTAATTAAATGAAAGGCTAGAGTAAAAGATAACTTTTTTTTCAAACTTTATGATAAATTTTTCTTATTTAATTAGAAAATTGGTTCAAAAAATCATATATAGTGTATCACATTATAACTAGTTGATACATTAATATATTATATAGTCAACAAAATTATACATAAAGGAAATAGAATATATGGATTAATTTTATCCAGTATTGAAATAAAAATCTAAATATCAATATATTTGAATCCTCATGATGGAATTATATACTTAAAAATGGATTAAATTACTAACTATGTGATATGTGTGTGTGTGTGTGTGTGAAGAAGTTGTCCAAAATCCAAACCTAACTACCAAGCATTATTTTCCCATGTCCACCTACATGGATATGAAAAGGCATATTAACATGCTTATTTCCATGTACATGTTATGTATGTTAAAATAATCTAATAACTTATTAATCTAATCTAACAATAAATCATGTGATGGAAAACAAGTAATTACTAATTAATGAATAGGAACAAACAAGAAAAAATCTTCTTTTCTTTGATTAATGAAATATTTGACTTTTCATGCTAACCAATGTTTGGATATCTAGTTATGGACTTGTGGGGCATGAATCAACTAGAGTTAAACACATGTTTTGTTTTATTATGAACATTTATTTCAAATGCTTGAAAATAGATGAAGGTAGAATTAAGGTTTCAATAACAAATTTATAAATGTACATCACAAATTTACATACTTCATGGGTTTGTTCCAAATCCGTGTGAAATCTATCATTTCATGGTTTCATATTGTTTAAACACAAATGTCGTGCATTATTTAAACACAAAAATTGTGTGCATGATTTTCGTGTGTAAACAACATGAATATATAACATTAATGTATAAACAATATGAATAGGCATATGACATTCGTGTTGTAACAATGCGCATGACATCAATGTTTAAACAATACAAATAGATGAATGACATTCGTGTCTATTCCATACACTAGAAGAAATCTTATAATATGTAACCATTCAATTTGCAACTCCATGCAACTACCTATCATTTGCAACTTTGTTTTATCATTTTTACAATTAATAACTATCTTTTAAATTTATGACTATTTTTGCGACTATGGTGTGATTATTAAATTACACATCCTTCCATATTGACTAGCTTCTTGAATTTTTCATTCAACAATAGGCTCTTATGTTCATTTAGTTGCAAAATTAGTTGCAATTTGGTTACTTATTATGGTGTGTTCATACATTTAATGTACATTAAGGTTTTGTGGACTACATTAAGAATATACTCTATAGATTTTATTCAAAGCATATTAAACATATATTTGACCATATTATGGGCATATTGTATTGAAAAAAAGAAATTGATTTTGTATGGTTCATTTTAAAATATACCATCTTTATTAAGGTATGATTAAATTATGGTAGCAAGGTCATATTAATATGATATAATCGTTGTATCAAATGAACATTAATTATTAATAAATTATTATTATTAAATAATTCATTAGTTAATATAAAATATGGACTAAATAATTTTATTTAATCATTTACTTATATTTTAACTAATACCAACTAATTAATTAATCAATTATTATTTAGTTAAAAAATATGAAATAATAGTTAGTTGATTAAAAATTACTTAATTTCTATCAACAAGTCACTAAGTTTATAAATAAATAATATACATTTAATATTTATCAATCAATGATTTGTCAATATATATTAAATATTATTAAATATTTAATTACTATGAAATAACTAATTATTCTAAATAAAATTTTCAGATAATAATTATATGATTTCCTTATTTAATTAATTCTGAAATATATGATTAAATCTGAAATATCTCAATAATCTGATAGGTAGTTAATTAATCAAAAGGTATGGTGAATAGCTAATGACTATTTAATTAATAAGTATTTAGTCAGCCAATGAATAATAAAATTTTCATTCTTCACAAATCAAATTGTCTAGTTACTATTCATGATTAATTAAAACTGATTTTATTTTTACTTATTAAATATATAATATTATATATATAATATTTATTTTAAATTAATTTATATTTCATCAAAAAGCAGTAATTATTTATTATTTTATTAATGTTTATTAAACTATTTGATAGTTAATATTTATTAATAAAACATTCTAGTCAATAGTTAATCATTGTTAATAAGTTAATATTAATGGCTATTAAAACTGATTTAGTATCTACTAATTAAGTTAATAAATTAATAAATTAATAATTTATATTTAATATTCAGGAATTACCAATTAATTCATTTTTTTAAAGATTATCAATTAACACCTAATTACTTTTTATTTAATTAATTGATAACGAGCAATTTAAAAGGTTTATTTTCAGAGGTAAATTTTTACTTAAATAATTGTATATATATATAATTTTATAAGTAATTTCCAAATAATTGGATATATTAAAAACTTAAATGATTAATTTGTGGCTTGATAATCAATTAAATTTAATGAAATAATTTATTACTTTTGGATTATTATTATGAACCAATTGATTAATTATTGGAAACCATGAAGGAATAATGATTACTGTTACTTCTAAAATTATTAAAATAATTAAACAATAATATGTGGTAAGTAATTTTGTAAGTGGATGGTTGGGTAGGTAATTAATTATTAGTTCATTAATTAATTACTTATTTCTTTAAACCTATTTTGTTGTATAATTTACAGAACTAAAAACAAGCACAAAACTTGTGGGAGAATCATTTTTAGTTGTAATTGAATTTGTGATTAAGGTGTAACTAAAAGGTTTAACCCATATGTTTTGTTTTCTAATGTCATCTTACAAAGTATATAAAAAAGATGCTTTCTTTTTGGATTCACATTAAAAATCATGTGCCATTTGGGATGAGCTCAAAAAAGCTTAACCCTAAAGGCAAGACATAAAATAAAATAAAAGCATTTACATGGGTACTTTTTTAACTCGCCCACTTTTCTACCTTCCTATTTAAGTAGCTAGGTAGATAAATAAATAAGTAGCTTAGGTAAGTATGTATCTTGGGTGGTTAGGTATTTTTTTATGCACAAACTTACCTACACACCTATGTAAGTAATTTTTTATTTTATTTTATTTTATTCCAAAATTTAATCATGTGCCACATGGCAACTTTTGATCGTGCCATGTGTCACAATATAAATACATCTAAATCAAATAATCATAATGGATGGTTGAAATCACCATTTCAATAAAAATATATATTACAAATTCCACATGTTAATTTTTCCTTTGTCCAAGTGTCATCATGTAAATAATTAAAATTGGACCATCTTGATTTTTCCTCATTATATCTCATATAAAATCATGTATTAAAAAATTCCAAATTTTGCCACGCGGCAAATTATGATTAGAGAATGTGTTGAAATTTGATTTTAAATTAACATTATTTTAGATTAATATTTCAATAATAAAAAAATTCCCAAAAATTTATTATGTTGACAAATGGCAATTAATGATAAGATTATTTACTAGTCGCAAAGGAATGATTAATAGTTACAAACGTTATACACTAGTCAAAGGATGGAAATGTATACATTAACCATATATTTCATGCATGGGAAATGTGTCGACATCACATTAAATCATCATTTGCAACTAAAGGTTCAATGCAACTTCACTTATGCAAGTAAGGGATTTTTAGTTGCAAAGTTGATTGCAATTACTTTTTAGTCATAAATTGTAGTCACAAATTGATGTTTTTCTACTAGTGATACAAACCTATGAAAAGTTGATTTCACACAACTATTATTACCAAATTGTGACCCATGAAGTTTATGATGTATGTGGGAATTATGTACAAAACAACATAAATTATTGTAATGAACAATGGTCAAAATTGACACATATGTCCCATTTGGTTACAATCTTGTCCTTTTTTATTAAATATGTCCATTTTTCAATCATATTTGACCAAGGGGTAAAAAAATCACTTTAGTCAATTAAACTTATCAAAAATTACATGCCATTTTAATAATAAGGGCCTCTAGTCAAATTGATCAATTGTTGAATCAAAACAAATAGGGTAGTCAAGTTGAAAAGCCTTGAAAAGCTAAGAATTTTTATAATGTTATTGCAAAACCCAAAACAAAAAACTTGATTGTTTGAGGAGCTCAAACCATTTTCTTATAAAATCTATGAACCTTAAAGTTTGGATTCTAGACAAGGCAATGTGCAACCTTAAACCTCACCTAAATCTAAAACCCATACCTTATGAAAAATGGCTTAAAATCTGAGTTCAACATTTTGTTTTAAGGATGCATGCTTGAACTTTTAAATTTAAAGTTTACACATGTCAATGGTTTCAACTTTAAAACCATGGGGGATGAATGAACATTAAATAAAAACAATCATACAATTTATCTCACATGATTATTGTGATTTTATGCTTAAAACTTAAGTCTACATTGAAACGATCTTGAGTTCAAACTTCTTAGGTGTATTTCATTACATAAACCCAACCAAACTTAATAATGGCTTGGGAATTTCGTCAATTAGATGATGTGAGGGAGCTTGCCAAGATCAAGCTTGGGGATTGCCAACTCCCACCATTCAACTTGCAATTGATATGCATCTACCATAAATTCAAAAAAACCCATCCTTTGGAGTTTTTGGGCAATGACACCCCCTCAAATAAAGATGATTCTTATTTGTTTTTAGAAGAAGGATTATTTAATGCCTTGGAATGGGATCCCAAGGAATGGCACTAAGAGGAAACCCCTAGTAAATCAAATTATGCCCTTTTCACCACTACATTTATAGGTCCAAAGGTACAAAATTATCATTCGGGACCAATAAACTCTAGCCACCTCAATACTCGCCCTCTCTAAATATGGCATGACCTTGAACCATAGCTCAAAAATCCTTAAACGTGTGTTGCACAACTCATGACCTAAAACAATTGTTGCATTCCTCTAGCCTATCTTTTCACAAAGAGTTTTAATGGGCTTCAATGGTGCATGTGAGGTTTGTAATCAAAATTTCCTTAAATTTGCCAAACATTGTTCCTTCACATGTTCTAAAATGTTGAATGTTTGGGAGGCCTATTATAATGTTGCCACCGTTGTCATGCACTCTAACGTTGACATTTACAACCATCATTATCAACACACATAAATTAAACAACATAAAACCATATAAATCTTGTGTAGTTTTTATTCAAACACGAATTTTATTCACATACACTAAAACTTGTTACCTAACACAACCATAGGAATCCAAGTACTATACATCTTGTAAAACAAAACAAAATTCAAAACATAAACTTTCTTGCAAAGCAAATATAACACACAACACAAGAGTAAGGTGGTTTCAAAATTTAGAAAATTAGATTTTGATCACCCAAATCCCTACTTAATCCTAAACATGAAAAGTTTGGAACCACGGTCACACTTGAATCAATTCCAACCTTACTTACCTTAAGTTACCTACAGTAACTAAGATAAAAACAAATAACTATCATAAACTTCTAACACCTCATGGGGTGCCTTAAACCCCTTGTTTATTTTTTAACAACAAATGTTTTTTGGCAACATTGGCCATATTTTTCAAGATGAGTCAAACACCACCTTTGACAACCACTTTGATAGGTTTTCCTACCCAATTCAGCCCCTCAACCTTCTAAGATGTTTTATTCTATATTTTCTTTAGGGTGAAAGATGCACCCAAAAATTTGAAAGTCATTATAACCAAAAGGAAGTTTTCAAAAACACTTGAAACCATAGTTGAAATGGGCTTCACCACTTGACACGTTGTTAGCAAAGATTCTAAAACTAGGATCACTTATAACCAAGTTCAGATTGAGAATTCTATTATTAAACAATGGAACCAAAATGACATTTTTGCAATGTGGGACAACAACCTTTAATGGAAGTTTGTCCCCACATTATATTACACTAATGAATTTTAATCAATAAAAGGGGTTTTTCCCCTTCCCCCATTATGGGGGTTTTCCTTGGACCTCTCCACACAGACTACATTGAAATGATTCTTTTCTTAGGACTCACAAGTGGGAGTCCTCAAAATTCCCAAGTTATGGGGGTTGCAATGTTGTGGGTTCATAACATCCTCATATGAGTTCCAATTGAGGAACTTCCAACTAAAAAGTTGTAGCCTCAACATGACCTTTCCAACACCACATTGCATGATTCCATCAAAGGTCACTTGACCCCTTTTTCTTAGGTTTTTAATGGTTAAGAGTCAATTTGTTAATTTCACTTTGATTTTCAATCCTTTTTTTTGGCTATGAGTCCTAGCTCACAATTCCAAAGGGAGAATGGAAGTTCACTTTTAATATTTACGTTTTGAAAACTTTTCAATGATATAAACTTTTTTTGATTTGAACAAGTTTCATACCCTACACTTTTATCCCAAAAGTTTGTTATACAATAGGACTCCCAACTCCCAAAATGAAACTTCATCCCAAGAGTTTTGGAAATTTGCTTCCTTTTCATTCCCCCAATGTGTTTAGGCCTCTTTCTTACCTTAACTTGTGCCTAGCTTTTTTTTTTTTGCCTTGCCTTAACTTTAGTTGTAAACTCAAGCCAAGGTCATAATAATGTTCCTTTCTTTTTAGTTGATTAATTATTATTTTTTGTGATTTGTGCATTTTTTTTGTAAATAAAAAGAGCACTCCAAAAATGAAATACATTTGTGCATGATGGAATATTTGAACTCAAAGGTGTAGGTTTTGTTGTTTTTGTTTTTTTTATGTTGATAAAGCAAGGTCCAAAATGGACATGCTAAGATGGAACACCAACCTAATTGTTTCAAATTTGAATTTCCATGGTAAACATTCAACTATAATGGGGCCTTTTTGGTTTGGGGATGTTTTAATTAAGCTTGAACAATGGTAAAAAACCATCAAAACGATCTCAAATACAAGGAGAGACGAAAGAGGTACAATGAAAATGACAATTGGGCAATATAAGGAATGGCAAGGAGGATATCAGAAATGTTGGGAAGGATGATGAGGGACATTACACATGCTAAGGTGTGAAAATAATTCTTTTGGGTGTGATTTTGCAAATGCACACATAAATAGTCATAACCATTTTTTTTACTGCATTTCACATTTTAGATAATTACAAATGGAATTTTTATATAAGTTTTTTTTCTCAATACATTGGTATACATATTGAAAAATTGAATTTATCTAATGAATAAAAAATTACACCCTACGGCACGAGCTGACGTGACGCGCTCCTAAGTCCTTGGTTAGGCCCAAGTTGGGACTAACTTGCTCAAGTTGCGAAATTGGGAAGGATTCGGGGCACGCTCCCAACTTCTAGCACTAAAGGGGGTGAGAGGGGCGTGCTGAAAGTTCCGGGATTAGACTAGGAAGAGGGACAAGCTACTTAATTATTCGGTCCTGCATCCAAATCCAACCAACAAGTTGGTTAGAACTCATTCTGCACACTTTTGGTGTTGGGACAAGCCACGGGCAACCTTGAATTCATTTGACTCACCACGGCCCAGACTCGGGGGAAGCCACCACCTTCCCCCATACGGTATTCTCTACGTCTCGCCACCGCACTTGCATCCGAATGGCACTTTTTCCCGGGACTCCCAAAGTGGAGTCCCGAAACTATCCCGGTTTGGACTCCCGGGACTTTGGGCATTCATAACTTCTCGTTCCGACCTCTGATTGGGACGAGGTCTAAAACAAAGTTGTAGCTCTCCTTGAGAACTTTCTAACGATGTGTCGCACTCCACCTGCATACACCAGGATCGGGTCGATTCCTGACTTTTAGTGGTCGGGAGTCAAACTAGCAATTTGACTCCCGGCCCTTCTTTCGACCATAACTTGTGTTGCAAATGTCCAAATGGCTCATGCAAGGTCATTTTGGACATTTACACTTCAAGACCTTTCCAACGGTATAGAAAACGCCTCAATGCAAGGTGTTTTGGCCTCTGTAATCATATTCTAAATTTTTGGGAATCCCGGAGGACTCCCAAGTCCCATTTTTGGGAGTGTGAGTGGCGACCTCACACTTCCCTCAAGGTAGGGTTGTGACACTTTCCCCTACTAGAAGAAGAGGTCAATGTCCTCATTGACACTTAGAAATTTCTTTTCGTAATTGCAATCGCTTTCCTTGGATCCTTGGCCATAAAATGCTGACTTTTGCGGCAGGACCTTACCTCAAGTTAACTTAGGCGTCCCCAAGTTTTCAACACTTTCTTGGCAAGTCCAAGGGTATCTCATAGAAAACCCTTAACTCTTGCTCCGTCAAAAGACTAAATTAGTTTAATTGACGGAGCCCTCATTTGGGAGGCCATTCTTTGAACCTTCCCCTCATGAGGACTCAAGTCAAGTGACGCACTCCCAAGTCACAGGGTGAAACCCACTTGAGGGTTTCACAAAGTCAAGTTGCGAAAAGTTGAGACTTAGTAGCACGCTCTCGGCTTCCAACTCTAAAAAGGGGTAGAGGGTCGAGTTAGGAGCCCAAGGATTAAACTAGGAAGAGGGACTAGCTTAGCTCGTGTGAATCTGCATCCAAAAACCAACCAAATCGGGTTAGTTTAGCATTCGGGACACCCTTGGGTGTTGGGACTTGCCACGGGCACTTGGACACACAA
>Ga0116231_10010667_pt1 | contig 14616 bp, 28 predicted proteins | sample S1TSphgellanicum_2_FD_89695 | JGI IMG/M metagenome (GOLD analysis project Ga0116231, IMG submission 89695) | Host-associated microbial communities from peat moss isolated from Minnesota, USA - S1T2_Fd - Sphagnum magellanicum MG | ecosystem: Host-associated > Plants > Peat moss > Unclassified...
ATAATGCGTGTAAAAACCGCTTCTTTGACATTTGATAATAATTTCGGAGGGAGTGCAATAACACCTTCTTGAATCAAATTAATAAAATTTCTCATCTTCTATCCGAGATTGATTTGCGATAAGCATTATAATTTTTAATCACCCAATCAACGCATTTATCAAAATCGCCATGAAATAAAATATCATTGCCACGCTTCGTGTTTGCATAGCTATTCACCTGCCACTCACCATTATATTGTGTTAAAATAACAATATCTCTTGGTTTAACATCTTTTCCAAGAAACATTATTTGATTTTCCTCATCTGCATAATGATATTCCAGAATTTTGAAACATAACCGCAGATTTTCCATATCTTCTTTTTGTTGCTGCCCAGTTTGCCTCTCGACTTGGTGCTAAAAATGCAAAATTATATCCACCAAGTGATTTGTATTCTTTTGAAAAATAAGTTGTTAAACCAAGACGTTCCATATCATCCATTCCAATTGTGAAACCATTTTTGGCAATAGAATATGGTTCATTTGTAAAATGAATAAGCCAAGTATTTCTAGGTAATAATGTTTCTCTTTCAAGAGACATATGCGACCATGTTGGGGCACCTGCCGGTTCAAAACGCATTAATTCTTCAACAACAGCTTTTGCACATTTTTCCTGAATATTTTTTGATAAGTGATAAAATATATCTGGTTCTTCGGCTTCTAAATCTTCTTGGTCTTTTATAGAAATTCCTTGTTGAGATAAAATTTCAACTTTTCAAACTCATTATTATATAACCAAGAACAAACCATTTGCCAATTATTGTAGGGATCAAATTCTCTATTCTTCATGTATCTCAAAAGATAACCGTTCTCTTTCGAATATGTTTCAACAATAGAAATATATTTTCTCAATAATGACATTTTAATTCTTTTCATAGGAAATGCTATTTAGCCAAAATATTTAATAATATTGATTACAGTGAACTTCTTGATTTGTCTTCTAAATATTTGTGAGCGGTCCTCTCTTTAACAATTTTAACAAAAAGGGTCCACAAATGGCGAAACGCCTACCTAATGCTAAACGCGCATCTCGCGCAAACCCTCGCATTGATCGAAACATTCAAAAACACGTTGACAATATTTTGGATTTCGGTGGATTTGAACCAAATTCTCCAAAAAATAGTAAAAATAAACGGCGTCATAACGAGAATGATTCTAATATCACTTATTTACAAACAAAAAAAATTGAGCTTATTCCAAGAAATATTGCTCAAGAAAATCTTATTGATGCCTTGCAAGATACTTCAAAAACAGTTGTATTTGCTGAAGGTTGTGCCGGAACAGGAAAAACCTATATTCAATTAATGTATGCGATTCAACAATGGATGGAAGGAAAATTTGATAAAATTGTTCTTGTTCGTCCTGTTGTAACCGCAGATGGTTCTAATCTTGGTGCTTTGCCCGGTGGAATCATAGAAAAATTAGGACCATACTTAGGTGAAGCGTTGAGTATTCTAAAAGACTGTCTTGGCGTTAAAGCAGTTACGAAATACTTAGAATTAGAAACAATTTCAATAGTACCAATCGCCCTTATTCGTGGTAGATCATTTCGTAATACAATAATATTAGTTGAAGAATCTCAAAACATTGATGAACATGCAATGAAGATGCTTTTAACACGTATTGGTGAAGGTAGCCGAATGTTTTTAAATGGCGATGTAAAGCAATCCGATTATGGCTATATGAAAGGCAATGGTTTGGTTGATTTTTTGAAACGTCTTCAAGAAAAAGGTGGTAGTGAACATTTTGCTATCTGTCATTTTGGTAAAGAACATGTAGAACGTCATCCAGTTGTCGAAGAAACACTTCGGATTTATGGCGAAGAAGACTAATATTTTTAAGCCGCTCACATTAAAACCCGCCAAACTTTGGCGGGTTTTTTATTTCATATAACCTCAATATCCATTACATTCGCATCATGCAATTTAACCCAAAATCGTGCAACACCTGATAATGTACCTTTTTTCTTTGGACTCCTAAAACGTGGATCCGGGCAATCCAAAATTCTGAATGTTAAGCTATCATAATCACCTATACCTTTACGAATGTAAATACGATCAACACTTAAAATGGTATCCGCTGGAAGAATAGAATCGCGCGGATTTTCATGGCAAAAATCATATATGGTGCTATTACTGGTAGCATAACCAAAAGCTTTCCAAATAACAGAATTTCGATATTCCGGAATCAATAAAAAATTCCAGTCCTTAAGAAGTTTAAGATGTGTTCCAATTGTTGGAATAAATAAACGCATATTGTTCTCCTTTTTGTGTTAGATTTTTAATCTAGATATTGCGGATAATCCGCAAGATCTGTTTGCAATCCATGTTTTTCTGCTAATTTTCGAGCATATTCAACAGCATCATTTGCGTTATCAAATTGCCTTCGAGATGCAACATCATAATTATCAATCTCATATTCATAAGAAACTTGAGTAACAGAAATTTTATTTCTGTCTCCATAAGGATAGTAGATAATAATCCATATATTTATTTTACCACCTCATTTTACATTTCCAGGCAACGATATTAGCCATGGCAATAAACATTAACAACCCAAAAGGGATAAATCCGACTGCAAAACCTGCTATAAACCCTGCTTTTTGTATAACATTTTTCACAATAAAAACAGTAAAAATAATACACAAAGCCAGAAAAAATCCAAAAATCACACGAATAACATTTTGCTGTTCATGTGTCAAAAATCCTCCGCGTTTCATTTCCTTGATTTTTCCGTCTTAATATTATTCGCAACAGCAGGCTTATCGGGATATTTCAACAAAAATTCCTGATGGTGATTTAAGGCATTTAGACGCTCTCCCAGCCAGTTATAAAGTTCCAGCATTGCTTTGTCCGTCATCATCAGATCAAAGCTCTGTAGGGCATCTTTTTGCGTCCTTCGGTGACATTAATATGCACAGTGAAGTTATTCGAGCCAAGGCTAGTCACAATCAAATTCTGATTTGGTGTGAGTTTTCCGGTATCACTATCAATACCTTGACTATTGAAAAAATTTGCATCTTTTGATGTCTTGGAATTTCCAATATGGAAATATAACTTTCCAATTTGTCTATGAAAAAACTTTTTCACTTTTTTCTTTCCAGATTGCATATTTTGTTCAATATATACAAGTTATATGAGAAATTAATTTTGTCAACCAAAAATTTTGTGTTGCTTTTTTTATTTTTATAAATTAAATATTCATTGAATCGCCTCAATTAGTTGAACCAACCTCATGCGGCTGCTTTATTGCCACGTGTTACAGAAATAATCGAAGAGACGCCAGATTATAAAATATTTCGAACCGGTGACGATTATAATGGTTGGATTGTACTATATAATAAGCAAGATAAAACTCTTGATTATGCAATTAAAATTTTGGTAAAAAATTGGAAATGGGCAAATCTTAAAACAGTCACACAATGTGTGCTTTGGAGAAATGCGAATAGTCCTTTTATTCGGGGACTCACTGTTCGTATGTTTTTTGATTACTTGTTAAAAAAATATTCTGCAATTATGAGCGATAGTTTACAAACCATAGATGGAAGAGATTTTTGACTTGCTCGCATGAATGATGCTGTTGTGCGTGGATATCGCGTCGGAGTTTCATATCTTAATCAACATGAAATAAATTGGTATAATAAAGAACTTTATCCTTCATATAAAAATTGGATTGAAAATCAAGATACTTTTGGTGAAACATCCAAACATAGAGCAATTCGATATATCATAGCAAATTAAAATGGAATCTCATCATCTTCATTTCCAATCCATCGCAAAATATAGTGGATTCTATCTTTATCAAAACGAAAAACTATTTTTCCGTCTTGTATAAGATATCTCTCACGAGATTCATATTGTGGTATATTTTCTTTCAACCAATCCTTAATTTTGTTGTTTTCTGGTAAAATAAACCAATGTCCTAATTCTTGAGAAACAAACCAATGTATAAATTGGTCTTTTTCATAGTGATTTCCAAATAAAGCAGTCCATGCAAGTCCGCTATGATGTCTTTGAAAAACTACATCATATTTTAAATTATTTTCAACATATTCTGTTATTTGTGATTTAGACCAGAATCTTTTTTCTATTTCTTGATCCGTGAAAATAGATTTTCTTTGTTCACGTGTTTGTTTTTCAAGTCCTTCTTCACCGGGTTTAATTGTCCATGCTCCATATGCTTCCAATGGATCTACGGGTTCTGGTTCAGGTTGTATCCGTTGAACTGGAACTACAACATATTCATTTGTTTGTAAATCTCCAGCAGGATAAACACATCCATAATAAATATTTGGTGAAGGATAATATTGATATGGATTTGCATTTTTAAAAACAGAAAATACTTGCATATCAATATGTGGCATAATATTTTTGATACCAGAAGCAGGTGCAGAAACCAAAATTATTTTTGCCATTTTATCCTCTATTTGTTGTTATAGCCATCTTAACCGAAAAAGCAACATGTCGGATTCTGTTTTAAAAAGAAAAAGATTTTCATTTTTACTAAATTTTGTGCTCCATTCTCCTAAATTTTCTTGACACCAATCAAAAACTTCCAATCTCGGTAATTTTTGAAAGATCGGATTTCCATATCCCTTCCACGAAGGACCAACCCAATGGTAGCATTTTTTATCAACAACTAATCCGTACAACCATTCTTTATTTTTTGAGACAATAACAGAACCAATATTATATTTTTTCATCATTTCCACCACCTAACATTTGAAATATTTTTTGATTTATTGGTGGTTCAATAGATCTTGATTTCAACCATACACTGTCTGTTTTTCTTTTCTGATATGAAATTATTGAAAGATGAGTGTCTTGGGATTGAAATACAAAATCCATAGAATAACTTCCGCAATCTTTAATATCTAATAATTGCACGCCAGTATGTAACGCAAAACCTTGATAAAGTTTGAACATATATGGATTAATTGTTCCGTCAGGTTTTAAAACAATACTTAACAGATATTTTAGATGATCAGCAATTCCACGTTCTTTTGTGATTTTAATAGTCATTTCTGAATTTTCAAATCCAGAATTTTTCCAGATTTTGCGCTCGGTCACATAATGTAAAGTTGGTAATATGACATTGAGAGGAATATAAACATGACCAGAATTCCAAGCATCAATTGCTTTTGATCCATCATAATTTTCAGACAAAAATACTTTTGTTCTTACACTTTGATTTTCACAATTCATACAACAAACAAAAAATGAATAATTTTTTGCATACTTATTTCTCATAGATATCTTCTTTTCTCCACACCAATAACATGGTATAGCATTTTTTATTTCAAATCCAACAAACATCTTAAAAAGAAAAATTCTTGTTTAGTTTTCGGCATTTTACCTGCCAATTTGTATTGGAATCTTCTTTCATACACATAGCCAAAGGCGCATTCGGATTCTTAAAAACCAAACCTTCATGTTCCGGACGATTCAATTTTTCAAATAGTTCATAAAAACCACCTTCATGATTTTTGGCAAGCCACAATGTTGGGCTGATTTCCCAATGCGTTAGCAACTCTCGTGATTTGCCACGCCTACGCTTCAATAAAAGCTTTTCAAGCCTTTCCTGCCGCTTCCAGAAAGTCTCACCAACCAGATAATCGCCATTGTCTACCAAGACATCATGAACGTAATTGACGTTACGAATACCGGGAATTTTGGAATGCATGAGTTCCGCAATGAAAACATACCAACCCTTACCAGGAAGTTTGCTAAAATCTAAATTATTTTCTTCCGTGGGTGTCCAAAGTTTATGTTCCGTCTTGTGACGGCTCATGGCAACAATTTGTTTTTGCGGATTGATGGCAAGAACGGAACATGTTCCATTCATTTTTACTTGCGCTACCCAACTACGTTTTTCATAAAACCCGATGAAATCACGTGCAATCGCCTTTTCTGGACGAGGCGGGAACAGATATGTGTAATTGCTATATTCCATAAACCAAAAATACCAGAATTTTTAATTTTGTCCAGCAAAACTTATCCCCAACGAAACCTGAATAAAACCAAATCTTCTATTTTATAAAACACAATTTTTGGGGGATGCTGCCAAATTATGAAATGATTTATTTTTTCGATATCCAACCATTCATTGATTTCTTGACGAATTATATATTTATTTTCCAACCAAGGACGAATAAGGATAATATGTTCACCATAGCGCAGTTCAGCGATATTGATCAAATCAAAAATCCAACCAAAATTTAAACAAAACCACATGATTCATATCACGAAATCGAACAACATCCGTTCCGTCTTTAAAGCAATCCTTGGCAATATAAAAATCAACATTTCTCTTTAAGCCATTTTCACGCAAATAAATTTGCGCCTCTTTTCTTTGAGACGATAGAATTGTCACTCTTTCTGTCCAATATTTTGTTAAATCTGCCATAGCAATATATTATCACAACGCATAAAAATTCTCAATATTTTTATGTATTTAGAATTTCATGTCTTCAATTGCCTTAGAGACCTTTGTACAATTGGCATATGATGACAATGGTGAAGTTTCATTTGAGAAATATAAAAATGATAAATTTCTCAACGAATTAAATGAATTAAAAAACATACAACGTCAAATATCTATTGCTTTGAAAGGTAAGAAAAGCAAAGCAGCTAATAAGAAAAAGAAATTACTAGCGAAGAAATTTAGAAAAGTAGCAAATAGAAGGAAGAATAAGTTACATCAAGTAAGTTCTAAATTGATTAAGAGACATAGAGTTATATATTCTGAACAACTTGATGTTGTTCAAATGACTCAAAAGAAAAGTAAGAAAAAGAGTGGATTGAATAGGAATATATTAGATTCGGCTCCTGGTTCTTTGATGCAAATGGTTAAATACAAAGCGGAAGAAGCTGGTATTCAATTTATTTGCTTAGACACAAAGAAAGAAAAGCCATCGTCCTGATTGCCTTAAATGGACGGGCAAGAAAGAGTTGAAACAACGTAAACATATTTGTGAATGTGGCTGTAATATTTCGCGTGATGAGGCGAGTGCGTTGTATATGTTGCGTCGTGGACGGGAGCTAAGTAATATGACTAACGCGTTAGGAACTAACGCAGACTGTAAAAAGTCAGAAACTCATAAAATTAAATGCGTAAGTGTGTTTAATTGTGGGTAGTTCATTATCACAACCACCGAAGTTTGAAAAGAATGGCTTCAGAAATATCATCAAAAATCATAGTGACTTTTTCAGAAGCTTGCCACATCACGCAATAAGAAATTTTATTTTCATTCAACCAATCAATGATACTCTCATTTACTTCCTGTTTGTAATGCGGAAAATAAGAATTGGGCTGTAGTTTCCAATACCAGTGATAATCGTAAATTAGTGAAATAGATATCATCATCTCAAATTAAATATATCATGGAATCTAAATTAATTTTTATTGAAAATATCAATTAAGTCATTTTTGAATTTTTCATTTAATCCATCGGGAAGACCACCATATTTTAATATTTGTCTTCCATATCTTGCATCAATAGTTGCACTAACTAATATTTCTTTATATGCTTCTTCTAAATTAATTGGCTGTCTTCCGCCTTTTGAACCGTCGTTAAATCCAAGATTTAAACTATTATTTTTTGTGTGTATGACTATTTCGCCATGTGCGCCCGCTCCATAAGGCACATCAACCCGTATATCCACGGGACCAGCCGAAACACGAATATCATCTTGTCCATAATCTTTTCCTTTTACAAATTTACTGGTTATTGGTTGATTATCTACTAATAATAATATCAAGGCTTTTGCAAATTCTTCGTGTTTTTTGGCACGTTCCATCATAGCTGCGTGATTATTTTTTATAATAGATAAAACTTTTGCTAATCCTTCAACAGAAGTTTGCGAAATCGGAACAAAATAAAATATTAATCTATAAGCTTCATTGCGTATTATATAACTCCAATTTGGAACATGTTCTGGAGAAAGTCTTGATGGATTTATATCATTGCGTGTAACATAAGCGTTTATTTCAAATTCATCTTTACTTCTATCTTGACTATGGGTTCCTCTTTTTACAATATTTAAAGTAATATAATCACCATTGATGACATTTGTCATATAATGACCACCTCGTCCTCCTCTTTCTATTTTTGTAAAACCATTCTTCTTAAAATAATAAATCGCCATATCCAATGGTGACATGGATTCCTTTTCAAGAGATTTTATAGGAGGTGCTTCGTATTTGTTCCATTTGACTTGTTCTAAATTTTTATCCAGATCAATAACGCGCGCCCAAGAAAATGGAATTACTCTGGATGCATCATAAGCAACGATAACACGTCCATCAGACTCGCCAGTGAACACCATTCCTTTGATTTTATTTGAAAATAATCCTGCTGCTACTAAAGCGGCATTAGATGTAATATTAGAACCAGATTTTAATTTTGATACTATTTTTTCAATTTCTTTAATTGGAAGACCAAGACGTTTGAATTGTGGTTCTAATAATTTATGTTTATCAATAAAAGTCTTTTTTGACCATGGATCATCACTCGGAACTGTTGCATCAATTCCATAAACAATTTTAGCCACATCATTATCAAAAATTAAAAATCCATCTAAATTTACTTTCGCTCTAATAATAAATGGACCATATGTTTCTTTCATACGTTCGTCTTGTTGATCATAAAAATCATATGTCAAATATATTCCAGTACCATATGTTTTTCCATTACCCGCCTTAAAACCAGTTGTGCCGATTTCTTTTAAATTTTTGATATTATGTGTGCGATGATAACCAATGGCAAGCGCACCAAAAACTTTCTCATTTAATATTTCAGAAACAAACACAACAAATTCCTTAGAAATACATCTATTTATAAATTTTTCGTGTTAAAGCCAACGCAATTTAAAATGAATCATATCTTCTGCATTTACAAAATAAATGATATATGTCGAACGATAGATTTTCCACCCAGGAGAAAGATTATCATCGCACCATTCCAACAAAGATCTTCGAATTCTAAGACGTGGAATATTCTGACACTTTGGAATCAGTTCAAATAAAATTTCAGGACTAATAGATAGCTTATTTTCGTCTAGCATATTTTATAACCAACGTAATTTAAAAAGAATCATGTCAGATGAAGTTTTGAAATAAATTTCAAAATAATAATTAGTCGAATAATGCATTGGATATAGATTTTTTTGACACCAATCATAAACTTCTTTTTTTAAATTTATAACGCCTCTTGGATTTTCAAAGATAGAACTATCTATATATTCTTTCATATCTAAGAATGGCATTTTAAAACCAACGTAACTTAAACAAAATCATATCCTGTTCATTCATAAAGCCGATAACCGAGCCAAGTGTGCGCCATCCCGAAGTCAAATTCTCATGGCACCAGATTTCTATTTCTTTTTTAAGAAAAACATGCCCATCCTTATCAACTTCAAAAATTTTTCCAGATTTTTTGTATTCTAATGATTCAGCCAAAACATTTTTTGGATTGATTTTGTGATAAAATTTACAAATAGGGCTTTGAGATATTTTAAACATTGCGTAGAACAAAACCATACCGATTATGATCAGCACAAACAACAGAAGGAGCAGAGCATTCATGATGTCCGCCTATCTAGGCGGGACCGGAGATGCCAGCAATCCGACACGGGTGCGGTGAAAACCGCGAATAACACAGCTTTGGCATCCAAATTGCCCGTGCATATATCTGCTGTCCCGTCTGATGTCCATCATAAAAACCTTTCCAGCGATTTATTTTTTATAGATAATACTCGCTTGATTAGGATTTTTCTGTCATCTTGGCGATATTCTAATTCTGGAGGAAATGCTATTTTAAACATCGTGGCATCTTTTTTAGATCTAAAAAATACACCGACAACACCACATGAAACAGAATCAAACAAAAAATCAAAATTTTCTTCTGTATTCTTTATAAGCCAACGGCATGTTGTGTGATATTCTTTATCAGATGAAATCACACGATCAGTCCTAACCTCAAACCAATCAGTATGAAGTCCTACTTCACGAATGCCCATTATAGATTGTCCGAACAGGATATAAGATCCTACGGGGATATAAGATCCTACGTCGTTCTCTCACAACACGTAGGATCCCATACATTAATTTTCATTTAGACATTGATATCACAGTCTTTCCAGCCCCAACGAGGAATTAGTGTTCTTTCCGATATTTCTGTTAAAGTATATCTGTTCAATGCTTTAATTAAAGTATAATAATGTCTATATCGTCTTTTATCGATATAATCTTCTTTTAATGGTTTTGTTGGATTTGTCCGTATTGGTAAATTATGATTAATTACAAGTTCTATATACATTGCATTAGAAAATAAATTTTCTGTCATTGTACAAGCAACTTGTTCATCATCAAAAATAGAAATATCTCCGATTCCATTAATTTTTTGGTAAAAATTTTTGATATATGATATAGTTTCTTCTGACTTTTCATCAAAATAAAAATTTTTATCCATATAATCAAAAACTTCATCTGTTAAATTCTGAAGTTCAAACCATTTTTGTAAAACTTCATATTTGCTATTTTGAAATATATGATTATCATAGGAACAAATAGAATAATTGTTCTCAAAAGAGATTTTATTATTATTTTTCTTTATTAAATCGCGTCCCTTGTCCAAAGCAATCGTCCACTTATCCGGCGGCATATCCTTGGCAATATCTGCCAATGCAGGACTGGTTAGCATAGTGCCGGTTGCAACAGCACCAAGCAAAATACGGAAAAATGCCCGTCTTGTAGGTTCGAAATTGCTTGACATTTTTTATTTCCTTTTAAAATTTAAAAGCAGGTTCTAGATGATTGCATAATCGCATCCTTGATCTAAAAGATATCATAGAAGTGGAAGGAATGAAAAGTTTTTCATTCCTTCCAGTGTTAAATCAGTTGGTATCCTTCTTATCCAACAGACTATCAACAATCTCCAACGCCTTCTTCATGTCAGCAATCGTCGGCTTTAGTGCCAATGTACCGACCATGGAAAGCATTGTGGAAACCACATTGGCATCCTTCAAAGTAAACAATGCATCCAAAGAGGCATCCGTGGTGACCGTCTTCGTGACGGCTTCCTGCTTCTGAATGAAATCTTCGGGAACGCCCTTCACCTTACCAATGGCGTTACCAACCCGCTCCAAAAGAGCGCCATCATTGATATAAGCCGGGTTGATAATAAAGGTTTCAACCTGAGTTGTGATTGTGTCAGTCGGAATATTGTGTTCCGCAAACAACTGCTCTTCCTTTTCAGACAAAACAGAAGCGGAAGACCGCTTGCGAAGTTCACAAGAAGCAAGAGCGATTCCCTCTTGTCCCTTGAAGTTCTCCGGACGCTTGCCCGCCTTCATGCCAGTTTCTACGAAAACCGCCTTCATACCGGTCTTCACATCAGCCTCAAGGGTTTCCTTGAGAGCGGAAAGCGACTTGATAACCGCTTCGATAGCGGCAAGCTCTTCAAGTCCCTTAATCTCAACAACAGGCTTGGTATCAGCCTTCTTTGCCTTCGGAGCGGCGACAACAGGCTTGGCAGTCTTGAAAGCGTTCATGTTGAAAATCCCTGTTTAATGGTTGGTAACTTGTCTCTGAAACAGAAGATATCACAGAACTAATTTTCGTCAATTCATATTTTCAATTTTTTTGATAAAATTTTTATGGTGGTGTCCAGTGAAGGGATCGAACCTTCGGCATTTTCCGTGTAAAGGAAACGCTCTACCACTGAGCTAACCGGACCCTTTCAAATATTTATGAATTATTCCATTCTTGTCAACTAATTTTTTCTTGCATATATAGATGAAATATGTTTATGTCTTTCTAGGGGGGAATAATGTCTGAAAAAAATATATGGATTTTCTTTAAAAAAGAAATTCGCTGTGCTTTCTTTTTTTCAATGAATATTTTTATTTTGTGTTTGTTTATTTTGGCTGTTTTATTTTTAGCAAACGCGATATATAATTTGTTTTAAGGACATTTAAAATGCAATGGGATCAATTGATGCAATATATGATTGACGGATTACAAGCTATTGAAAGCAATCCGGAAATTTATACAAAAGAAAATTCAACCAAAGCCGGGCTTCTAGAAGAAAAATTATATGCTGTTGATGATCAATTGCATATTCAAATTGCAAAATTACTACATTCTAGAAAAACTTCACCAAATACATATATTTTTGAAGAAAATACAAAAGAATATGTAGATTTGAATGCAATATTTGCTATTCGTGAACAATGTGTTATATTTCTTCAAGAAATGGGACACCTTGGTATAAAAAATATCGAGGAATTAATAAAAGAAAATAATAAAAAAATAATAAAAATTAAAAAAAGACAAAAACTTATTTGGTTTTTATCTGTAATTCGCATAATTTGTTTTTATCTTTTTTTGATTTTTATTGCATTAAAACTCTTTTTTGGATAAATAAACTATGCGAAATTTTATTAATCTTATTGAGAATTTTTCAAAAAAAAATCAAATAAAACAAGCTTATGTATAGAGAAACTGACCGAATACCATCCCGCGATCTTCGGTATGCACAGAAAAAATGTAATTAAAGACATTTTTTTGTTGACATTATAAATAGAATTTAGGCATAATAATGTCTAACAACATTTAAGCGACGGAAAGGATAAGAGTTATGATTAATAATCTCACGTCGCTTTTGCGACAACGACATCAGCGAATTATTTTTGCTGGCTGTGTCGTTATTGCGTCAATTCACCAACGACATAGCCATTAATCTTTTAATCCGTTTGCGCGGATTAAAAATATTTGTGGTCTCTTAGCTCAAAGGTAGAGCACAGTTTTCATAAGACTGAGACGTTGGTTCGATACCATCAGGGACTACCATTTTTTTGGATTGGTATATATAGTTGCTGTTTTAGTTAAAAAAGGAGAAAATTTTGGTGGTGGTAGCTCAATTGGTAGAGCGTTGGGTTGTGATCCCAAAGGTTGCGAGATCATATCTCGTCCATCACCCCATTTCCAAGGTCTTCTAATGGCAGGAAGCGACGCTTTGAACGTCGAGAATGCACGTTCGAGTCGTGCCCTTGGAACCAACTTCGTATTCCTCCCGCCGATGGTTAAGCGGCTTCTGCACTACGAATGCGGTATGCGCGTGTTCGATTCACGCCGGGAGGTCCAAAATGCCCATTCGTCCAATTGGCAGGACGGCTGATTCTGATTCAGTTAATCGTGGTTCGAATCCATGATGGGCAACCAACATAAACAAAATGGAGATAAAAATGTTACGTGGAACAAGAGTTATGCCGAAGGAATTGGATGGGCAGTCGGCATAGATAGATTGATGCTTGCTGATGAAAGATTTTCTTACTCATCAAACATATCATCAAGAATTTTTGGAATTTTATGATCGATGTTCTTAACAGCGCGATAGACAGCCCATACAAGAGTTTCCGCTTCCTGTCTATTCAATGCATTCATCACTGGCATGAACGCCTGCCGAAATGCCGCTTCATATTCATCCCATGGATTGAATACCTTGATGCATTTCGGACATTGTTCAGAGATCCTCATATAGAAAAATAAATAAGAGCCGTCATTTCTTAAGTCTCTCAAAAGATCCACTATGAGATATCCTTTTATTGATTGCTATTCACCCAATGAGCAATCTCAGATAGATCTGAAAGACGACTTAGCTCACCCCTAAGAACGGCTCTGGCAATTTTCAGATCCGCCCATGCCCAATAGCACTTTCCCAATCTTCTCCGATTTCCTTCAAGAGATATCTTGAACCAACCTTTTCTCATTTGAACCTCCAATCAATTAATTTTGCACATTTACAAAAGCTTCATCATTTTATCAGTATGGTAAATTTTGTCAACTCATATTTTTAAAACGCCAATTCAAAACCTTTAGAGCCGGATGTTCTATATCCAAGTTTTTCATCCATTCTTGTAATTTAGTTTTTCCAATTCTTGCATCTGCTGCTTTTAATATATCAGTTAATTCCCATTCATCTTGTGGAAATGGATCAAATAATTTATCTTTCGGACGATCAATGTATTGACGCAATACAATTGATATTATGCTTGAAAAATTAGTTCGGCAATATTTTCTATTGTTGTGTGGCGCTTTTTCAATTGGATTTGGAACATCACTTTCACAGGATGCGAATTCTTCAAAATAGTTTATTTTTCTGCCGCGTGGTGATGGCGCATGATCCCGAGTTTCCATGAACGGACCAGGAAAATCCCATAGAATTTTTTTATCTAAAACAATCCAATGTCTTGGATTTTCCCATGTATCGTGTGAAGTTATTTCAGTAAATCTATTCACATGAATTTGCATTGGTAAATCTTTAATCCAAAGATTTTCAATTCTTGTTTTTAATTTAGACCATGGTTTTGTATTTTTCATGAAAATATTTTCAAATAATATATTGAAGTTGTCAAGATTTTTTGTTATGATTTTTAAATCAATATATTGTAATTTAAATAAATAATGCTTGAAAATTTATTAGATTTTTTCTTTATTATTTTTGGTTCAATTGTATTAATATTTGTAATATTAATAGAATTTATTATAGATTTTGTAATGTTTTTTATTTTCTTGAT
>Ga0116231_10010668_pt1 | contig 14613 bp, 12 predicted proteins | sample S1TSphgellanicum_2_FD_89695 | JGI IMG/M metagenome (GOLD analysis project Ga0116231, IMG submission 89695) | Host-associated microbial communities from peat moss isolated from Minnesota, USA - S1T2_Fd - Sphagnum magellanicum MG | ecosystem: Host-associated > Plants > Peat moss > Unclassified...
CCACAATTTAAAATATTAAAAAAAGAAATAATTAAAAAAAAAACTTTTTTTTTTTTTCAGGGAAGCCCAAGGAAGACCATTCCATTTAATTCCAAATGGAACCCAAAAAAAAAAAAAAAAACCTAAAGAATGGTTCAACTAAGTTTGAAGATTGGTGGGAGAAGTTGAAGCACATTAAAAAACTAGTGGCCATTAGATCAATGAAGGGAGGAAAATGACAAATTGGGGGGGAATTGGTTGTAGGTGTACAAGTATTGGTAGGAAAAGTAATCAAGAAAATGTAATTGACCTATAGTAAATAAAAAGAAAAAATTGATGTCTTTTGGGTTGGGATTTATATCAACAAAATGAAACCTCCATTTCCACAAACTACATATGATAATGAGGAATTGAGAGTTTAATTACTTCAAGGTGTAGTTGCTTTGGATAATGAAATGTCAAGGCATAAGACCCATGAACTAAAAGGGGTTGATGGCACAACTATCACCAAGCAACATATAAAGGAATGATCACATATAGTATGTGATTGTATATTTCCTTTGATACAAAATATAAAAAATTCCCCATGTTAGTTACGTGAAATTCATTGAATTCAAGATTATGAATTGAAACATTTGTAAACCTTAATTGATATTACCATAGTGGCTTTCCTTGCCATTTATATGAAAGGATAACATAGATCAAAGACATCATATAGATATATTCACTACAATATTTGACAAAATTTTGATACATTAAGAGTTGATAATTGTTCATTTTGGGCTAAATCACATGTCCAATATAACTTAAGAGGTGTTGGATGGACTATTAACACAATTATTGACATTGGCATTTGTTTGTCACACATTATTTTTTTCCCTTTTTATGATCATTTCTTAACATAATAAAAACAAGTTTCCACAACTTTGGATGATTAATGAATTTAAACCATGACCTATCAAAACCCATTATAGCTGAAAGTTTATTGTAAATATTGTCAAACATGACCTTTGTGATGAATGAAGCCTAAATATTTCTCGCAATGCCATTGAACTCAAAGATATTGTCTAAATGCTTGAATTTTAAATATAATATAATCCCAAAAGGTTGTGAATCATCGACCTTTTTGAGATTTAGTAAATGGGTGTTGAATGTGAAACATATTCCTTTACATAAGATGCATTCACATTCAAAAGTGCCACAATTTTCAAGCTTGCACCCAAAAACATGCTGTTGTAATTACAAGTTACCTCACGAATGAATTTCTTGAATTAATTAATCATGACATACACCAATCTTGAATTTACATACATATGAAGGATTAATCAAGCAAACCCATCCTTGGGTGGTACCATTAGGAACATCACACTTTGATTTTCCTTGACCCATTGAACTTTGAAAAATCATAGGAAACACTTAAATAAATATTTTCATAATTTTGTAATGAGCCAATTTATTAGGTTTTATATATTGAAATTTCAATAATATCAAAAATATTCAAAATTTTAATGTTTCTAATCATCACATTTAGAAAAAGTTTCACAAACATAGCGCTAGTTTCTTTCCTTGAACTTTTTGGTCAGAAATACAAATTTGAAACATGATTGAAATTTTTTTAGGGAATTTGTTTTTTCAAAGTTAATTTTGAAGGAATTTTTATTTTTAGGTTTTTATCAGGAAATTAATTGAATAAATATAATTTAATTATGAATTTCCAAAATTAAGGCTATTGATTTTTAAAGGGGCCATTTTAATTAGGAATACAAAATTTTAAAAAATTTCACTTTTTTATATTCAAAAATAAACTTCACGCCATATATTAAGGCATGCAATGGATAAACATGAAAAAGAAAAAAATATAGTTGTGAAAACATTTAAAGGAAAGGGTCCAAAAAATGATTTGACCACTCTTGGTTCCTTAACCATTCCTTATGGTGGTTCTTAATGGTAACACCTAGCAATGGGTTTGTCCAATCAAAAGTCAATGCATAAATTCATTAATAAATCAAATATGAAAAATAATATGAAGTTGCATCATGTCATAATGATCAACGAAACATAGTGTTATAGTAGTATGTTCATGTTTCACAAGTCACATGCTTTTCTTTATGAAAATTTCTAAGTTACTACAATGTGAAAATATATATTATACGTTTAAATTGGTCATATGATTTTGCCTTGTAAAATTTCAGGTTATATTCAATTCACACTGAGAACTAAAATATTTTATTTGACAAAACAATTGCACACATAATTAAGTGTTAGGATCTTACAAAATTAAGTCATGGCACATTGTCTTAGATGGCAATCCTTTCATTATTGTGATGAATGATCAATGGTTCTATGTTATCATGCCATGATATAACAATCAATGAATTGTCCATTAATCCATGCTCAATTTTTTAAATTGAGAGGTCCAAAACTATTATTCTACACATTAATTGATTTTTTATTCATAAATAGTGGTACCAATTACTTCTATTTGTTGCCTTCATGATGCCCATCTCACGTTTATGGGGTATAAGTATATGAAGAGGGGAAACATTAGTAGAAAGTAGCTATTGAAAGTTTTATTGAACATTGGTTCTAGGGACTCTCATCAATTTCAACAAAACAATTTGCATAAAGGTCATTTCCTTGACTCATTGTTGTAGAAATTACCTTAGAAAATTACTTGCTTAATCACACTTGTGATGGACATTGAACAAATGTGGAAAATCATGCAATTTGGATTAAAATCGTGAAATAGGCAGAGTTATAACAATGTGTTAAGTATCTAACACAAATAGGAAAGAGAAGGTGAAAATGAACATTGAAATATGTGTGTGAGCCATATGCATTCCTTGGAATTGTTTTTTGGTAATTAGACATGTGCATCACCATTCCAAGCAACACCAAGGTTTGATTGAATTTTGAATTTTTCTTCATTAAATTATATCATAAACCCAAGCTTATTTGGATGGTAAATAGGTTTATTCATTCATGGATTTTTATTTATTTTTTCCTCTTCATACTTTTGGGTTACATCTTCAACAAGTTTTCATTCATCAATGACCTTTTTGAGGGAAAAACTCATTGCAATTAGTTTTCAATAAACAATTTATAAGTTTTAAGGCTATTGACTTGCACATGAAATAATTTGTTGACATTTTTTTCATTGGTTGGACTTTGTTCAATTGAAGTAGTAGGTAATAAAGTAAAACCAAAACATGAACCGAAATGATCAAATTTCCTTTTTTCATACTAGATCATATTATTTTGCAATACAAAAAAATGGTTTAAAATATTAAAAAATATCTATAGGTCATAGATTTATAGGTATTTGAGATACTTTCAATATTGCTTGGCAAAACATTGAACATATGCAAGAATAAAAGGTTGGTTTGCCAATTACAATGTCCTAATTGTGATATCTCTAATTTTGCACTTTCTTATTGGACAATTACATAATTTTCATGATTATACATAGACGAATTGAAATAAATCATATGATATCATTCAAACGTTGCAATGGTAGAATATATAGTAAATCTTGTTGCTTGCAATTATTTGATAGTTTCAAAAATGGTCATGAATTTCAACCTATCATGACATATTGATAATTGAATCATTCACAACAATACATTGTTTGTTTTATATGTTTTCAAGTGGTAAATTGATTTAATGTTGAAAAGTGTGATGTATATATAGAACAATGTTTTCAATATATCATTATAAGCCTTAAGGATTGAATAAATTTGAAATGAAAATCATCAAATATAAAATACTCAAACATATTTGTTAAGGGTTGTAATTAGTGTTTTGCATCCAGAGGAGTTGAAATAAGCTAAAATGTTTACTTTGTAAAAAAGAAAAAGTTCATGTGGCACAAGTGATTTAATTTTTCTTGGTGCCATGTGGTGCATTATAGTTGGCCTTTTTCAAATGAACATATATAGGATGAACTTGCTTGTCACAAGTTTGTTCCTCTCGACACCCTAAATATGTCTTTGCATGCTCTCACCAACATCCATCCCATTGTTTGAACTTTTCCTTTATATATTGACATAGGCAATCATGATCATGTTCTTTGTTTTTCCTTCCTCAAGTAAGTCCCATTAGTTGATGGTTGTGAGATTATTACAAATGCAAAATTTAAAGTGTTATTTTATAGTTGTAGTTGTAGAGGCTTTTAAAAGAGGTGTACGTCTTTAGAAGATATGGATGTTGAACATTTTAAATACTTGATCAAGTCAAATGAAACAATTTCATTATCATCAAAATGAGGCATATATGTTGGTATGATGGGAATCATATATGTTGGGAATTTTTTTCAATGCTTCAAAAAAATTTCTTTAATTTCTTCAAGGTTGGACCACAAAGCTTTGGTGGGCAAGTTGTCTTGTACAAAGCAGCTACTACCTTTGTATTGCCCTTGTTGGGAGAGAAATGAGAATTGAGGGACTATCAACAACATGCACCTCTTGAAATTGAAAGACATGGGTATACCAAATTCCAAGAAAGGCTGTGAGTTCAAAATGGGAAAGTTGTCAAAATTTACACATGATGAACTAACTTTAAACTACATTTGGCCTCAAAATGTCAAATCTAGCCATGGCAAGATCAAGTATTTTTTAGTTTGCATCTTGCTAAGAAAGTTTGAAAAAACATGGTAGAAAATAGTGACAAGTGGGTCCACTATAGGTTGCATCTTCTTGATGCCCCCTTTGTGCAACAAAAATTGGAAGAACAAAAACAATTTTTGGGAGGATCATGGAAATGGAAAAATATATTTATTTTATTCAAATGCCTTTGACAAGCTAGAACCCAAACATGATTGATAGCATGACATTACATTATTGTACTTTTCATTGAGGTTAAGGGTGCATATCTAGTGCATTTGACTTGGATGGTTGAACCTTGGTTAAGGTTTTGGAGGAATGCAATTCACTTGACATTAATGTAATTTGAATTCCTCAAATAAAGGTGTGACTTGGGATTTGGTAAAATCTAGATTTTAAATTCAATAGCACAGTCATTTGTTCTCACTTTATAATTTGGAGATTTAAAAAATGTTTAAGCTATTGTACCAACTATTCAACTCACTTTTGTTCATTGCCTTGTAATAACTATTGACTTGTGTTTGTTGGTTGAAAGTGCATATACATGGTTCATTTCATGTGTGTATGAAACGTTGAGTACGTCACATATGCATATAAATAATTAACTTGGGAAGGTGACAATATAGAAACAAAGCATGAGAATTTCTTCATTATGCCAAAAGTATTGATAGAGGTGAGACATTTTGGTCATGTTAGCCTTGCAAGGAATTTTGCATGTTTGAAATTCAAAACATTTATCCATGGTGGCCAATGGATCTCATAGTTGACATTCAACCTCGCATTGAGATGAATACCATGAAAGTTTAATTTATCATTAATTCTTGAAAATGTTGTACAATATATTGAAAAACAACAAGGAAACCAAAGATGATATTGAAATCTTATTGTGATTTTCAACCATGATGCTTTTCCAAATAATTTCAAATTCGTAAATGAGAAATAAAGCTTTCTAAGGGGAAGAATATTTCCATTAGAAAGGTTTCATGAGGTCCAAAACCTTTTGTAATACCATTTATCTTTCCAAAAGCCACATTCCATATGGGAGAAAAATCACAAAATATGATGATTATGAGGATTTACACACTAAATGGATTTGCCCATTAAACAATCTAAACCAACTTGCATTGAAAAAATAAATAAATATGACATTGCATTATGCCATATTGATAATTTAATCTAACCTAATAAGTTGGTTGTTGGGTGAAAGTACACTAAGCCCCCCCCCAAATTGTAGTCACATGTATAATCTTTTTGCAATTAATTTTTTTTGGTAATGTATGGACATCACATCTTGGATTATTTTTATTTTTTAAAAGTATATTTAATTAACTTTAGACTTCATCTATTCAATTATTTTGAAAAACTCAATAAACATTGAAGAATTTGAACGTATGGAATATATTTGTAACAAAATAATACCCATCACAAAGTTTGAAAATTCAAATATATATTTCCGAACTAGGGTTGGGGATGGAATTTTTGGGTGAATTTTTTTCATGTTGTATGCTATTGATATACATCAATTAAATATAGGACAATTTAGAAATTTAAAGTTTTTGGATGAAATTCCATTCAAAAAATGTGTATTCTTACATTTGTTTAGTAATGAATAGATAATAATATTTTATTTATAAAAAAAAAACACTACCATATCAAAAAGGAGGAGATTTTATAAATTGGCATTGCATTATTTTTTCAATTTTATTTTATTTGGTAATGTTTCATGAATCATAAACATGAGGCCTTATGGCTGTTGAAAAATTGTAAATTATATACTCTATGTACATTGATTTGATCCAATCCTCCTCATCTAACTATTGGATCAAAATTAATTTTAACTCAAAATGAACTTTGAGTTTAAAAATGTTGTTGTGCAAATTTTAAAGGTTTTTACATGTGTTTAAAATAACCAAAGGATGCCATCAAAATTTTAGCTTATTGTGTAGTATAATACTTGTTATACATCACCTTTTTTGAACAAAAGTGGCTCACCCTTAATGTGCTTTCACCTTGCCTGCAAATAATAAGATTTTGAAAAGGGTGTTGAACAAATGAAACCAACTCATCAAAGTTATGTTTGTATATTGAATTAAGTTCCAATATTTTGAAAGTAATTTGTTTAGATCCTAATAATGTAATTCTTGTTAATAATGTTTGGACAACTTTTCAAATCCAAAATATCCACTTGTTTGATCCATGTAGTTTCAAAGTTAAAACATAGTTTATTTCAGTTTGTTGTTTGGAAAGGTTTCATTTTGGAAACAAGTAACATATGTATGTACAAAATAAAAAATTTATTTTTTTCAATTTACATAATATGAAAAAATGGGGTGATATCCTTCATGCCCAACAATGTATAGTGATTCAATTATTAAATTAAAGAAAAATTGGATGGCTTAGGATTCATATGTTACATCAATGAGGGTAATTTGTTGATTGTGATTTTTGACTTCTATTCTAATCATCTAAAGTGCATCATATGGTAATTAAGTACTAATAACATCACTTGGGAATAAGTAGAATATGAGGTCCATGACATGACCTTGTTGACCAAGGTCTTTGGCCCTTTCAAGGTCCCCCATTATATATTGCTTTTAATTTTGTTTTTGATTATGTAAGTTTTCACCTTTGATTAGTGGTGAGAATGAAGATGAACTTACCCATATTCCAAGGATAGATAGGGACACCTTTGGCCATCTAGATATTCCTAAATGCAAGTTTGCTTCAATACATTTGATTTGGATGGTGGTTGGGTTGATGACTAGCATGACCACTTTCAAGCTTATTTTTATGTCTAGGTCTTCTTCATTCTAATGCTCCTACCCATTCAAGCCACCTCTTTCTCTAAGTAATGGTTATTTCATCTCAAATTAAAAGAGGAAAAATATGAAATCACAAAAAAAACAAAAAGACAATTAAAGCTTTGCCTCCCACTCCTTTAAGGAACTTTCCATCTCCAAGAATGAATATCCTCCCCTTGGCCAATGAAGGTGCAAAGAATCCTTCCTTCTCCTTTTCTTCCAATCAAATGCCTTCATACATCCCATGAATGAATGACAACTGGGGGGTATTAGTCATCCTCTAATTAATCAAATTAGAATGGAATTCCCACATGCAATGGGAATATTTGATTCTTCTTCCTCATCTTGACTTCTTTGATCCCTTTCAGCTTGACCATCCTTTAACACCTTTTCATCCTTGCTCATTCAAAGTAATTATTTTAAAGGATAATTTACCCTTGAAGTAAGAAATGATGATTTTGGTTGTGTATGTTTCCTTTTACTACATGGAAACTTAAGTATTTTTCCACAATCCTTTAACAAGGTGTAATATTTATATACATAGTATTTGGGTCCATTCACGGTTGGGGTACACAAAAGGAATGTCTCGCCCCAAAACCATTCTCAAGACACTACTTTGAATGACCATTACATTTACAAAATAATTTATTTGATAGATTTTATTTTTTCATTACATACTCATATAATTTTTGATTAAAATGGTGGTGATTTTTTGTGATTTGGATGCTTAAAACATGTCCTAAAGTGTCTTGAAAGATGGCTCAAAAACCATGTCCCACTATGTAATTTTGTCAAAAAAGACTCAATACGATTAGAAATATTTGTTCATATTTCCCCATATTTTAACCACAAATAAAATAAAGTATGTTCTATTTGATGGCACAATTTTTTAATGTGATCAATTGCCAAATTTTATGGAATTGATGCTAGAATCTTGGATTTTTTCATAAAACAAATGTGTTAATAAGGACAATCAAATTAATTTTGTTAATTAAAAATTTACATTCCAAAGGTTTGGAAAGAAGTAAAGACATGGATGTAAAAAAAAAGACATAATTTGATATTTTTTAATAGGTTTTTGGCACTCCAAATGAAAGTATGTCATTCTAAAATGTCTACATAATCTTGCATTCCTTTTTGGTTTATACTTGAATAGGACATTCAAAATTTGTTGAATTGATTCGAATAATTCATTATAACATTTATTGGTTGAAAGCTTAAACATAAATATCCCCCTTACATTGTTTTGCATTTCAGAACATTCATTTTTTTAAGTCCTTAGTTTAAAATTTAGGACACAAGACAAATGGGTGTCATGGTTCTTGTTGTGGTACCCCAACCATGAATGCACCCACTTACTAACTATTACCCTAGTTGTATTAATTACTTCTGCAATACATGGTTAAATTAAAATATAGGTTTTGGATTAACAAAAAATCAAGTTATTAACATTTCCACCATCAATTTTTATGATTCTATCATTGAAATTAAGGCATTTTACTTGGAGATACTTGGTCACCATTGCATCAACGATCAATAATCATTTTTGAACCTTAATTACAAGTTTATTTGAATTGAATTTTTATAATATGAAAACTTTTTTTTGCATCAACACATGGCGAACACTTTTAAACACATGAAGTTGAAGCCATATGAGCCAATGAAAAAATTCGATCGACTTCAAAACACTATATCTGAACATGATGCAACTATCGAAATGTGAAGAAGAATCACCTAGAAGGGTTGTGCACATCAAAGGGGATTGATTAGTGTGGTATCATCCATGTTAACCCACTAATATAAATCTTGTCATTTGTAATTAGCCACTATGCAATTGGCATGCAACTAATTGTCATTTGCAATTATTTTAATCATGTTTGCAACTACAAATTTGGTATTGTATAATTTTTGGGCCATATGGTTGTGTGTGCAACTAACGTGCAACTAAGTGTGTACAACATGGAAGTGTGTTATAAAAATAATGGGCTAAACAAATACATAATTAAATTCATATATTTAATATATTTACATAAGCTATGTATAATAGCATTATGTACCTTTAGTATTAAGGTTAAACCCATGCTAACTAAGGCTAGCTTAAACTAACCTTGGCTAAATTAAATTAGGTTAAAATTAAACATGGTTAAATTAATTATGGCTAAACTATCATAATTATTAATTAAATGTTTATAATAATAATAAAAATAAATAACATATATATATATTCAATAATATATATATATGTTTAAATTTATTATTTATGTTAAAATATTTATGGTAAATAGGGTACACTAATTAACCTACAAATACCCAAACATCCTAAACTAATTACTAATTTAAACTAGGTAATAATATTTTCATTATAATTCATCATAATTATTAAAAAATACTAAAATAATATTTGAAGTTTAAAGGAAAAGGAGTAATGAAAAATTAACAAGAAGAAAAAGAAGAAAAAATAAGCTTTCCAAATTACAAAACATTTTTTTTTTTTAACCCTTCTCTTTAGACCTCCGACTTTCAAACCTCATAACTTTCTTATTTCTTATTAATTTTAATCAATTTAAAGTGCTATAAGAGTACCTCCTAAAATTCTACAAATAATCTCAAAATTCTGATAGTAACATAACAACATAAAAAGAACTTTTTGGGTGTTTAAGAACTGGCTTTTGTAGTGTCCAACGGTTTTTAAAAAAAAAGTTGTTCACCCCTTTACTTTGGGGGCCCATAAATTTTTTTCATTTCTAATCCACTTTTGACAATTCTTGGTGTCTTAAATGCACTAAGAAAAAAACTTCAACTTTCCATAAGGCCTTTTGTTTGGGGCATGAGGTAGGAGGGGCCAGGGGTGGGAAGTGTTTAGCATCTTCCTGAGCAAAGGATTTGACTTAGACTTTCTCAAAGTTGTTAAGAGGAAGATTAATAGGAAGAAGAGGAATTGTAGCAATAGTAGCAAGGGGAGGAAGAGGGCATGGGATTTAGCAAAGTGGTGGGAATGTGCATAGGCAGTAGCTGCCACAATATGTTATCCCTCCTTATCACCACCAACACTACCAGCAACACCATTACAACAATCGATGAGGTCCTACTTAGATTGTTCATGTCACTTCCATTGACACCATGGGACATAGCCCATTTGACAACCTTGGCAACATTATTCGATCTCTTTTAATCTTCACACACTAGTAAATAAGAGGCACTTCCAGTTTGGACCTTGAATCGATGGCAATGTCATTTCAGTGATTAGGTCAACTTGAATTGTCCTCCAAGGACTCCAAGGAGCTAGGGTTTTCATTTAGGGTTTTTCCTTAGCTCATATGGGTTTGTTGGCGAAGCACCCAACAAACTCAATCACATTGAAATCCACATCCACCCCCTTCCTTAGAAAGAAGAACCAAAAAGGATAAGAAAAACCAATGTTAGTGAGGGTTTAAGTCCCTTAAATTTTCTAAATTTTCTTAACATTATGGGACATATGAAAACAACAATTTTTTGGAGCAAAGGAAGAGGATAGTGACAATTGCAACACCAACATCAACATACAACAAGACAACAAAGGTAAAGAGGCCAAGGGAAGATAGGTTTTGTCTTTTTGCTATTCTTTTGTTTGAGTTTTGTTTTGTGGTGGGTCGTTTTCTTCATGCTTTCGTCAAGCTTAGAAAGTTTTTTATCACCAAAAATTTAGTCCTTATATTCAAATCAAACATAATAGAAAGTTTTTACTATAGAGAGAGATTTCACCACAATCTTGGGTTTTTTTTGGTTCTTGTCATAATTTTAGAGAAATAACAAAGGTCATTTCATTTAGTATTGTGTGATTAACTTTGTAGATTTAAAATTGCCTTATAACAATAAACAATTTTTAGAAAATGGGGCATGTGTTCATAGTAGACCTCCTACTTCATGGACACCAAACGTTGCATGTTCCCCAACTCATCACGTTTCATTGAACCTCATAATTCCCATCACCTATTCGCTTCATCATGTGCCACCACTAACTTATCCTCCACCTCATCCCCCATGCAAACCACAAACCACCCACTAGTTACCCCTCCAATTTTAACAAATCATACACCACCTACTAGTGTCCCTTACTAGTCCCCAACCTTTTTGTGAGTGTGGGGTCCTAACTTTACCTTTTCCCAAACCCCCTCGAGCATGCACAACTAGGACATTTTCCCCCTCCCATTTTATTGGTCCTTACAGTTGGCCATGATCATAACCCCCAACCTACCCCCCTTTTTTCAACATGCCTTTAACTTCCACCTAAAATCTTGTGCCCCACTTGTGGGCACCGATTTACTAGTTGAAGGTTAGTTCGTCATTAACATTCATGTCAGACATCTAATTCATCCAATCCAAACCCTTGTGATCATCCTAGTTCAATACCTTCCCTTACTCCCACTCCACCTACATTAGCCTAAACTTGGGTTTCAACATTAGGTGTTGTTGGGTCCTTTCACTTAGGCCTTTGTTGTCCTTGATTGTCTAACCACATTCCCACCACTCTACGACGTGATGTACAAATGGCATTTCGTTTTCCATTAGATAAGCTAACATAGGACACATGTTGTGTGGCAAGTTTACACTTATTCCTCTTATTACCCCAATGGTGTTTCGCTTTGCCCCCTTGTGGTGTAGCGATAGGGCATAGGGAAATGTGGATTTGACTTAAGTGTTTTCTAGTAGGCGACCATGAATACTTGCAAGAGTTTTTTTTTGGGGGCTAAAGCTTTGTCAGCTAGTTTGAACTTAATCCCTTTTCCTTAACATGATCTTCCAACTCACAAACGTTTGCTCCATAGTTTAACCCTTTGTTGTGCAAGGGAATACTTTCAAGGAGCTCGTGCATTGGCACCATTTTCTTTCACACCCACCACCTTCGACATCACCTCAACTGTAACTAAATTACACCCTGAATTAGATGGCTACTTCCCATTTTCTTAGAAGACTACAACCTAGACTAGGACCTCAAGTTTTCTTCTAATTCCTTCAAGTTAACATTCTAACACATGCCACATTTATTGGTAAATGGTCTTTCTGGGATGGTTTTTGAATACCTTTGGGTCTATTTTCGTCTTAAAGATTCAGCAAGTGGATTCCCTTAGTTGTTCCAACTTTGTTTTCATACTCCACAAGGTCATATTCCACCCCAAATTGCACGCGTCCTTAGAGCAGCCTACTTCTTAGCCATGACCAAGCCTTTAAGTGGAGTTTGTCCCATTGTAATGGGGGAATCATTGTATTGACTCACAAGTCACCTTTTATGTCTTCAATTCCATGAAGCTTTTGTAACACATTTTTCCTCACACTAATTTGGAATTGTAACTAAAGGTGGTCGTGAAGCAATAATCCACAACATTAGGGTCACCTTGGACCTTCACCCCAATTGGGTTGTTCTTCAACTCAATGTGGCAAATGCCTTCAATTTAGTGTTAGATGACATTCATATCATAGGTTCCCTTTTAATTGTATCATTTGCCTACGAACATTTCCAAACCAAACTCCATGTAATAGGTTTTCTATCCAACCTCAAAAATGTGTTATGTGGTCACCCTTTGGCCTGCCATTAAACTTCAACACCCCATCCTAGTTTACCACCCCATCCAAAGGAATTAGAATCTTGGGGGTTCTGTTGGGCACTTTAATTTTCACATCATCTTTCATCAAAGATGCCTTGCAAGAAGATGCTTGACATGTGGACCTTCTCCTTAAAATGGGGGTGTTCATGTGGCCTTTGGAATTTTAATTCGTTGTTTTGTGCAATGCCCATCATATCTTTTACGATGCACACCTCCATCTTCCACCTTCATAGAATCCCTTATTTCTTTTTATTACTCCCTCTATAAAATGTTTGGACACCTTTTGGGTCCAGGATCTTTTGATAACCTAGAGGGACCTTCAATTCGTAAACAAACTTCTTTCCCAATAACCTTTGGTGGTGTCAAGTTCATATCAACATCCATCATCGCCCCTAACAACCTATTTATGGAATTGGGCCCTTATCACTTTAGTCATAGTTACTAGGTTTATGGTTGATCAACATCCCTTCCTTTTTGAAGTTTTAGCCCGAGTCGACAATAACACATTTCCTTTCCAACAACACCTCAAGGCGGCATGTGATCTTTTACCGCCCCCAACCTATGCATGTCTTCCTCCATTTGAACAACTCATCAAACAACAAATGGTTCAACTTCAAGATTTCATTTCGAAACGTGTGCACCATCATACCCTTTCCAGCATGCTTTCATCTGAAGCCCATCATGCGCGAATTTTATCCTGTTTTGGCCCAAGGGTAAACATTTAATTTATAGTTTAACCAGTTTTCCCAGTCTTTCAATTATTTTTCCTAGTTTTTTGCATAACATTTCATATGTGATTTGGACTACCCCATCCTTCAAGTGTCTTTTGATGTGTGTGCACGCATCCCATCAATCCTATGGGTATCCACCTCTTACATTGTGCTCATGGCAATAAACACATTGGAACCCATGATGCAATTTGTGGCACCTTTACCACCATTATGTGAGATGCTAGTTTCCACATGGGATAGAACAATTACATGCATTTCCTTCAACCACATTTAACTCCTTTTGTTGACGAGTCGACATTTTGCTTACCAAAAATGGCATTCACACCTTAGCCGACATTGTCATTATCAACCCAACATGAACAGATTTACTTCCCTGATCTTGTGCAATTCAAGGATTTACTACTTCTGATGCAACTCAAGTTAAGGAAAGGAGTTATCGCAAGCAACACCCCACTAATCAATTTTTCCCCTTAACAATTGAGGTATTTGGTTGCTTAGACAAAATGCCGATGTGTTTTTACACGATTGTGCCAATGCCATTTGGAGCTTGAAGGGGATAGAAGGTCCTCATCTTTCTACCTTGGTCACTTTTCTTTGTCAAAAAGTTTTGATCACATTATAAAGGATACAATCATTTTCCATCTTAAGTCAGGTGATAGCCGTAGGCTTAATTACTTTTTGACTTCGACCCCTTCAAAACACACTGTAACCAAAAAGAGAGGGTCCAAAAACACACAACACACAGCCTGCCTTCAACGAACCCATGTGTCCATGTTCTCCTGATCTACTCCACATAGTTCAGACCTTCGATCTCACACAACATACTAACTACCTACTAACACTTGCAGACGAACATCACAAGATCAAAGACGTACAAGTGTCTTGCATTCCACACAACAACAAAGCAGGTTTTACAGTA
>Ga0116231_10010669_pt1 | contig 14613 bp, 10 predicted proteins | sample S1TSphgellanicum_2_FD_89695 | JGI IMG/M metagenome (GOLD analysis project Ga0116231, IMG submission 89695) | Host-associated microbial communities from peat moss isolated from Minnesota, USA - S1T2_Fd - Sphagnum magellanicum MG | ecosystem: Host-associated > Plants > Peat moss > Unclassified...
TACACAAGTTTGTGTATTTCATGTGACAAGAACCTTGGAAAGTTCTTGATGTTGTGTTTTGTGTTGTGAGCATTATGTTGTAGTTTCCTTTCAATAAAGATTTATGTTTGCACTTGAGTAGATCTCCTATTTGTTAACAATCCTTTATCTTTCCTTCATATTCTGTTATATCCTCTTTAAAGGAAGATTCATCACTGAAATCCTTAGAATCTAATGCACCCAACAAATGAGCCCGGTCGTTAATTTAGAACTGTCCCACCTTTATGTTGAACAATTCTTCTTGTATATTGCATTTCTCCTTTTCAAATCTTTCAAGCACTTGTAACATGTGTACTACATTCAATGGTAGTACTTCCACTTCCATTCTGGGCTCATTGCAAACTTGTATGACGCCCTTCTCCACATTAACGACTATTCCTATTTTGATGAGGAAATCTAGTCCAAGGAGCAAATCATAGTTGTGTGTGTTAACCACAAGGAAGATCATTTGACATATGATCCTTCCCACTTTTATTGGAAGCTTTGTAATCTTTCCTAGTGCTTGCGTCACTGTACTAGAAGTTGTTTTGTAAGTTTCATGGCCAACCACCAAATGCATTATGCCAAGTTCCCTAACAACACTGGCTACCATAACTAATATAGATGCCCCAATATCTACCAAACCTTCAATCATTGCTTGATTGATCTCTAGAGTTAGATGCAATGATTTGCTGCCATGTGTTTTGTTGACATTAACCTTCATGATTGTAGGGGTTGAATGAATCGCAACTACTTGATTTCTCTAGCCTTCTGCATTTTTTCTCCTTCTAGTTAGTTTAACCAATCCTTCCAAATACTCCAATTTTCCTAGAATTACAAGAATGGTTTCCATGGGAGTTAAAGAAATCTTTCTTTTGATGAAATGACAAAAAATCTTAAATTTCACAGTTGCTTCAAATCCAATGTTTGCTCCTTTTTGTTTGTCTTTCGCAATCACTTCCTTTTGTTCTTATGTTGGATTAGCAGTTATAAGTAATCTCCTTTCTGGAATTTTCACCTCGGAAAATATATTTTGGTCTTCTCCACAAACACGGTTCAATTTTACCATAGCAGCTTCTTCATCATCAACTAGAACTTTTAGGAAATTTGTGGTGGTAGGCAAACCTTTTGCAAATTTCTTCCAACATCTCTCTTCTATATTCCCTAATCCAAAATAGAAAGAACATTTCAGACCACAATTGTGAGTTTTATGCCCACCTCCGCACTTGGCACATTTTGGCCTTGTGTCTGCAAGTTTAGGGCATGCTGAGGTTGTGTGTTCTTTTGAGCAGCAAAATTGGCAATGGTTGTTAGTGTTGACAGAAAAAGTTGTATTGGGTTCAACCTTGCCATCAGTCCCCTTCCCAAAGAAATTAATGAGAGTTTTATTCAAAACATGAAGTTGACAATTTGTGGTAGATTCTCCAGACATGGTTTCATCCTATTCTTCCTTCATGGGTTCATATGAGGTCTCCCGTAGTTCTCCCAATACACTTTCAATTTCAGTAGCAGCAACAACCACCTCCTCAATGTAGGTGTAGGTCTTGACAACACAAAGTTTTCTTATTTTTGGCCTTAGTTTTGCCAGAAATCTACGACATTATTCTACATCTTGTATTTGACCTCGTTGAAAAAGTTTATCTAGCCTTTCATAGTACTTTTGAACCCTTTCCTTCGGTTTTTGCTTGATGGCATCCAGTTTGAGCTAGATGTCATTAACATCAACATTGCCATATTTTTGCATTATCCAGGTACGTAGTTCTGTCCAATTAATAGGTGTAGGATTCAACTCCTTAAACCATTCTTTGGTCCTCTTTCTTAGGTTCAATTTGGTAATCTTAAATAATTTATTAACATTCAAATCCTAGATTTTTGTCGCCATTGTCAGTCTTTCAATCCAATCATTTATGTCCTCATGATCTCATCCCCAAAACAATTCATCCATGCCCTAAGGACTAGTCATTTTGACCCTTCTTGTCTAAAGATTTACCTACTACTAGTATTTTGCTATAGGCACTTTCTACACCCATCCTCTTCCAAGTTGTTGTTTGCTTTACTATTATAGGTAGAAGAGTGAAAGTTTGCTCATTTGTAGAATCCATTTGCCATCGTATCCCAAAGTTTTCATCATCAAATGCTCTCCAATTTATTAACCGGGACTTTATTCCAGAGTTCTCCACCTTCAATATCCGATTTCTAGCTCGAAATAAATCTTCCACTCTTGGAATGAAAAATTTAATGAAATGATTTGGAGATTCCGAAGAGAAAGAAATCTAAACATCACCTAATCGCGACACTTGTCTTTGCCTTTCCGATTTGTGTGTTGATACCCTATGCAAGGTAGGAGGTAAAATGATATTGCATTTGGAATCTTGCGCCTGAAACCCATCCTCCTGCTCCATCTTGCATTTTCACCTAGACTTGTGCCCTTGTACAAAACCCGTTGTGCATTAGTTCCACAACAATGTCTCCAGCTTGTGCTTCATTAGGATTCACTTCTATAATGGCAATAATACCAAATCTGAATTGACACAAAATTAATGCTTTTATTTGTGGTGTTCCTTGAGTTCTGGGAAAATCAAACCTAACAGTGATATGTTCTCATTGAATTTCCTAAGTCTTTGTAACAAATTGTTCTTCACTGGAAATAGACATATCTTCTAGGACATTTCATCTTCTAAGTACCTTAATAATCACATTTGTATTAACCTTCTAGGATCAACCAACTCTGATACCAAAAGAAAGGGGAGATGCTTTCTACGTGTGTAAACCTTTAATGTTGGACATACAGACTCAATGTGAATTGTTGAAGTCTTATTGAGATAGAAAGATTGTTACAAGTATTATTTCTTCATCTAGATCCTTACAAACACCAAACTTTATTATCTTATTTCTATGGACCATAAGGGATTAGATTCTCTCTTGATTTCCTTTCAAGGAGTCATTTGGTTTTTTAATGAGAGTGGTAATTCATACCCCAACAACATAAATCCCACATATATTAACTTGATTTCATATGGTTCCTCTCAAAAATTGGATAAAAATTCAGGATAGAAGTGGTGTGTGTGATCTATTACACTTTCCAGTATCCCCTTATTCCCAAAATCCCCAGAGCTCCCACTATCCAGCAAGTACTATTTCCTTAGAATGAACACATTGCACATTCAGCTTAAGACCCCCAAGCTATCAAAGATGGTGCTGCCACAACAACCACTCTAGAAATCCTTGACACACTCATCATCTCCCTTGTGTTGGTCGCTAAAAAGAACATGCTAGACCTCCAAATCTCTTCTTGACATTCTTGGCACATCAGAAGCTCAAGCGTCAAAATTTTATGAGAGCCAAAAGTCTCAATCAACTTCTGCCCCTAATTGATTACAATCCAAAATCCAAAATCCACTCCACATTTTCTAGTTATCATGAAAATCTAGAAACTTAGCTTCATTTCTTTGCCAAAAAAATTTGCCTTCTTCCTTCAGCCAGCCTCATATATATATTTCTTCTCCATGTCCTTTCTCTCCCCTGAAATCTCCTCACCAATCCCCTCGCAAAGCCGTGATTCACACAACCCATAATGAATCTCCATTGAGCAGTTAGGATCACGTTCCATCATTGAAACCAGCTCACCAAGATCCTTCCACAATAACCTGCAAAAACAACAAAACAAACCAAAAACAGAAAAACAAGAAAATAATTTCTTTAGTGCCCCTGAAACACCACACCTCCAGCAGTTCAGCCATAGAGTTGAATTAGGGTTTTTTGCTTTCATCCACAAAAAACATTTGACACTGTTTTTAGGTCACAACCCATTTTGTAAAAGTAGGTTCTATATATAGAGATAGAACCATCTATGAAGGAAGGTAGTTTTTTTTTTTGGGTCGCACAAGAAGATTTCCCAAACCATTGTTGAACCTTTTGCTGACCTCTTGGTACCATTGAAAAGCCCTTGATGAGAAGGGGTGTATCAAGTTGGTTTCATAATGTTTCAACTATGGTAGAGAAGTTATTGAATATTGAACAAAATTTTCACTAAAAATGTCATTTGAATCTAAATTATTATAGGGGAACATGGGTGCAAGCTTTATATTGTTGGAAAGCCCTTAGTCATGAGTAGGATTTAAAGAAAATTGAGTTTTTTAGACCTAGGGTGCAAGTGACATTGTAACATAATAACAATATTATTATTTTTTATGTGAGCTTGCAGGATGAGCTTTTGATCTAAGTGACTACTTACCCAGCTTGAAATTTTCTGATCCTTGTAAGTCATGTGCATTTAAAAACAAGGACAACCATCAGACAGAAGAAGCACCTGATCAGAACAACAGCAGCATGCAACAACAGCAGCAGCAAAATAAAATAAGCGGCTCCTGCAAACAGACCACAATGGATTTATGTGGCAGGCTGCTGCTGATAGCACGATCCCCCAATTGAAGGACACAAGCAAGCTAGCTAGCTGTCTATGGAGCTCGTGATCAGTCGTTAACTGTCACAACCTGGTAGTGGGAAGACGTTAAATCAGCCAAGGGTCCTATATGCAGGAAGTACTGCTGCATTTCTTTTTTCCCTTGCCCTGCCCATTTGCCCATTAAGATGTACGTATCTGGAGAAGCCCTTGCTGCCCAGCCACATTTATGCCCAAAACGTGCATAATCATGGTCACAATCAAGGTGTTTTTTTTGTGACTTGTACACATGAGTTCTTTTGGAAAAAGTTCTTGGAAGTCAGTCGATCGTTTAGTTGGAATTGCCACATTTAGATCATAGGTTCGTTTGCATGTTGCCCTTATCTATACATACATATATATATATATATACATACATATTTATATTCTCAAAAAAATTCTACTTTTTCTCTCTGGCGTGTAGCCGAATTTGGCTATATCTGTCTTCTTGTGGATGATCAGCAATCCACCTACTTCACAAAATTGGGAAAACCAAAAAAAAAAAAACCCTGGGCACAATGTGTGTGGTCATCACAAATCGCGCTAATGGCAGACAGTGAAAACAGAAATGCAACAGACGTAGTTCTGTACTATTGTGTTGCTTGCATTAATTAGGACCCTTGGCTGATCTAGCCTCTTCCCTGGTGATGCTGCTGCAGCAAACGCAGAAACAACTAGTTATTGGGATTAACGTTCTCAGAGGGTTGGTCGCTAGCATCAGTAAATAGGTCATGATTTCTCATTACTCTGGAGTATAACATCGGAAGAAATGTAAGAAACTGGACTTTCCTTTGAGGACGAGGATGAGCTGAGCATACCTAGTATGTACAAGTTGTAGTACTTGGCAAAAGAAACCTATAAAAGAATGTGCAACAGAACACTAAAGTTATATAACCCAAGTTCCAATTTGACTTACAATTTTTCTTCCCTGCTGAAGCCACTTTCCTTTCTCATGCCATGGCATTTTCCTGGAGCACTGACACCTGCAAAGTTCATAGGGGGTGGTGTTTAGCATCCTGCCATTCTTCCTGTCTTTTACTGGGGTTTAGCATCCAGCCAATTTTCCAGTCTTGACTGGGGTTTCTCTTTTGAGTAGGTTAGGGTAAGTAATCTTCTCCTCTTGGGGCAACCCCATAGTATTGTGTGTTTTGCACTTTTGGGTGTTGTCTTTTGTTTGGACTTAGTTCCTCTTTTTTCTCCTGTTGTTCCCTTGCCCAGTGTTTTTCCTTTATTTATTTAATCTTAGCTCGTTTTGGAGGATCTTATCTTCTCTGAGGGCATGAAAATGATGACTCCTTGATGCAGCCTGACACATTCAAATTATGTCAGTTTTTATGTGTAACCTAAAGCTCCAGGCTGCACGTATTTAGCTACTCCCTGCTGGGCTTTCTGAGCTGGTTTTTTGGGGGGTGACCAACCTTGGCCCTTGACAGTGTGGTATTGTTTGTGTGTGTGTGTGTGTGTGTGTGTGTGTGTGTGGTTTTTTTTTCGGGTTTTAAAACAGAGTGGGCAAGTATTAGAAATTGCATCACCTCGGGTATCATCCCGGGTATCAAAGTTGAGAACCGTGGCTGTAAGAAATCAAATGCATGCTTTTGATTTACAATCGTGGTGGTTATCGCAATTTTTTTAAAAACCTGGTAATTATATACAACCACTGTTCTCAACTTTTTTAAAAGCCAAACAACTGCCTAGAAAACTGCCAGGTGTATGCCAATTCCTTCTTTCATGAGACCCAGTAGTTCTTCAAAGTTTTTGAAATAGCCAGAACCAGCAACGGTTCTTTGAATCTGATTTTTTCAAATACCTGAACCAATCAGTTCTTTGATTCTGAAAATATTCAAATACCCAGAACTGATAGGTACTACAAAAATCAAAGACCCACCCCCACACTGGTTCGAACCCTGGTTGGGTCTTTAGCTCCAAGGTGGTGGTGGGGGCCATGCATGCCCCAACATACGAGGTCTAGATCCGGGGCCTTGCATGTTGGGAATGTGCCCCACTTGTAAAGCATCAGGTGACCCTTATGGTAAGCCTAAATCTAGGTGAATTGTCATGTGTGATAGGAGTGGGAGACGTCTTACACCTACTGTATAGGAGTAGGAGGGACCTCACATTTACACTTATGGGTGGAAGGTCCCTGCACTCTTAAATAGTAGGCAAAAGATACCTCATTTCTGAGAGAGATATTCACAGAAATAAGGTGCCCTCCACATATACTAAGAATTTGCTTTTAGTGCTTTAAGTTTGGAGGAAGAGAAGGTCACATATTCATGGGTTATGTTATTTGAGGCCTGGAGATACTTCACAGATTTGTATAGCACCTGCAACTCAGAGAGAAAATAGGCCAGGTTTTTATGGACACCAAATGATTTACCGGTGGTCTACTTGTATAGGTGCACAGATTTACTACACCCTACTTAGTGGAGTCCACCAATATTGAGACTTTTCCTGTACCTAAGGTTGGGAAGGAATAGGGAGTGCTCTTAGCGAAAAATAGGATGTCCATGTGATCCATCCCTATTGATCCTTTGGAGTGTGTATTATTTAATACACTAAGACAATCTCCAGTTGTGCTCACTATGTGACCATGCAAAAATATTTCTCACATCCAAGTTTAGCTAATTGTTTTTTTAGCAACTCCACCCCTAAAACTACTATTGGGACTGACTACACATAGGTGAGAGACTACTGATAGCTAAGCACCTGGATTAATGAGAAACAAGGATCAGCAGTCAGATCATATTTATTACACTCTTCTCTTACAGGTGTTATGGCTTCCTGTGCCTTTTAGTAGCCTCAGCACAGTGTGCAGCACTGCTAAGCCAAAACCATTTTGCTGAGCAAAGCGGCACGATTTGACTTTTCTTCATTGAATTTTAACTTGCAGGGCAACGTACTGAGCACTAGTGGAGTTGCTCTATGAGCATGCCTACAGATGTAACTCCACCAGGGCTCAGCATGTCGCCCTGCAAAATAAATTAAGATGAAGACTAAGCCTGTTTCACTCAGGAAAATGGTTTTGCTCCTGAAAATGTGGACAGTTTTCTCAGGCTGGTACGCCAAAGCTGTGCACCGGCTAGGGAAGATTGTAATAAATGTGATGTGACTGCTCTTTCCTGTTTTTGATTGGCAATTCATAATGATTGGTCCAGGTGACTTGCTATGAGTCGTTTACGTTTATTTACAGTCCCAGTTTCAGTTTCATTGCTGGGATTGCAAAAAAGTAAATAACTAAACTTTAATGCGAGAAATATTTTGCAGGGACACATAATTAGCACTGGTGGGGATGCTTGCTCTAAGAGTATATCCAACAACAGCAGTACATTTACGGTACTATTTGGATGAAAATTTACAGAAAAACATTGTGAATCTACTTTGGGCTGGTAAATGTGCACACTTTCACAGGGCACCTGTATGGAATACCAGCGCTTATTATGTCATGTTGTACTTTCTCCCTTTACTCTTTTGTCAACTTCCCATTTACTGTTTCCAAGTTAAAATCCTCATAATGGTAAGTTTGCTTGGTGCACACTGCTAAAGTGCTACAATGCCTACTGCACTTTGGTAGGTGGCCAATTCAAACATTGACAAATTGTCAAATTCTCAATTGCACCTTGCCAAATTTACAGCTTCACATTGTCAAATCACCACTTTCACACCTCTAATTTTACATTGCAAACTTGACAAGTTTACATTATTTTACGGGCTGCCCAAAATTTTCGGATTGCCCCCCAAAAAATCCATTGATTGCGCAATTTTTTCTTTAAGTTTTTTTTGCCCAAACTTTGTTTTTTTGGGCTGTTTTCTTTTGGGGTGGGTGGGGGGCTCGCATTAGTGGCCTACCCTCCTACCTCCTAGCCTACATACTCACTAACTTACATATTCACCTACTTAGGCTACTTGTCCACCTACCCCTATTTATATAGGTGTAGACCCCTATCCTGACCTACCAACAATTTAGGATACCAACTCATGACCAAGTTTGCAAGTATGCAAGTTTACAAGTTTACAAATTTACAAAATTAAAAACTCTAGAAATAACAAATTAATAATTACAAATTTACAATTTGACAGATTGCAAGTGCACTTTTGCAAGTTCACAAGTTTGCAAGTGCTGAATTACCAAATTACAAGACATAAAATTACAAAGTTACAAATTGAAAAATTGCAAGATAATAAATTGCATGTGCTCATTTGTAAATCTCAAACTTATAAAATTATAAAATTTTCAATTTACAACATTAAAAAATATTAAAATTGCAAGTACATGTTTGCGAATATGAAAAATTACAAAATTATCAAAATTAGAAATTTACAATTTGACGAATTGCAAGTGCACATTCTCAAGTTCACAAGTTTGCAAATTACAAAATTCAAGATTATAAATTGCATGTGCTCATTTGTAAATTTCAAATTTACAAAATTACCTCTTAGTTTACAAAATAAAAAATATTAAAATTGCAAGTACATGTTTGTAAATATGTAAAATTACCAAATTATAAAGTTAAAAAGGTTACAAATTGCAAGTGCACTTTTGCATATTTACAAGTTTGCACATGCTAGATTTTCATGTTTGCATGTACTACGAAAATTACAAAATTATAAACATATAAATTTGCAATTTGCAAGAATTGCAAGTTACAAATTACAAAATTACAATTTAGGCTATTGACCCATGACCAAGTTTGCAAGTTTGCAAAATCAAAACATTTACAAATTACAAATTAATAATTACAAATTTACAATTTGACAAATGTACACATGCAATTTATAAACTTCCAATTTGTCAAATTGTAAAGCTTCTCAATTTAAAATAATAATAAAAACTAAAATTGCAAGTACATGTTCGCAAATATGCAAAATTACAAATTGCAAGTGCATTTTTGCATATTTACAAGTTAGCACATGCTAAATTTGCATGTTTTCATACTTGCTACTAACCCATGACCAAGTTAGCAAGTTCACACATTTGCAACTGTAAAAGTTTCCAAGTTTGCAAAATTAAAAAATTTACAATTTACAAGTTAATAATTACAATTTTACAATTTCACAAATTGTAAGTGCATGTTTGCAAGTTTGCAAAATTAAGAAAATTACAAATTAAAAAATGTAAAATTACAAAGTTATAAATTAAAAAATTGCAAGTACATGTTTGCAAATATGCAAAATAACCAAATTACCAAAATTACAAATCTTGCAAGTGCATGTTTGCATATTTACAAGTAAATGCTCATTATCAATTTGCATGTTTTCAGACTTGCGTGTACTACAAAATTGTAAAATTATAAACATATAAATTTTTAGGAATTGCAAGTTAAAATTTTAAATATTACAAATGAAAAATGAAAAATTGCAACCTACAGTTTACAATGTTTCCAGGTTTACAAGTAAGTAAAACATATGTAGGTATTGCACAAAATTACAAATGCAAATCAAGTTTGCAAGTTTGTGAGTTTAAAAAAATAAAATCACAAATCACAAATCATACATTACAAAGTTACAAATTTACACATTACAATATTACTTTTTTAATTTTAAAATTTTAAAATTCTAGAAATTTACAACATGAAAATATTACAAATTACAAAGTTAAAATTTGCAAATGCACATTTGTAAATTTTCAAATTTTTGAAATGTGAAAATCTACATACAAATAATTTTTTAATTTGGTAATTTGTGCACATTAGAAATTAAAAATTTCAAATTGCAAAATAACAATTTCGCAACTTTGCAAATTCATAGATTTCCAAGTTACAAATCAACAATCATAAACTTTCAAATGCATAATTTGCACAAACTAAAAAATCAATGGGCATTTTATGGATCCCATGCATTAACTACAATTTAAACCACAAAAGACCAATGCATATTTACAGTGCCATGTTTGGGTATTGCAACCTATAACCTAAAACCAATCCTTATTTCGTAGACCTTTATGTGGGTATTGCATAATTTGGTAAATGCTCCTCAAAGATTGACTAGTTCAAGACCCAATCCCAAAATGCAATACTTGAATATGAAAATGATATATCAAGTGCAAGAAACATGTAAGTCAATATTTGATTATTGACCTAAATGTAGGTATTGCATTTTTTTCATAAAAAATTCGACCTTTTGTAGACCTACATGTAGGTATTGCATAATTTGGTATAGAGAATGACAAAGCATTATTGATTGACATCCAAAATTAGTATCACCTCTAGCACAATTATGTCCAATTTTTTTTTTATGGATTGGATGAAACTATATTGTCCTTAATTTTTGAAAGCATTATACACACAAACATCCCAAAACCTCATTGTGTTATCTTCATTATATGCCAAGGCTTGTGGCCATTGCCATTTGTAACAATTGACAAGCAATGACTCTATCATTGTTTTGCTCATTTATGATTACGAATTCCAAATGGGCACACAATCCTATGGCAGCAGTATGCAAACATTCCATAGTTAGTGCCAAGCAAAGATTGAACAACCTTTGCAAATCTCCACGTATTGCTTCTGCACCCATTTTGTATGTATGGTTGCGCACATTTGCCAAACCTTACATGAGAAAAGTTTTTAGTCAATTGAAAAAATTATATATAAGCAACAAAAAGCCATTTTTCATATGGTTTTTCAAGGAATTTTTTTTTATGAACTTAAACACACTTTGTTGCAACCCCACTTTGAGGGAGTTGTGAGGTCACCACTCACACTCCCGAAAATGGGACTTGGGAGTCCTTGACGCACTCCCAAGTCCTGGGTTGAACCCACTTGAGGGTCCAACTATGTTGAGTTGCGGAAAGTTGGGACTTGAGGGGCGCTCCCGACTTCCAGCACTAAAGAGGGGTAGAGGGGTGTGCTAGAAGTCCCGGGATTAGACTAGGAAGATGGACTAGAAGATCAAGCTTGAATTTGCATCCAAAACCAACCACAAGAGGGTTAGTTAGCATTCGGGAACACCCTTGGGTGTTGGGACAAGCCATGGGCAACTTGGACTACTTGACTCACCATGGCCCGGACTCGGGGGAAGCCACCACCCTCCCCCATATAGTATTCTCTGCGTCTCACCGCAGAGGCTACATCCGAATGGCTCTTTTTCCTGGGACTCCCAAGTTGTAGTCCCGAAACTGTCCCGGGTTGGAGTCCCGAGACTTTGGACAGCCATAGCTCTTCGCCCCAAACTCGGATCGGGACGAGGTCTAAGCCAAAGTTGTAGCTCTCGTTGAAAGCTTTTCAACGCCGTGTTGCACTCCTTGAAGCGACGTCGAGAAGAGGTCGATTCCCGACTTTTAGTGGTTGGGAGTCAAACTGGCAATTTGACTCCCGGCCCTTCTTTTGCCCATAACTTGGGCTGAAGATGTCCAAATGGGCAATGCGAGGCCAGTTTGGACATCTACATTTCAAGATCTTTCCATTGATATAAAGAACTCATCAAGGCAAGGAGATTTGACCCCTCAAATCGTCTTTTGAATTTTTGGGAGTCCCGGAGGACTCCATTTTCCCACTTTTGGGAGTGTGAGTTGCATTCTCACACTTAGCCCCAAAGTGGGGTTGCAATAGTCCTCCAGGACTCCCGAAAAATCAGAGCATGATTGCAGGGGTCAAAACACCTCGCAGTGAAGCGTTCTTTATACTGTTGGAAAGGTTTTGAAGTGTAAATGTCCAAAATGGCCTTGCATGAGCCATTTGGACATTTGCAGCACAAGGTATGGTCGAAAGAAAGGCCGGGAGTCAGACTGGTAGTTTGACTCCCGACCACTAAAAGTCAGGAATCGACCCGATTTCGATGTGTGCAGGTGAAATGCGACACACCATTGGAAAGCTCTCAAGGAGAGCTACAACTTTGGTTTAGACTTCGTTCCGATCTGAGTTTGGGGCGAGAAGTTATGAGCACCCAAAATCCCGGGAATTCAAACCGGGACAATTTCGGGATTCCACTTTGGGAGTCCCAGGAAAAAGAGCCATTTGGATGCAAGTGCGGTGAAGAGTTGCAGATAATACTATATGGGGAAAGGTGGTGGCTTCCCCCGAGTCCGGGCCATGGTGAGTCAAGTGAGTCCAAGGTAGCCCGTGGTTTGTCCCAACACCAAAAAAGTGCAGAATGAATTCTAACCAACTTGTTGGTTGGGGTTGGATGCAGGACCATATAATTAAGTAAGCTTGTCCCTCTTCCTAGTTTATCCCGAAGCTTTCAGCACACCCCTCTCACCCCCTTTAGTGCTGGAAGTTGGGAGTGTGCCCCGAGTTCCAGAAATTCCACAATTTGAGTGACCTAGCCCCAATTTGGAGCTAACTTGGGACTTGGGAGCGCGTCACACTTGGTCCAAATCTATTTCCTTTTATTAGTTGCATCTTGTGTGGTACCATCCATTTCACTCACTAATTTGTCATTTGCACCATCATCCACAACAATTTTGTTTGGTATGCTAGGGGAAGGAATCAACCTACCCAAGAAATAACAATGTAAAATCAACAAAAATGAACATTGAAACAATATACTCATGAACCTTTTCATGATTTGTTGCCAATATTATGAGTTAATATTGATGTACATACCCATGTTCCCTTTCGTATGACTTGAAAATATCATCTAGAACATGTCCATTGATTTCATGAGCGTTTTCATTGATCTTTTTCACATAGTGCAGGTTCCATGCTCTTACAAATGTGATGACATCTTCTTGTAAATAAGGTAGAAATATAACAGACACCAACACCTTGTGCCAGCTATTTCCCATATTAATGACACCATTTTGTTCCAACAAAGTTAGCATATGCTTGTAGTACCATGCACAATGGGTCCACATATACTTCCAAAAATTTCAATGTGCTGATTATGTACAAAACAACTAGACAAAAATGGTTTGAGTACTTCTTGCCTAACATTTTCCATGTTTTCTTGCACCAAACTGTGCTCACATGCAAAATCGGACCAAATTTTTAAAGGATGCCCATACTTTGCAATAGCAACAAAATACCCTACAAAATTGTTTCCTTTCATTTGTTCGTTGCAACACATGCCCATAACACAAAATGGTTCCCACCATCAATCCCAACATGGATTTTTATACCCCACTTCACCAACTGGTCATATGTTGCACACCAATTTTCAAATCCCCTTAAATCACCATGTTAACCCATGTACATGATATTAATCTACATCCACATTGCATCACATAATGAAATATTTAACAAGATTATGTGCAAAGTCATTTTAGGGAGTTCTTATAATCCATAAGCCAAAGCACCATTGGGGGAGTCGCTATATATTGCCCTAGAATTAATCTCCTTACTTCATGATGTGCCATGTATTCTGGTTATAAATGATGCAAGGAATTTCAAACCATCCTCTTAAGTGTTTTGTACCCTTCTTGGCAAAGGGTTAGTTGTGCAAAATGAATGCCCCGATTACACCTAGCTCTTGTCAATGGAACACTTTGTGGAATCATCTCAAGGTCTTCGGGATATAAATTATGGTACACCCTCCTCAACCAAGAGATTTTCTCAAGGCATATCTATTCAAACCAAGGCTTGTTGCAACATCAACAATTTTTTGGTTGTTCAATCTCCACATGTGCTAATAATTCATCACCCTCAAGCTATTCGTCAAATGTTTTTGTTTGGTCATTGTTCAATCTTATTGCTTAACGATTTGGCATTGCCATCAAATCTTCACATGTGATCTTGTACAATTCTTGAATACAACATCACCTTGTTTAATTGATGCAATTCTAAACATGTTGCCACACAAGAAACCAATGTACTAATGCATCACACAATTAGGCACCTCAGAACATTGATTTTTTTTGAAATACAACAACCTAAAGTTATGTGAACAAAAAGAAAGTTGACCTAACCATTTTGCCACTTATGTAATCTAGGGTTTTCTCTCTCTTAAACGTTGAACATAATTGTGACATAAAACTCAAAGGTGCAAGGATACAATTCAAGATTATCATTCTTGTTCAACAACATTTCAATTTGTAAGTTGCAATATAATAATTATCCTACAAACATACTCAAAATTTCAACATAATGAAAACATGCAAACAACACCCCCCCCCCACCCCCCCCCCCCCCCACCAAAAAACAAACAAACCAAAACTAACCCCACTCAACTCAAATTATTTTTTTTTTATACTATTCTCCTTCCTCTTTCTCCATCCA
>Ga0116231_10010670_pt1 | contig 14612 bp, 12 predicted proteins | sample S1TSphgellanicum_2_FD_89695 | JGI IMG/M metagenome (GOLD analysis project Ga0116231, IMG submission 89695) | Host-associated microbial communities from peat moss isolated from Minnesota, USA - S1T2_Fd - Sphagnum magellanicum MG | ecosystem: Host-associated > Plants > Peat moss > Unclassified...
ATTGGGGCGATGGAGAGAGGGGGGTGGAGGCAGGCGGTGATGAGTGGGGTGGAGGGGAGGGGGGGGTGGGGGGTGAGGCGCTGGGACGTGGGAAATGGCCAGTTTCGGCTTAACATCAAACCCTTAACCGGGAATGAAAATTTTACAAAGCGAAATAACTGAGATCCAAACTAGTTTTTCCACCAATTTTGGTGGTAACGTGAGTTTCATCCTGTCTTTCCGTTTTCCTGAGCGCCTCTACGGCTATTACATATATTTTCACTACTCTTACCTGTAGACTACTCTAATTAATTACTCTCGAACCTTGTGCATTAAATGCTGAGTTTCACCTTTTCATACTTAGATTTAATAAAATTTCATTACTTCGCCGATACCACTGAGAGAGGGGATAAGCTAGGGGGTGAAAGCAAGCCCAAAGGCAGGGTGACTTTACAGATAACTCTGATATTCCTCTGATTTTTCAATTTTTTCCAATGGACGGTTTCATGAAAGAACTGGTCAGAGAACTGGCGGTTTATGAATCAGTGTAGCCTCGGTTCTTTGACTGCTTCTTGGAGTTGTTGAGAACCATGGTTAGAGGTCAAATTTTTCAAAACCAGTTGCTGGGCGGTTCTTTAACTGTTACAAAGAACCTCCAGTTCCAGTTCTACAAAACAAATTAGAACTATCTTAGTTCCAATTCCACACATAACTTGAACTTGGAATCCCGTTCTCCAAAAACAAAAAAAATTTGATTCCGAAAATCAGACCAGGATAGGGTTTTAGGGTTAGGGTTTCAGACTGAAACTGCCAATTAAACTACTGATTAACCCCAGTCTTCTTCTTTTTTTTTCAGAAACATGTATATCAGTTCTGGATCTGGTTTTGGCTCCAGATATAAATAAAGCCGGGAACCCCATTTTGAGTTTTGGTTCTTTAAAAATGGGTTTTGATTTTGAAAATCAGACCCCCAACACCAAGAAAGGGAATCATCTAATTTGGCCAATAATTTAATTTGTTGGTTAACAATTTTTGACCCTACCCTTTTGAGAGGTGGTCACTTTCTAACCACCATTGTTTAAACCTGACTTCAATATCGGACCCTCCTCTACTTGCATGGGTTTATATATGACCAATTGACTTGATCCTCCAATAAATATGTAATTTCAGTTTTTAGTTATGGTCTAGGTGAAATCTAGCATGCCCTAATTTGCAAATTCAACCATGGGGAGTTCAAAGAGCGCCATGAATTTAAAATTCTTCAACTTATGGGCATTCTTGATGTTGTATTAAAAGTTGGTACAAATATTTTGTCACGTAGACAAAACATTTATATGTGTGGCAAGAATATATTGTCAACATGGCAAGCTTTTTTTGTCTAAGTGTCATGAATATTTTTGCCACGTATGGCAAGATCTTAACATGTAAATGAATGAATTCAAGTGGTTTTTTTTGTTTTATTTTGGAAATACTTGGGAATAGTAGGAAACATGATATTGTACCCACACAAATTTGATACTTACAATTCATGCTCAAAATTCATCCATGCTTATCACCATTTCAATAGTTGTCGTAGACCATATTACATTCCATTGGATGAAACTAAAAGTGCTTAAAATATTCGGTTGTTAAGATTGTGGTGTTTTTTTTTCTTTTTTTTTTCATGTGACACCCAATAGCTATCACCAGAAAAAAGAAAATAATGTCGGTGAGCATTTTTTTTAAAATACCGCCTACCGATATATTACAATGTGTAAGCCACCATTAAAAAAACCATGCCAATTTTTGGCATTTCTAGCCAACCTAACAATCACCCAGAGGAAAGATGTAAAAAAAAAAGTGACCATCGTCGTCTCCGGGAAGATTTAGCCAAAATATGGCTATAAACTAATCCATGAAGTACAAAACTTTAATCGTGCTTCTATACTTTTGGCTACACACTGAAAACCAAATATAAAAATATGATGATTTTTTAGTAATTTACTTTTTTTTTTTCCTTCTCACTTCTGGCGATTGAAAAGCTCCAAAACCCAGTTCAGTTTTGAATTTTGAAGTTTCGCCAATAAAAGAAAAAGGCTATCAGCGACTTGGGGCCCGGGGGACACTCGACGCATTCATTATAAATAAAAGACTGCGTGGCAAGTAATAAAGTGCAGTGAAAAATTCTCGAGACTACGTGGCAAGTAGTAAAGTGTAGTGAAAAGTTTCTCGAGACTACGTGGCAAGTAATGAAGTACAGTACAGTGAAAGCTTTTCGAGATTACGTGAAAAGTTCTCGAGACTACGTGGCAAGTAGTAAAGTGTAGTGAAAAGTTTCTCGAGACTACGTGGCAAGTAATGAACTCAAGTGAGAACTTTCCGTGACTGCGTGGCAAGTTAGAAAGTCCATTGAGTTTGCGCAACCGCCACGTAGGATTGAGCTGGCCGTAATACAGCAGACAGTCGTCGCTAAGTAAGTAAGTAAGTAAGTAAGTCCAATAAAGCGAGTCAGTAACTAGTCGGCGCAACGGACGAGGAGCCGGAGGACTGATGATGCGGTAAATTAAAGTTACCAAACTACAACCTAGTACTAGGTACTAGGTACCTAGCAGTGTTTTTTTGGCAAAAGGGTAAATTTTTTGGGGGAAAAAATTAAGGCACCGTCGCTCCACTGTGTTCTCATGAAATTCTCACTCTGTTCCCATCAAGTTCCCAATGGGTTCTCAACATATCCCCACCTTCCTGCAGTTCCCAATGTGTTCCCCAAACATGTTCCCAATAGCTCCTCTCATTTTATCCCATATCCTTTTGCCCTAAGTTCTACTTTTGTAACCTATATAAATGCCCCAAAGGACAAGGTAACAATATTTTTTTAAATTTATTTTTGGGGGTATCAAAATGTTCAAAGCCTGATTTTTATTTATTTTTGGTTGGTGATAACCAATCGAAGATGCTCATTGCAAAAGAAAATAAATAAAAATAGAGCATTAGGGGGTGGCCACAACTAATTAATTAATTAATATGAGTCACAATAATGTATTTACACAATTACATTCTTAAAAGTTGCCCAGAAAACCCTAGTAGGAGATGAACCCTAAAATTAGTTTTAAACCCTAAGTACCAGAAAACCCTAGTAGGAGATGAACCCTTAAATTAGTTTAAAACCCTAAGTACCAGAAAAAACCCTAGTAGGAGATGAACCCTAAAATTAGTTTAAAACCCTAAGTACCAGAAAACCCTAGTAGGAGATGAACCCTAAAATTAGTTTTAAACCCTAAGTACCAGAAAACCCTAGTAGGAGATGAACCCTAAAATTAGTTTAAAACCCTAAGTACCAGAAAACCCTAGTAGGAGATGAACCCTAAAATTAGTTTAAAACCCCAAGCACCAGAAAACCCAGTAGGAGATGAACCCTAAAATTAGTTTAAAACCCTAGTACCAGAAAACCCTAGTAGGAGATGAAGCCTAAAATCAGTTTAAAACCCTAGTAGGCTAGGAGATGAACCCTAAAATAAATTTAAAACCCTAGTAGGAGATGAACCCTAAAATTAGTTTAAAATCCTAGTAGGCTAGGAGATGAACCCTACAATAAATTTAAAACCCTAGTACCAGAAAACCCTACTAGGAGATGACCCCTAAAATTAGTTTTAAACCCTAGTAGGAGATGAAGCCTAAAATTAGTCTAAAACCCTAGTTGAAGATGAACCCTAAAATTAGTTTAATGCAAGAAAAGAAAGCAGACATGTCCCCTTGCTTGCTGCTTTGCCGGCGTCTCTTCTCTCTAGGTCGTGGCGAAAGCTGATGAGCTGCGTTCCTGTAGTAAATGTACGATGCATGTTGTTGTTGTTGTTGTTTGCCAGGTTTTTGTTGTTTTCCTTGATTTAATGAATGAATGAAGGAATGGGTAGACTTGTTTTTTCTTTTGTAATCAAGCATGTGTGTGCAGGTGTGTGCGCGTGTCCGAAGAAGTAAGTATCTAATCTTATTTGCAGCCATATCTCGCACGTGAGTTTTGGGGGGGGGGGAATGGGAAAAAAAAAAACCCACTGCAAAAGCAACAGAAGAAGATGATGATTCAAACTCCAGACTGATGATGATGCACAAAGCTGCAAAGCAGTTGGCTGGCCCACAACAAGCTGGAGTTTTGTCCTTTTGTGTGCGTGCGCAATGCGCATGGGAAGAGAGGAAACTAAAGAGAAGAAGAAGAGACCATTGGGTTTGTGTTTTTTTTTTTTTTTTTTTGTCTCTCTGAGCAGCACAAAAGAATTCATTATGAAGAGGAAAACCACAACAACCTGCACAAGGGAGCGAACACAAGCAGCGCTCGACCCCACCAAACAATTTTGATTTTCATATTTTGATTCAATGGTTGTTGTGATTGCAAATTGAGAATATTTTCTGTTAGAAAACATATGTTAAGGTAGCTTTAGTATGCTACACATTCTAAACAATCTACAAATTAGCCGTGTGATTATGGAGCTTGAATTGTTTTCAAGTAAAAACTCGTGTCAGAACATGCAAACCAATAATTTCATATGATGCTTAGAAGAAGTCTGGTGATGAGAGAGTGCAACTTTGTAAGCGAATATTTTTTATTAAAAAACATATGTTAATGCAGCTTCAGTTTGCTACATATGCAAAAATAAATAAAAATACTAGTCAAATGATTATAGATCTTATGAGAAAGGGAGGACTTTGGGCAAATCATATGGGATTAAAGCAAGGTGCTATTGGGAACATCTTTGGGGAACACATTGGGAACCTGATAGAAACTCATTGAAAACTTGAATGGAACATGTTGGAAAAAAGGGAAAAGGAAAAAAATCCGCCCCCTCTCCCCCCCCCCACCCACCCACCCACCCACCCACCCAAAACTTAAAAGAAAAAAAATCAAGGCACTTTGAGTGCATGCTGAGCCTTCTCATTGGCTGCATGAAATTTCTATTTTCCAAAACTCTTCATCACCATTTTTGGCCTGGCCTAATACTCCCATTATAAACTGGGGGTACTTAGTGCTACTATTTTAGTGGTCCTCTACAAAAATATCAACGATTAAGGCAAATTTTGTCTTGGGATGCTCAACACAAAAGTGAAAAAAAGATTGGAAAGGACCAATTGAAGAGTCATAAGAAAATAAGAACAAACCACTGTTGGACTGGCATATAGGTTAAAGTTGGGTATCAACCGAGTCATCAACATGAGTATGAAGATACCCAACTAGTTGGGTCCTATTTACTGATCATACTAGGGTTGAGATTGGGTTGGCATAAAAGATGTGTAAAGTTCTTAACTCAACTCATACCACATCCAAATGGTAGCAACATTTCACTTATGTCAACTCGTACTCATCATATGCATCTTTCTACAAGCATTGTTACTCCTAATATAAGTATAAGGCACTTTAGGGTGTGAGTTGCAATCTTCATTGTTCTTCAACACAGCAATGATTCATCAATGATTTTCTTTGCATTTGTTTTGTGACTTCACACATTAAATTGATATACTCATCATATTCATACTTAATATCTCTATGGTATCAAATTTTTAATACCTTATTTATTCATACCATTGTGTACAATTCTTCGAACAACATATGTATATTGATGTCGCCTGGTATGTAATTTCAATTTCTACCCCAATACCAATATTGCCATTGTATATGGATTTGAGTTTTTTTCTAATACCCAAACCAATCTGATATGTTAAAAAATTATCAATTTTTTAATTAAATGGAATAATTGGCATTATCAGAGAACCGCTGGTTTCATTTTCTAGCAAAACTTTGCCAATTTCATGAAATTGAAGATTTTATTTTTAACTCAATTTTTGTGTATGGGTTTGAATTTTTTGGGGGAGATTTTAACATGAAGTTTTGAAAATGGGGAAGAGGATTACAAGTTTCTATTGATGTTTGAGGAAACCTTGGAATTTCAACACTACTAAGTATTTGGCATTATTACAAGCGTGGGGGAGGGGTTTTATTTTTTCTATAATTCTAGGTAAAGGATACATATGATTTTCTTAGATAGAAACATTACCCTCATGATATAGCTGATATACTTTGAAATTTTACCATTAGGGTAAGGGAATTTGGTGCTGAATAGACCATGAGGGTAAGGCTGAAACAAAGATTAGGGTACTTTGTGAGTTCTACTCCACTTTCCATTTTCAAAAAAAAGTCAGGAATTTATAAGGACCCTAAGTTTTTTATTTTAAAAAATCAAGAATTCAAGAGACCTTTTACACAACACACAATTCCAGGATTTTGTGAGACCTTTTTTCCCAGATAATAAAAAATTAGGACTTCCTTGCAAGGACTCGTCCTTCCTTGCATTCAAGGAAGATGGGTCTCCATAAGCACATCTGAATACTCATCAAAGTTGGAAGTTGGAGCAACCTTTGTTACCTTCATTACTCCTACAACTTAATTATTTAGCTACATTTGGGTGGGGTGGGAGTGAGAGAGGGAGAGCTTTGCATGACATATCATATTCCATAAAATAATGATCAATTGTTCAATCAATGCATACAAGTTCATTCAATTCTCTATTCCCAATGGTATTTCTAGGATATGAATCCCACCCTAGAATCCTATGAATAGCTCTAAGTGGCTATTGACAATTTCTCATTATTGTATGAGGACTTTGATCCCATTTTTGATAGGTTCAAATCCTTTGAGAGATGCTTCAATTTATTGCTTGCCCCTTCACAATGCGCATCCTTGATTGCCTTGTGATTGTATGGTGCCCATCCTTTGGGTTGGGTTCAATGATTGCTTACATGATCTTGGGGCATAAAGCTTTCTTTCATGCATATTGATTTCTCTTCATTTGTTCTTCACTTGATGGGGATAAATTTCCTCTCCCAAAGTTTGCAATCACATAGGTAATAATGGTTCTCTCTCGTTGGATGCACATATATGAACATACTCTAAGTTCTCTATAGTGTACTCAAATTTTTTTAAATCCTCCAAGAACTTGCCAATCATTTTCCAATTGAATGTCTTGGAGTTGTTCCTTATTGGTACTCATGATGTGGTTTCTTTTTCTCTTTTTTTGGGTTTATAGATTTTTTTGGAAATATTTGGATTACAAGCACGATCTTCATTCATGTCTTCAGTCCTACGTCCACAACCTAGATGGGAAGTTGAGGAATGTGATTGCCTACAATTTTGCAAATGAATTGAAAAGCTTGGAGTGGATTGCCATGGTGGGAGTCATATGGCTTTTTAATGTTGAAGTCTAAGTTTACCAAAATGGTCAACAAACGTCATGAATCAAGCTTTTGGTCACAAGAAAATTGAGTTTTATGTTGTGAAGTCTCAAAGAAGTACCACTTCTTCGCATACATTTTTGAACCCATTGTCAAGCATTTGCTAAATTCAATTGTGTTTAGATGAATTGGTTCAAACATGTGGCTCTCACATACTAACTCTTCACATTTTGTAAATTTACCCTCTCTTAAGTAAATTAGTTCCAATAGCATGCTTGTGAAATGACAATTGTGATGTGGTTCTCTCTTTTTCAAAGAAAGAACAGGTGGGTAATGGTCGGGTATATGGACCCTTGAGCCATGGTTTCAAACATATCAAAGAACAGGTTTTAACCCAGAGCCACAGCTCTCAAACAAATCAAAGAACAGGTTTTAACCCAGAGCCACAGCTCTCAAACAAATTGAAGAACCTATCCTGAACTGCAGGTTCTTACAGGAAAGAAACCCTCCGGTTCTTTTATTTTTGTCTCAAAACCCTGGAACCAGAGGTTATAACAAACTACCCAACAACTGGAAATGACCTCCTGTGAAATATCATTTCTATTCTGGTGCTCTCTTTGATGACATGTTGCTGTGATGAATTTGCTTACCAAGTTGCAATCTATCAGATCCCAGATCTGAAAATTAACATTACAGCAAGGTTAGAATTGGCACTCATTAGAATCGCATTTTGTAGCAAAAGAAGTACAGACATAAAGTGTGCTGTTCATGTCTCTACTATAATTTCCATGTTGCCATTAACACTAATTACACATAATATATGCAACTGGCATGAGATTGTGCCCAAGCTCCAAAAAGAAGTGAAGTTGTTGTAACAATTTCCTTTAGATTTTTGTATGTTTTGCCAATGCAGCATAGTTGTTTCGAGACACTCATGAATTGATAGTTATCATTGTAAATGCCAAATTTTGGATATGAATTCTCCTAACTCAGGTTTATATTCCTGGAGTAGGGGTAATTTCTTGCCTTGCACCAACAAGTGATCTAGTGTTTGCATCCTACAAAAAATTACCCCAAAAAAGAAAAAGAAAAATCCTACATCATCAAATGCCACAAAGCATAACAAAAGCCAACTTGGACAAAAGGAAAGGAATGAACAGGGACCAGATCAAAGTTGTTGGTTTGATTCACAACTGTAAGACATCCTGTACCCTTGTGAATGGCATGAGCCTTGACATTGGGTGAGATTTTGCTCTCTTTGGGTATGTTTGCAACAGCCGTTGATGAAATCTGGAACAAGAAATTCTTGTCTTGGAACCAAGCTGCATAAGTATTAGAAATTCTTGATGCTGCCTTATAATTCAAGACCTTAAATTGATGGAAGAAGAACAACTTTTTATTGAACATACTGACTTGTGCCACTCCAATTTTGAGCTTACTATCTTAAATGGTAATTAGGTTCACAAATTAGCAGCAGCTGTGCATCACCCCTTTGCCGTTGCTCCTGTGCCCCTTCCTGGATGACATACCTGTTAGAAAGATGAATCCTGTAGTTAGTAGATGCACAATCTGCCAACTTGACTCAGACAAGAAATCTGAGGCTTAAGTACTCCATGCTCCCCCAAGGGCAGTTCATTTCTCAAGCTACGCCAACAAGCATTGCATCCCTGTGAAAAAAAATCCATGTCTGGAGAATGTCCCATTTCTGAAAACAGAACTCGCAAAGAAAATGCCCACAGAGAGAGAGAGATATGTGTCTTGCCTGTGATGATCAAATGATCCAATGCACCAACAGCCAAGGTGAGCACCAGAAATCAGATGTCTTTATCCCCATTACTACATTTGGGATTGTACATACAACTTTCAACTGTAACAAAGAGAGGGGATCATGTCATTCAATTCATACCAAGATAGATCCATCTGGAAGTATCTTTTTTGATGTGATTTCTGCTTTTGTCTAGCTTGATTGATTTGCAGGATGAATGTTGAATAAGAAAAACCATGACAAAGTCTTGAACATGCCAACCCCATCTTTCAGGTCTGTTGCAAGCAAGCTTGATTTTTCAAATGAAGATTGAATCAGAAAACCGCAGCAAGCAGCAACATGCCAATTCTGTCTTTCAGGTCAGTCTAGCTTGATTTCGGAGATGCAGATTGAATAAGGAAAAACCATGACAACCTCAATTACATGCATGTTCATGAATAGATCATTCAAGGCCATTGAGAGTCTAATGTCTTTTTGTGGGTAAGTAGCCTCCTCATGGGTGGGCTGAGCTTGAATCCACTCTAGAAAATCCGTTCTCAACCAGTAAATGCTAAGCAAATAAAGGACATGGCAACTAATTGGGGGGGGGATGGGATTATTCCTCTCAAATTGAGTTTATGAGACACCAATGTTTTTTTCATAGCAAATTATTGCCAATTTTCGACCTGAAAAAGGCCCTGTACAAAGGGATTTAGTTTAAATTTTTCATAAAAATTTGCTAGAAAATCTAGGCTCTTCATCTAGACATACCTAATAGCATCATGAATTTGCGTTGGGATCGCCAACCCCAACTAGGGTTACTAATGCAGCATCACCAAATAGCGCAATCCCCAACCATCAAAATCATCAAGTGACCACATTTGGGCCATTGAAAGAGCATGTTTGCGATCAACATCTCCCATGATTCACTGCTTCCATTCTCCTAAGTTGTCACTAAGCTTGCCAGCTTCTTGTTCCTCTCTATGCTCTACTCTTGCTAGAAGACTGTGAACTAAATTGAGTTACACCAACTCCACCATACTCCATGCCCTTTGCTTGCCAACCATTGTTTGTAGCTCTATTGTGTTCAACTTGTTGCTAGTTTTAGGCTTTAGCAAAAGGAGAGGGGTTACTCCAACATTCAATGGAGGATCAATTTTTGTTCTATTGTGATCTAATGGAAGATGGAGGCTACAAGAGTTATGAGTATCCAACTTCCATTGTGTTTAATTTCTTGCCCATCCTCCAAGTGAACAACCCTAGTCTTCAATATAGCTTTGATATTTAGATTTCTTGTGCGATTTGTGTAGGACAAACTACTAATTATTCAATGCAAGATTCAATATGTGAGTGGGAGTGAACAATGAGCATCTTGATTCTCTAGGTAATTTCAGATGTTACACAACCTTTGTATTTTATAAAAGTTTGAAAGTTTGGAGTTTGAACTTGAGAAACTTTTGAGTTGTTTTTTTTCAATTTTGGTTTTTTGTTGCTTGAGGAGGCTTTGACTTTGTTTGAATCGTTTGCTATTTTTTCATGCTTTCCCTCATTCACAATGCCTCTTGAACTTCCACCATCATACAAGTTCTAGAATTTCTTCTTTAGCAGAATCCCAACTCAAGTGTTGATAATCCTCTTGTGTGCCCTAATCATAATCCAAATTTTTCACCTCCATCTAGTTACATCAATCCTACTCATGTTGCAACTTCTTCTAGTGTGTTGATCTTGCTCATGTTGCATTTTCTAGTTGCATTGGTTCTTCTCATGTTGCATCGTTTGGCTACGTCAATCCAAGCATTGTTGCATTGTCAACAATTGTTCTTGACCCAAAGGGGAAAAAACTAGTTGTTGATGATGTTGCAAAGCTTTCCATCCCTCCTGATCCAATCTCAAAGAAACAAAATTACGATCACATTAAGAAATTGTAAGATTCATGGGCTACTAAGTTACCTTGGGCAAAGATGCGTCTAAGGTCAAATGGGTTGTTACATAATTTTAAATGTAAGATATGTAGTCAAGTGGAAGGAAGAGACAAGTTGTTTGCTCCTAAGTGGGACTCTCTTTACAAACACATAGGTCATAAGAAAACATAGAAAAATATTAGTCCACTAAAAAAGCGGGAACGGTATTCCACAAGGTGTTATAAGCATGTAAAAAATCATGTTGAGCTTGATAATTGATTGCCCAGCTCATCAAGTAACAAATGGTATAGTTGGAGAGAAAGCAAGGAAGCTTGTGTAATTCACCATTGTTTTGCATTTGTTACAATGGAGTTGTCCTATGTTCGAATGTGAGTCTATGATGAAGGTGTTGTTTGAGCTTTTGGAAGTTCCAAGAAATAGCAAGAAGCATTAGACCAACATTTCTAGTTAGCAAATGGTGAAGTTTATGCACCTATAGGTGATGGTCACAACTAGAGCATTAGTTACAGTTACATGATATGTTTCTATCAATTGTGATGAAGTTTCCACCTTGGACAACCAATCCTAGTTATTAGTCCATTGTTATGTCATGGAGAATTGGGTAAGGATCCCTATTTTGATTTCCCTTAATTATGTTTTGGAAGGATCCAATTCCGACAATTCGACCAAAATGATCATGGACGCATTGACCATAGGTGAAGGTATGCCTAGAGATCAGGTTACTAGCAAGCTAATGAATTTTGGAACAGATGATGTCAATGTGTTTCAAGGCACTAGTGTCACGTTGAGCAAATTTGAAATGATTATGCACCTTTCTCCATAGGTGTGCATTGTATGGCATATCATATGAACCTAGTTGTTTAGACCTTGCCTACTATACCTTTGGTGAAGCGCATTGAAAGTCTCTTACAAACCTTACATGCATACTTTGCACATTCTCCCAAACGACATTTGGAGTTTACAAAACTTGCCAAGATCATGGAAACAAAGGGGAATAAAATCCTCTGCAACGTGAAAACACAATGGATTTCCATGTTGAGTCTTACAAAAAGAGTCATGCCAGAGTACATAACCTTATTGCTGGAAATAGCTATGGACAATAGTACAAACCAACAAGTAAAGATCAATTTTGAGCATCTCTATGACCTCTAAATTGTGCTCAACTTGCGCATGCCTTTTGCCCTTGCTAGAATTTGTGCATGATTTAATCAAGTTTGTTCAAATGTGAGACATATTTGTTTATGACTTGGTGTCAAGGTCTGCAAAGGTGATTTATATAACATGTATTGTGATTAAACCTCAAAGTTTGTTATTGATAGCTTCTAGTCTTTCAAATTTTTACTTGATGCAAGCATGATTCTATCCACATGCGATGGATACTAGATGTTAATTCAAGAGTTTACCACTTGGCCTTCAAGGTTTATGGCCAACACATTTGGGCAATGCATCAAGATTTGGAAACAATGGTGGCTTCTTTTGTGACCCAAGATCAATGCATCAAGATTTGGAAACAATGGTGGCTTCTTTTGTGCCCCAAGATCAATGCATCAAGATTTGGAAACAATGGTGGCTTCTTTTGTGCCCCAAGATCAATGCATCAAGATTTGGAAACAATGGTGGCTTCTTTTGTGACCCAAGATCTTTTTTTTAATGTTGAGTCTTTGGTGAAAAATCAATGCACATGTACGTTTTGGTTCATCACTTTATTTTGCATGTTTTTTAAGGTTTTAATTTAAAGTATGAACAAAAAAAAATTAAGGTTTTGGTTTAGGTCTAACATTTTTCTTTTTTGGGTTTTAGTTTAAAGCACATGTGGTATCTTTGTAGGGTCGATGCATGGTTGGGTGGACCAATTTGAGTGTCATGCCAACCAATTATGCTTTATGGTTGCCATTGTAATGCCCATGTCATTTTATAAGTTTTTAAATTTATTAAAATGAATTTGCTTTTAAAATCTTAACTTGAATATCTACATGATGCATAAAATCACTTTACAATTTTTTTTAAATCGTAAATGCCATGGACTTTTGAACTTAAAACTCATGAACTGCACCTCTGACTTCCATTTCTATGTGGGCTATGCTACAATCCATTGATTAATGGGGTGTGTGTTAAGGACTTGGAATAATAAGATATCATATCAAAAAAACATAGGAACAAAATAAATAATGAATTAAATTTAAAAACTATACTTATGGACTTTTGAATGGGCTAGTTATGAGCATTTTTTCATAAGATTGTATCATATTGGAAGAAGAAATATTTTACAATTTTTTTGTTTAAATGCTTAAAGAAATAGAAACTCTAGATGTGGCATTAATGATATGAAATTGTTTTAAGGAAATCAATGTAAATTAGACTAATTGTAATTTCCAAATTTTGACCATTTTTTTGAGTAAATAGGGACTTTGGTTATATTTCAAAATGGTCCACCCAACCATGCATCAACCATGTAAGGTTCCAATTATTTTTAAATATGTCCAATTATTTTTTGAATTGTGGTTTAAGTTTCAAGTTATGGTAAGTGGTTTAGGTCTGTCCTAGGTTTTTATCAATTTTGGTTTAGGTCACTATGGTTTTTTTAAGGTTTCAATTAAGTTTGGATCTATCCAAGGTTTTTTAAGTTCTAGTTTAAGTTAGTAGGGTTAGTAAGGTTCCAATTAGGTTCAAGTGTGTCCAGGTTTTTTTTCAATTATGGTTTAAGTCACAAGGGTTTTTTTGGGGGTTTCAATTAGCTCAAGTTTGTCCAGGGTTTTTTCCAATTCTAGTTCAAATCAATAAGGTTTTTTATAAGGTTTCAATTAGGTTTAGGTCTATCCAAATTTTTTTGCAATTATGGTTTAGGTCAATAGGTTTTTTTTTGAGTTCCAATTACATTTAGGTATGTCCAATTTTTTTTTCAAGTATGGTTTAGGTCAATACAAGGTTTTTGTGAGGGTTCCAATTGTTTACATGTTTCTCTAAAAAAATTCAATTTTGGTTAACGTCACTAGGGTGGTTTTTTGGAGTTCCAATTTTTTTAAAGTATGATTTATGTTTGAAACCCAAATCTTTTGGGGGTTCCAATTGTTTCAAATTTGTTCAATTTTTTTGCAATTTTAGTTTCAATCATTAGGGTTTTTATGGGGTTCTAGTTTTAGGGTGTTATTCTAAAGGTTCCAATTTCAACATTCTAGTTTAAGTATGTAAGGTCTTTTAAGGTTCCAATTTAAGGTTATTATTTTAAGGTTTAAGGGTATTTTGAGTTTTTTAAAAAAAATGATTAAATATGTTTTTATTTTGGCAAGGGTTGCAGAAAGGTTCATTCATGAACTGGATACCAGATTCCTAGCTCATGCCATCATGGATGCTTTAGGGATTATGTATCCCTAGTATTAACTCTAGCTAGATGTTGATTTGTCATTTTTAGAAGCACTTGGAGGTTGTTAAAGCTTCATTAGGGACTATTCAAATTGACAATCATATATATTAATTCATTACATTCGTCTGTTTGTTTGTAAAACCTGATCTCCCCAACAACATGACAGTTATTACCACTACTTTCTAGGACAGTTAATTGTGGTAAATAATAAAAAAAAAGAATTTTTTACCTGTCTGTCTGTAAAACCTAATCTCCCCAACAACATGACAATTATTACCACTACTTTCTAGGGCAATTAATTGTGGTAAATAATTTTAAAAAAAGAATTTTTTACCGTGGCATTTAAAGTTTTGTTTGACCTTGGTTACAACAGTAATAATATAATGAAAGTAAATAAAGTAAATGAGTTGTTACG
>Ga0116231_10010671_pt1 | contig 14610 bp, 7 predicted proteins | sample S1TSphgellanicum_2_FD_89695 | JGI IMG/M metagenome (GOLD analysis project Ga0116231, IMG submission 89695) | Host-associated microbial communities from peat moss isolated from Minnesota, USA - S1T2_Fd - Sphagnum magellanicum MG | ecosystem: Host-associated > Plants > Peat moss > Unclassified...
CCAACCTCATTTTGGAACAAGGTTGTAATGTCTCCAAACATGCCAATTGTGTATAAGGCACATTTTACATGTCACAAAAAATTTGAAAAAAAAAAAAAAAAAAAACCCAACGATGGCCATCAAAAGAAATGTACTAGGAAAAAAAATGTTCATCACATGCAAAAGCAAAGTAAAAAATAGCCCATCGGAAAAACATGTGGCAAAGAATTACACCCACCACTAGATGAGAACACCTACATTGGTAGGTTGATATATTAACATTCTTGAATGACTCAAGACTCTTAAAAGTTAAAGCCTACACCAACCTGGGAAATGTTATAATTGAACCTTGATTTAATCTAATGGTTGAATGTTTAATAATGTTTTAAAACAACCCAAGAAAAGTAAGGGTTTTTAGCTTTTATCACAATATCATTGTAGGTGTTGCCAATTGGTTCACCCAAGGCCTAAATGAGGCCAAGAAAACATTTTCTATTAAGTTATTACTCAATTGGGAATTAGATAATTTTATTTTTTTTATTCCTCAACCTTGGTTCCTTCTTTCTTCCACATGATTTTTTTTGAGCATTTAATGCGTGTGGGTCATGGCGAATTAACACCAACATTAGTATTTTCACCTTTTACATGAAGGTTCTTAGAGCTATATGTAACCTAGACAATGTTCACTTTGAATAAAAAAGACCTTGGTTTAGTCTAAAGATGGGATATAAGGTTAGAAATAAGCCAAACGTTTTTGGGGTTTTTAGAAGTGTTGTGTGATTATTTAATTTTTTTGATAAGCAATAATTGTTTTTTAAAAAATTAATGGCAAGGGCATTTGATTTTGGATATTAAATAGAATACAAATAACCATAGGTTTTGGTTATTTCAAAAAATTAAAAATTTCATGAAAGAACCAATAAAATATTGATGTCTATAAATGTGGTTTTTTTATTTTCAAAAAAATTGAAAACCATGGTCATATACCAAAACCAATCTTTTGATTATGTTATATACCAAAAACGGTTCTTGTTTGATTTGATAATGGATTATTGAATTTGTTATCAAAGTGATTTATTGATTAAAGTTGGAAACTTTGGACGCTTTGATGTGAGTTTCATTATGTTTGAAGTATTGTGCAACATGGAAAAAAAAAAAAACTTTAATTTGGATTAATTCTAAAAGTTTCAAACTTTTCCTTAGTTCATATGGTTCATATGCTTTGATATTCACATTTTGTGTGAAAGTTCACAATTTTATCAACCCAATCAACTCAATAAATGAATAAATAATTATCAACTTGCCATGTGAAATGAATTTGTTACAATTGCCCATCACATTGAAATGCAAAATAAAAACTAACTTGTGACAAAAAAAGTAAGTAAACCATTGAATTACACCATTGGCATTGTAGGATCCTTGATATCATGTGCAAGCCTATACACCAAACTAACGTTTAATTCTTTGCATCTTCAAGAAAGAAAGAAAGTTCAAGTTGCAGATTTGGTCTTATACTTAGGTGAAGTCAATTGGGCCACAATCATTCTTAATTTTGGATCTCAATTCCTACCTGCAACATGTGATGATACTCCAAATACTTTCCATGTGTAATCACATTTTTCTTTCACAAATATCTTTTTTGTTTTCAACAACCCAAAATAAATCTTCTACAACTAAAAATAATTGTACATGGTTACACATTGTTAAGTTTCATATATTTGATTTAAATGGGCCAATTCCATGGGTTATAACAATGACATGTTTTGGAAATTTAACATCATTTTGAAGAATAGTAAGTTGATAAGTCAATTTCTACAACTTGGACCCAAGGTGTTAACAATGACTAAACCAACATTAGATGATGTGTCATTTTTTCTCTTCAAGTCATTTCGTGAAGGGTGCATGTAAGGTGATTGATTGTTCATCTAGCATTTTACAACAAAGTTGGTCTTTAGTGTGCACCTAGGCATGTGTTTGCCTTGGGCACAAGTTGATGATTTGTAAATTTGATATAATTGAGTGTTCCAAAAGGCTTCCTACTCATATTGTGTGACCAATAAATAAACAATAGTGTTGTCCAATTTATACCCACCTTTTATGATTTATGAACTTTTACACTTATAAGTCAAATAATAACAGTGACATTCCAATAAGTACCTTGTTGATTTTAAGAATTGCAATGAAATGCAACCTAGGGTGCATTCCTTTAGTTCCATGCATTTGGGGGTTAGAAGGGTGTGTGGAAGCTCTAGGATTAAACTAGGAAAAAGGTGTTAATGCAAGCTTGCAAACAAATTAAACTTGTGCAAACCAAACAAAAAATTGGTTAACACAAGTTCGAACCATGTTAAAATTTTATCACGAACAACCCAAACTCATTTGATTCACACAACTTGAAGCATTGGGAAGAGACAACACTTTCCTTTTTATAATATATTATATGATGGGTGGTGGTGTCCACTCATGATTAGGGTACCCCCCAAGAACCACATGAATTAAAGGATGAAAGGAAGTTGGGATGACCTAGTTTGATGGATGAAAACTTAATGAAGAGGAGTAAGTGCTAGAATATGAAAAAGACAAAAGAAAGGACGGTTGATGGAGACCTCTTCTGCTTCTTAGAGGTTGTGAGTAGTTTTGTTTGTATGTTGCAAGGATATGTTGCATCAAAAAGCGATGGTGTTAACTTGGGAGGTTTTAATGTATCACAAGCATGGAACGATGGGTTATTCTTTTGTGCTTGATGGAGTTTTGGCAACGATGGAAGCTCTGTAGGAAGAATGGTTGGTGAATTCAATAAGGGGGTGGCAATGGAAGGGATAAAAAGGGACACTTTTCAAAAGCTAAGCATATAGTTTTTCAGTAGTTCTTCTCATGCATGTTATGTTGTTTTGAACATTAAACATTTGGTTGTTAGTGATGTTTAAGTTACTAAAGAGACTTTAATATTGTTATGTTGTGCATTGGAGTCAAGATTTAAGAACCATATAATAGAACAATATGAAAATGCATGTGTGTCTGGTGGAGATGATGAAAAACCATAGGGGACTTAATGGTTGGTCTATAACAACCAACATCAAGGTCAAATGCTAGTGGGGAGTGCATAGTGAAAATCCAAGAAAGTTTGAGACACCCAAATTGTTCAGTGTTAGGAACTCCCATAAATTTGGAATTGGGTATTGCAGGAAGTTTGGGAGAGAATAGATACACATATCCAAAGAATTCCTCATGAATTTTCTTAGGATTATTTGTTGGGATTGGTGGGAGTTTGTTGTTTAAATAGAAGGATCCTTGATTCACGGGAAAGAAACCATGATAGCCCTCAAAGTGATGTATGGAGGGATTTAATCCACAAGATCATATGAAATTCATGAAGTGTTGTTTGTGAATCTTTTTAGTTTAGTATGTTTATTGGACTTGTGCAATTGTTGGGGAAGCATTAAGTTAAGCATTTGTACATTCTACCATCTATTCTATGTGCACTTTCATCATGGTTGTGTACTGAATGTTATGAATGGATTGGCATTTGTAGAAAAATGAGATATGTGGCAATTGTACAACCATGGTTTTTTGTTATAGTGGTGTTATGGCCTAGTTATTTGATCTTTTTTATATATAAAAAGTTGAAAATTATGATTATATATAAAAAACAAGTCTTCCAATTTATTTTTGAAAATCATGGTTATGAATCCTAAGAACCACCCTAATATCCTCTAGGAGTTTATTTTTCGTTTTAATAACTATTCAACATTGTAATGAATCAATTTGGTGATGTATCAAAAGTCCACAAAAACCACAAAAACCAACTAATAACTAAAACTCACCATGAACTAATAACATACATCTTAAGGTCAATGTCTTAAAAAGAAATTTAGTTAGGCCAATGAGGTTTTCAACACAAAAACCCTAGGATCAATATTTTTATTTAGAAAAAATAAATAAAGAGGCACACACACATTCCTTCATTTTCCTTTTCTTATGCGAAAGAGGATTTTTTTTTTCTTACAAAAAATAAAACTCAAATTCAAAGACCTTTTCATGTTATAAAATTTAACTAAATTAATTCTCATTTAAATTGATGATTGGAACAAAATAACATACGCATATATGGAAAAAGACACACATAATGTGCATTGTCATTTTTTTTTTAAAAATTCACAATTCCTCATTTTACCTTTTTGTGTGAGGGAGGAATTTGTTTTTTAAAAGAAAAGACTCAAATTCAAACACCTCCTTTGTTTTATAATTTATGTTTGGAATTTAATTCTCATTCAAATTCATGATTTTGACAAAATACCAACACCATTTGAAACTATTTGAATAATTTCACATGAAAATTATTTGATAAACTTGATATATTAGAATTAAATTGAAATAAAGCTTATTTGGACAAATATGATGGAAAAAAGTAAATTCCTTTGCAAAAGATGTTGATTGTTAATAATGCAACTTGAAGGAAAACATATCATGATCATGGAACATTGATGAACATTTAAAATATAAAAAAACAACAACCAATGGTTGTAAAACACTACAAGGTGTTATTGACAAAAGATGATCAAACAACCAAGAATATAATTTTTTGAAATTGTGAATAAGATGATGTAATAAAGAAAATTATTAAAATAGTAAGGTTGCATAATGAGTTGGAAGAAAAACAAAAGAGGAATGGATGTTATAAAATGTGTGTAAAAATGTGTGAATTTGATGGAAGCAATCAACTATGCACAACAAGATACCATAACATTTCAAAATGCATTACCATGATATTGCCATCTTTGCATGCAATTTATAACAAATTGTGATTGAAGCAGAACAACAAAATCTAAATCTTTGTGAAATTGCTGTTGCAAAGGAGTTTGAATTCCATAAGCAAATAATGAAATGTTTTATTACTTTGCAAATTGATACTACATACATCTTGGATGTAATGTTTTCGATGGTTAACATATATATCATCTAAGAATGTGCATGTTCAATTTTGGTTTATAAACACTTGTATTTATGGTATACCACATACAAAAGATATGGAATCATCCACAATGAATGATAGTTTCATTTAAAGTTGTGTTTATTCACAACGAATTTTCTATGGGGGTGTATGTAATGTCATTGGAATACAATTATCCTTATAATGAACCCATGCAAACATATTTGACGAAAATAATAATGAATAAAATGTTATGCAATGCCCTATCATTTATTGAAACATTGAAATTTTTCCTTGAATTGTAAGATATAAAAATAAATTACAAAACATATGTATGTAAAACTAAAACCCCATGACCAGGAAAAAAACTATAGATAATCAAAAGTTATTTATTGTCAATTGAAGAATCTCACATCAAAAAATAATGATTCTATTTGCGTTTTATATTCCTTTGATTTTTAAAAAAAATAAACTGAATAAATAAAAATTCAAATTTTGATTTGGGATTCCTTTTATGAAATGTCTTTTCATACCTAATTTAGCCTTATGTGTTTTTTCATAATGCAAGATGGGAGATTTCGTCCATGTTCTTGATTTCTAGTTTGATTTTTTGTATCATTTTTGCACTTAGACCATGGTGAAAAGGCTAGTTTTTTGGCTTGTCCGCTCCTTCCCCCATGAGAATTGGTCGTGGTCTCCAATACCTTTCATTGTTATCTGATGTGGATATGGCCAACTTTGGGATTGTCACCATAGATAATGTCTTCTTCAATGACATTGATATGCAAAATTCAAACATTATGTCCTAATGGAATTCCCTAGTGTGCCTTGAAAGAGAAGGGTTACATTTTCCTTTCTACTTTAATACATGCATGCTGCATTTTTGGTGACTTTGTGTTTGACCTCACAACTGGGTACATGTATTATTCAATTCATTTTCAACATCTACTTAAATTATGTTGTTTTTTTTGTGATGATTGTGCTCAAGTTTATGATTTCTCATTCATGCATGGTTTTCAAGCATTTCCATTAAAATTTGCCGATGTGTAAACAAACACATCCTTGCTCTTAAGGGAGACAAAAAGTTCTTTGAATTTGTGTTGAAGCCAATGGTTGAATATCACCATCAAAATATTCATGATTCCACCCAATTTTGTGCAAAAGCTTCAAATGAATATGATCTTGATGATGATGACATGTTTGATAGCCCACCTTATGGTTGCCAAAATTTATTTTGTAAGCAAGTGTCTATGGGTTCGTGTTTTTGAACTTTTCCATATTTCAAATTCTTCATTAATCCACACTAATGTTGTTTCAAAATCACATTGTAATTGACATTTCCATGTCACAAAAATGATCACATTCCTCATTCAAAATTAGCTTCTACATCTGAATCCCTTAGGTGCCCCTAAAACATTGTGGTGCTTTGGGTGTTCAACATTGTGAGTCCTTGTACATGAAGGTATGTACCATTTTTTGCACAAGATGACTTTCTTCGAAGTTCTTCCCAAAGTCCAGTATTATTGGTCTATGTTGTCCAATTGGCTAACTTGTATGTTGCCCAATCAACTTCGACATCTACAACACCATCAACATCACAAAAAAATAACATTAGTATGCATTGTTACATAGATGGTGAGGCTTATGAGTCCGTAATTGGGACAAAGTTTGGAACCTCATATTTATGATGTTCCTAATGCTTACATTCCAAACACTTCATAGATTTTTTTTTTTGTTTTTTTTTGTTGTGATTTTGATTATGTATTGGTTCATTAATGTTTTTCATCCATGTTTGTTGATCATGTTCATTCCCAATATTTGCCACAAAAAAATGGTTACTAAATGCCAACTTTAGTTATATTTCATACATATTCATTGTGTGCAAAAATTGATGACCATCCTGTAAATTAAATGGTCCAAATGTTTTCATTCCAAGTTTTTTATCCATTTTATAGTTGGACGCAAGTTTATGCAATGAAATTGGATAAATTTAATGGGTGACAAATATAGGGAAATTGCACAATGGATTATTCCTATCCATGCTAGTTTTTATTTCTATGGACATTAAAATGACTTGGATTTGTTTCGTAAAATTTTACATCAATTATAGGTTCATATCACATCATCCCAAATTTACTTTGGTTATGAAATTTTTTCAATAGATTTTGTAATCCTTTGGAATAAATATTCCACAAGTTATACTCTGATGTGGAAATTTCTTTGCACCTCTTTTTGCCATTTTTTTTCACATGGATACAATCCACAAAAAATGAATAATGGTACGAAAATTTTCAAAAAAATAATGTTTTTTTCAATCTCATTCATGTCATTGAATTCATGAATATGTTGAACTAAATCTACACATTCAATTTCATGTAAATAATTTGTGTTAGCCACATTTTACATGTCAAACTTCAATTCAAGTACATAAACTTTCAATAGATTGATTATGGGTTTACATGCTATGGTGATATGTTGGTTTATAATGTTGATATATACTAACCTAAGCTTAAATTCCACTTTGACAAGAATTTTAGTTGATTTTCCCAAAAACTTAAACCGTTATAACATACTCATGGGACGTACAAAGCACATGTGATTTAATATATTCACAAATTTTGATTAATGTATACAAGGGCTTTTGCAACACATATTTGTAAAATATTAATGAAATTGGATGTATCGCAACATCTTCATCTTCAATCCTTTTTTACAATTTCATTTATAACAACTTAAAAGACTTCCATAAATGTAAGCATATTTTAGATTCGTATACAAAGAAATTAAAAAAAAAGTAATTGTAATTTTTTTATGATTTATGATCAAGCAATGACATTTATAAGAAGGACAACGTTATTCATCTACCCATATAATTAACGATATTCCAAGTTGAATTTCTTACTATTGAACCCCCAAAAACTAATAAACATGTCATAAACTTAATCCATATTGAATACATAGAATGATTGTTCTTATTCACTAAAAGATTAACGTTTTTCCCTGGAATGTGTAAAATGGTTGGTCCCTTTTTCTCATTAAAGGTTAAAGATCTTGTTGTAGTTGTATAAGGGCTTTGGTAGCTAAGGGGGGAGTTACAGGGTCAAGGAAAAATAAGGGATGCAAACATACAAATACCAAGTTGATATAGGGGTTGGAGCAAAAACAAGTGAAGTTCCATCAGTTATGTGCAAATGACAATTTATTTCACAAAGGTATAAAATTGAATCTACACATGCAAATGTATATTTTTTTTAGAAATGTAAAAACTTCTAAAAGATGTTTTTTTAATTAGCCAAACATGGTCAATGCCATGATGTAAATTTGCATCAAACGACATCATATTCCCTAGTTAACAAGATTGGGCATTATGTTTTTGGATAGAGAATAGTCGGTTGGATTTCGCAAATGTTGGAAAACCTATGAACAAAATTTGGTAGATGAAGGATTGACATCTATTGCTTTATGCAAGACATTGTACATCTCAACATCCCCATAGAGTTGATTTGCAACATCTTGAAATAAACAATTTCCATCCTTAGTCATTCGCCTCACCTACAATGAAGATTACATTGCTCTACAATAGCTTGCAATGAAGATTTCCTCCCATTCGAAAACTTTAGATGCATCAAAGTTGATTGTTCTATTTTTCACAACATTCCAAGCAACAACTTGTAAAAAACAGTGTTGAAGGTTCTTGCATGTTAACATCAAGATGATATTGTAGTATATAAATTAATTTTTAGTCTTTCAAAACACAAAAGCTTTAAAATCTAAATTCAAAGAATTGTTAGGAAGGGGAAAAAAAAAACCACCTTTCTTTCCTCTTTTTCACATAATTTTTCTCTTCATTTTTCACACATTTATACTTTCCTATCTCTTGAAAGAAAAACCAATTGAATATGCTTTCATCTTCAAAAATATTTTCAATTGCAAAAGCTTTAAATGCTACATTGGTTTTATATTTAATCATTATTTAAAAAAATAATTTCAGATTAAATTTAATGGCCAACTTTTACATTACAATTCTCCCTAATGAGATTATAATGAAAATTATATTTCCAAAAATAATTCATTGCCTAGCTTTTGTAAATGGATGATATTATAATCATGGAAAAATAAATCTACTGAATGATTTTTAAAATTTGAAAACCTTCAATGTTAATTGGAAAAAAATTCTAGACACATGTTCCTGAGCTTTATGTTTGGACTCTTGTTTGCTCCAATACATCAATCCCTAGCATATAATCCCTCACATGGGTCCTGGCAAACCATGCACTTTGCCCTTTCTTGCCCTCCTGCTTGTCCAACATGGTTGTATTCTCTTTTATTTTCTAGTCCACATTTGCAACAACCTTTGAAACCTTGCAAAAGCCCCTATAACTCAAGTTGCACATGTTAATTTACACCTATTCTTCGTGAAAACAAAACATGTTGTGTTCACTTTCTATTCATCTACAATAAATGCTTCAAAAACAATCACATCATGTGGCCTATCTGTGTCCATTCTATTTCTATTTTAGTTATTTTCAAAAAAACATTCGTTATAACATATGCAAAGGAAATGTGGAGAACACACAAAGATAAAGTTGCATGAAAAAAAAATTGCAAAAAAGACTTACGATCCTCCACAACTAGCATTGACACCAACTTGTCTATTATGAATAGGCAATGTTGCTGTTACTACTATGACCACTATTACTAATTATGTTCATTGCATGAAATACCACAATTGTTATGAATCATTATAAAAATATGTTGGCGATGATGCTGGCTAACCTATTTGTCCGAAAGTAATTAAATGTATTAGAAAGAAACATTTATTCTTGTTGTTTGATGTGTACATAAGTTTTTTTTCTCTAAGAGAAAAAATAGTTTAGCATTTTGAAAAAAAAATTTGGATGACAAAATAATTGACTTTCTACATATTCTCCGTGGAGCTTTTTAGTTATAATTCTTGAGTCTTTTTTTCTTATTTTTTGTTTCTCATCAAAAAGCTTCGAATACTTCTAGACCTCATCCATTTCCATTCTCGAATAATTAAACATAGCTTGGATAGGAAATAAAACGTGCTCTCTAGATTTATTTATTTATTTATTATTTTAATTTTTTTTTCCATGAGTGCCATCTGGGCAAAAACATCCTTGGGTGGTAACTCTAGGAACCACCTCCAAGAATGGTTAAAAAACCAAAAACAACCAAATCATTTTCTTGGGCCCTTTATTTAAATTTTTTTTCATAACTATAATTTTTTTTTTCATGCTTATCAATTAGAAACATTAATAGATAGCTTGAAATTTATTTTGGAATTGAAAAATTTAGAAATTGTTAAAAATTCATATTCCTAATCAAAAGTGCCCCCTTTAGAAAATTATAACCTCAAATGTGGAAATTCATAATTAAATTATATTTCCTCAATTAATTGCCTAATAAAAACCTAAAAATAGAATGATTTCCAAATACTTTAGGAATTTTTTTTGAAATCATGTTTCAATTTGTGTTCCTAGCCAAAAAGTTCAAAGAAAGGAACCAACTTGACATTCCAAAAACTTTTTCCAAAATGCAATGATTAGAAACATCAAAATACATTTTTTTGATATTATTAAAAATTTATGGATCTTAATAAATGTACTCATTAAAATAAAATAAAAAGTATTTAAATGTTTCCTATGATGTTTCAAAATTCGATGGGTCCAAGAAAATCAAGTTGTGACATTCCTAGTGGTGTCACCCGATAATGATTTCGCCCATTTACACAATCAACTTGCACATATTAAATTTTTTTTAAAAAATCATTATTTTTTTAATTCCAAAAAAAAACATTAATTGCAAGTATCATACCATAAAAAATAAAAAAAGACAACTAGTGATAGATAGAAAAGATACTTTATGGAGTCTCAATCTCAAGCTTGTAATAATTGTTTTGTAACTTTCTTTCCTAAGCTATTTCTCAAATTTCTGTTTTTCTTTCTCATAATATGGAGGCAAAAATGAAAAGATGGCCCATGAGCATTACCAAAAAATTAATAAACATTGAACAAAAAAATTGTAATAAACAAAAAATAAAGAAAGATTTCTCAAAATTTTCAAAATAACATGTGTTTTCTTCTCTTAAAATATACAAAGAAAAATAAAAAGAAAGGCCATGGGTGGTGACAAAAAAAAAAAAAAAAACCATAGGAAGCTTCTAGTAGAAAGAAAATAAAAAGATTAAAAAAGATGCATGCAACAAGAATACAAAGAAACAAGAAATCCAAGATGTCATTATATAAAGATGTCATTTTAGGTAGTTATATAACAAATTTTGAGGTAGAATAATTCATTTTAGCATATTATGGGAAGGAACATGGTAAGACGAAATAGTATGGGAGCCTATTGTTGTCCCACCTAAACCATCTCCGATGAAAAATTCATTGTCATTGGATTATATCCTATAATGGGAAATCCAACTTTATCCTATATAAAAATCTCACATCACTTGCTTTGCTACTTTCTTTGTAGATTCATCTTGTCAACATATCATTTAATGGATATCCTTCCATCAATTCATCCCTTAAAAACAATAATCCCAAGTTGATCTTTTTAATCCAACACATTCAAAATAAAGTTATTTTGGTGCAATTTGAGTTGCATTTCCACACTAAACAATCATGCACATATGAATATTTTTCCATATTTTCCATTGATTATTTGGGTGTATGATCATATATTCTAAAATTGTCACCACATTCTTGGTGATTATATAATGCATCCAAGCTTAAAAGGTCATAAATGACTATGTAAATTCTAATGATGATGTTACATCAAACTTGCTTTAGAAAGAATAGCTTTAGGTTTTATTAGGGGTTTCATATTTTTGGACAACATCTATAAAGGATGATTCTAACATGGATTCCTTCAAAAAAAAAAAACTCTTGAAAAAATGTTTATGTTGATGCATGTTGATCACAAAGCTTGAACAAATCAAACACAAAGACATCAAAACATTCAATGTTTAATTTTCTAGGATTCATGCTTGAAAATCTTTCCCAAATGACTTAGCAAACAAAAAGTGCAGTAATCCACAATATTTGAAATTATCATCATCATCAAAACTACTCCCTTGTCATTCTCCTTCTAACTCTACTTCAACATTGGATTTCCATATGTTAAAGATGTAAAGTCAACATGTGTGGAATGGAATCAAAGTTTTAGTCTACAATTCACAATGAAAAACTTGGATTTTTTGTTGGTTCCACATCAAGTGCACATTAAAAAGTTTTGGCAACTAGAAAATCACTCAAAGACAAGAAAAATTTAGACCTTTGAATTGCAATGCAACGGATATGGGAGAAGAAAAACAAATGATTGCAATTTCTCAAAAACAAAAGTGGTTGAAAGAACATTCTTATGTGTCAACCTTGAGTTTGTGATATCTCTTTTAAACACAACATGATTAATAACAAATTAAGCGAATGTTTGAGGCTTCCCATTTCACTTTCTTACTTTTAATTTGCCATTTTTGCAATTGAATCTTTTAGCATATCTTGGACAAAATTATCATTGAATTTATGAAACCATTGTTCTTGCATATTTGATTTTAAGTACACCCAAGTGTGACCATTTGTCATTTCCACGAAAGTTAATCATCATCATCATTTTTCTAGTGTTATTTTTCTAGGTCTCATGTGGTGGCAGAGTACCCTCATCCACCAAGTCCTTTCAAGGCTAATTTCAATGAAATTGTGAATGTGTGTTTGCTACTTATGCCTATTATTCTCCTATACTTACTCCCTTCTATCCTTCCATTCGTCTATTCAAAGCTAGTCTCACCTTGGATCAACATCCTCAACCATGGAAATTGTCAACAATTATGGTCATTAGTTTTATTTTTGAAGAAACTTGGGTTGAAAAGTTGTAGGTAGTAATTTGATGCTCACAATTTCATTAGGAACTCAAAAGATTTTGAAATCACACCTAGAGCATGTAACATCAAGTAAATTCAACTATTATGTTTAAATCCTTTTATCTTCCATTGGGAATCTAGTACTTTGACATTATATTGATATTTCATCTTGCCACAAGAAATTTTCCTTATTTTTCATTGTTGGGCTCATTAGACTTTTGAAGCTTTGAAAGACTTTGTAGAATCATAGGCTCTTCTTTTATGGATGTTTTGTTCAATTTGTGCATTAATACTACATACTCCTATGTCTTTAAGGTTCTAGAAAGCAATGCTCATAATGCATGACTCAAGTTCATGAGAGTGAATGTCATCTTATGGAAAAGGGTGTGGGCCATTCTAAGAGTTTTTCCAAATTATATTTATCTTCTTTTTATACAAGATTTGAATATCATCTTTGTTTTCCTTATTTTCTATTTGGGCGTGATTCCCAAGAATAAGCCATGAAACATAAAATTGTTTGTCATTTATGTTTGTTTGATGATTTTTTTGGTTATTGAATAGATTTTAAAAAAAAACTCTAAGGTACATGATTTTGGTCTTTTTTGTAATTTGTGACCAATTGTGAGAGTGGACCACCTAGTAGTGTATATCAAAGCTTGAAGATAATGACTTCATTATGCATATTTTCTCAAGATCTCCATGCATTTTTCAGTTAAGATTACAAATGCATTATTTTAAATTATGTAAAATTTTGAAACTTGCAAAAGTTGATAATTAGCAAGTTCTTCATTATTTCCCATGGCAATAAGTTGTTCATGGTATGCGTTGTCATTATATTGTAGTTTTGGCATGAAAAAATGTTGAAATTCTTACCATGTTTGCAACTCCAAAATTATGAAATATTCTCCTACATATTGTGGTGCTCATTTATATTGTTTTTGTTTATGCATTTGTTGTGGGGATATTGATTCCATATTTGTATCCTCTCCTCTCACCAATGCAAGGAAGAGGAATGCACAACAATCAAAGACAATTTGGAGAGAAAAAATCAAACAATGTGTCTTTTTAGATGTAATTTAATCAAAGATGTGTCTTTTTGTTCTAAAAGAAATTAGGGCGCACAAATATACATGGGTTGAAACCATAGACTATGGTTAAATCCAAAGTATAGACTTGACTATGTGACTAATAAAAAAACATGAAATCTAATTGAAGTGTAAATACTATTTGAATACATTTGTCTCAACAACTCATATAAAATATATGCTAGAATTAAAATTATATAATTTTGTAGTTCAACCCAATGTGTATACATTGAATGTTGAACAAAAAAGAAATTTATTTAACTTGCATTCACACATGCATTAAGATAAATAACAACACTTTCAAATTGTTAAGTGATTATATTATGATATTGAATCCAATTAAAATTTAATTCAATTCAATTTGGATTCTTGTAGCCCATAAAATTTAGGAACATCCTTTTATGAAATTCATCTTTCATTCCTTCATAAAATTAATAAACTATAATTGACACAATACATAATTTTAAATTATCTTTTCACTAGGCCAATCTGTGAGAATTGGGGGCATCTTAACTAATAATAATAATAATAATCTTATATATTAATTCACTTAGTCTGTCAGTCTGTCTTTATCTTACTTTAAGTTACCATGGGGGGAAGGAATAAAGATGTGATAAAGTGAGTTAGGAGCGTTGGATTGGGAATCGGATGGGTGGAGTGATGTTTTTTTAGGGGCAAGTATTGTGTTGGGGTAAAAGTGGTGAGCTGGGAAGTTACACATGGGGTGGGATGGA
>Ga0116231_10010672_pt1 | contig 14607 bp, 7 predicted proteins | sample S1TSphgellanicum_2_FD_89695 | JGI IMG/M metagenome (GOLD analysis project Ga0116231, IMG submission 89695) | Host-associated microbial communities from peat moss isolated from Minnesota, USA - S1T2_Fd - Sphagnum magellanicum MG | ecosystem: Host-associated > Plants > Peat moss > Unclassified...
TGAGACTCCATCTCCCAAAGTGGGAGTTGCCTTGGGAGTGTGAGGGTTCATTCCCTCATACTCCCTCACACTTTCTTACACTCCCGGGAGTATGTGATGTGACTCCTGAGCTTCTTCTTGGCCCGCACCCTTGTGACCTCTTTGCCTTGACTCCCGGGCTTCTTTTGGGCTCGCAACTTTGTAACCTCTATGCCTTGGTTATGAGCCCAAAGCTAGGATTGTGACATAAACCCTGATTCAGGAAGGTCTTGGTAATTACCAAGATTTCTTATCAAGCTTGACCTAGGAACCACCTCGACCATCCCTAGGAGCTCCTCACAAACTTGACCTGGGAATCACCCCAGTCATCGTTAGGAATTTCATGTGGGTGGCATCACCCCGAACAACATTGTAAAAAATTTCTTGAACAAATTTAGTTGCAACTTAAGTGCCATTACTAGGTTGCAAGGCACCTTGAATGAGCGCATTAGCACCATCATTAAGCGGCCACCCCAAAATGAGCCCATGGCTACAACACCACCATCGAATGGCTACCCGAAGAGGCCATCTTCAAGATAAGCCACCGACTACAACATCATTGCCACAATGAGTTCATCAATACGGAGCCCCATGAGGAGATTTCTTGAGAGCTAATATCTTAAGACCACTCCTCCATTCTTATGGGGATTCTTTCAATTTGTTGGGTGCTATCGCTCATTGGAGCACCTTTGAATAATTTTTCCTGACTACCTTCAACATTGATGGTGGCCATGGTAAGAGATTCTTGAAGGTTTTTGCCTTGGCGCATTTAATGCATAATGTAACCCGACTTATACTTTCTCAACACAAGAAGCAAAGGAAACAATTCAACACAAAAAACAAAGCAACAAATTCAAGGAGGAGATTGAAAATTACCTTTTGGCTCATCATTGTTTGTGTTGGAGAAGCTTAAACTTGAAAATGAAGAACACATGGATTTTATACACATGAAACCCTAAAAGAAATTGTTTCCAAAAAGTGAACGCTAAATACTTGAATCTTTGCTTGCTGATGAACAACCAAAAATCTTCATTACCCTCCTCCTCTATTTCTTCTTGGTGCTAAACCATGAGGTTTCTCCTCCTTGCTTACGCCATTTCTCTACTTCTTTTGCGTTGTTTGGAGTTGGTCCACAATTTTGTCTTCTTTTCTTTGTTCTTAGCTTGAGTGTTATGTCTTATTGTTCTCACATTTTTGTAATCTATATTTGGTTATGAATCAAGAACACTCATACTAATTTTAATTTTAATTGCCTCAATGTGTTTAATATTACTATTATTGTTATAAATCAAATTCATATAGATAGTACTTCCCTCCACAATTATATTATTATTATCAACTATCCTATAATTTTTAGATTCCAAGAAAATGTGCAATAAATATATGGAAGATCTAAAAATTATTTTGTAAAGAGTTTGTCAAGCAATAAATTTACCAGTGGTTGCAACTTTTCCTCATCCCACAAAATATTATCTATATATTATTTATTATCCATTTTTTTGTAGTTAACCTATCATGTTTAAATATTCAAAAATTATGAAATTTTAGGCATGGGAAAGAAGGAAGTGTGTGTGATTTCATAATGGTTGGTGATCATGTGGTTATGGCAGAGACTTGAACTCCAAACAAGGAATCCAAAAAAAACCCAAGTTGGTAGTGTTAATTTTTTTGGAAGAATTTTGCCTTCAAGTGAAAATATAAATTGAAAACTCAAAAAAAAAGTTATTTTCAAAGTTTTCAAATGCCAAAGTGGGAAATAATTCATACATAATCATAGATTTTTCAATGTTTATTTTTTATAACCTAAATCCCATGATTTTTTTAACATTGAATATATTTGTCGCAACCCCACTTTGGGCAAAGTGGGGGAATGCAACTCCCACTCCCAAAAGTGGGAGACTTGGAGTCCTCCGAGACTCCCAAAAACTCAGAAGACGATTTGAGGGTTCAAATCTCCTCACATTGGTGCGATATTTATGTCATTGGAAAGGTCTTGAAGTGTAAATGTCCAAAATGGCCTCGCATGAGCCATTTGGACATCTGCAGCCCAAGTTATGGGCAAAAGAAGGGCCGGGAGTCAAACTGGCAGTTTGACTCCCAACCACTAAAAGTCGGGAATCGACCTCTTCCCGATGTCCGATTCTAGAGTGCGACATGGAATTGAAATTTTTTTGAGGAGAGCTACAACTTTGGTTTAGACCTCGTTTTGATCTGACTCTGCAGTCGGGAGTTATGAGCTGCCAAAGTCCCGGGATTCCAACCCAGGATAGTTTCGGGACTCCAACTTGGGAGTCTTGGGAAAAAGTGCCATTTGGATGTAGCTTCGGCGGAGAGCTGCAGAGAATACTATATGGGGGAAAGTGATGGTTTCCCCCGAGTTCGGGCCGTGGTGAGTCTTGTGTCAAAGTGCCCGTGGCTTGTCCCAACACCCAAGGGTGTTCCCGAATGCTAACTAACCCTCTTGTGATTGGTTTTGGATGCAGATTCAAGCTTGATAATCTAGTCCCTCTTCCTAGTTTAATCCCGGGACTTCTAGCACACCCCTCTACCCCCTTTTAGTGCTGGAAGTCGGGAGCGGGCCCCAAGTCCCAACTTTTTGCAACCCTACATAGTTGGACCCTCAAGTGGGTTCAACAAGGGACTTGGGAATGCGTCAATATCAATTAGATATTTTTGAATAAAATCATCTATATTTTTTATGTCCTATTTGGTTTAATTAGATAATTCATGGTTAATCATGCCCTAAAAATTAAGTGTCGCATCAATATAATAGTTCATACTTCCTACCATCTGATGGGAGTGTGGTTGTATCATTAAAGGGGTTGAGTGGAGTTGTCCACTTGATGTGATTTGATACACCACAAGTATATGTTGGTTTATTTTGCTACTGGTTAAGGATATGGTGGCTCCACCCACAATGGTGTAGAGGTCCTTAAGTGCCTCTATGGGGATGGCATTTAACAAATTGAACGTTGTTCCCCAAAGTCAAGCAGCCATTGTTCAGCGTTGCAAAAAAACATTAAACATTATTATAAAGCCAAAATCATTTATAAACAAATAGATCATGGTATTCATGCTCCTCCTATTATGTTGGTTACTTGTTTATAGCCCAAGGTGTATCAATTGAACTACATAAGTTTTGGTTTGTCATAATGACCTTATGTGTTGTGTGGGAGGGACAAACAAGAAATATGCACTTGATAGGCTTGCCTTGCCTTCCTTATGGCATGTGCAAGCAGGGATAAATTTCATTCAAATTGAAGTGGTTGCATTGGAGGAGGTTGGTTTTTTACTCTAAGAGAAACCAAGATGTCGCCTTGTTAATCTGGTTGGGGATGACATATTTGCACTTATGAACCACCCTTCTATGTGTGCCCCTCATAATTTCTTTGGCGATGGTACTTTTGCCCATGTCTATAAACCATTAGATCCAAATGCTTGGCCCAAATCAAGGAATGAGAAAAAAATTCATCGTCCCAACATGTTCAAACTATCCATTTTATAAGAAAACAAATGGGAGGTGGGACACACTCTTGAAGCCACATTGCTAATTCCCTCAAACATTCCTCCTCCAAGATATGGACGACTTTACTGCCTATTTTCAGGACTGCCAAAAAATCGTAATCAATATGAGGTAACAATTAATGATTACTCGACTTACATTCACATGGATTTTTCTTCCATGATGGATTCAGCCTTCGACAAGCAAAGGCCATGGGTGTCATGTAAGCACTTGTATTACATTTTACAATATGCCATGTATTATGGGACTAGAATACCATTCATCCATTATCCATCTTGGAGCTAGAATGAGGTTCATATATTATTAGATTGTGCCAAAGTCATGGAGGTAAATTAGGTTGGAATGTCATTAAATAGTTGTTAAATAGGATTGTTATGGGTTCTGTTTTTTGGAATTTATTTTGCTACAAAAATGAAAATATTCTTCAACATGATGTGTGTAGTGCACTATTCATTAATTTTTCAAGCATTTTCCCATTCCATCGTTATGTAGACTTCCTACCCTTGATTTATTGTGTGACTTGACTTAACTTACACAAGTTATAGTTTCACTATTTTACATTGCAATGTAGCTCCTTCAAGTTTAACCTCTGCCACCTTTTTTTGTGGATGAAGTTGGACATGAAAATTATGCGAGTCCAATAATTTCCATTCATCATAATTATTTTGGAATTACTTTCATCCATACACTCAACCAATTAAAACTTTCATCCAAACAATTTGTCAACTTCTAATTATCATCCAAAAGTTCATTCATGTTCCATATTCATCCAAATATTTCATCTTTTTGTAACTTTCATCCATGTAGATGTGGTTTTCATCCGACATAATTATTTTGGAACATCCATAAATTTCAACTTGTCAAAATTTTCATCCAAATTATCCGTCAACTTGTAATTATCATCCAAAAGTTCATTGATGTTTAAATTTCATCCAAACTTTTCATCCATTTTGTGACGTCAATGTGCATGTGGAAAAATATTTTCCATGTCATTCCTATGTGGCATAGGGATTTTTAAAAATAATTTCTTCATCATCAAATTATTCCAAAAATATCCATTCTTGCTCACAAGCTCATGCTCACGTGCTTGTTTCATAATGTTGTTATTTGGTGAACGTGTGAATAAGAGCATGAGCTTGCAAGCAAAAGCTAAAAAGCATATTTTAATCATATTCCATCCATGTCAACTAGAATATTCTTTGATAGATTTTAATGACATGTCAAAATATACCTTGATAATTTAAATATATTCCACCATGTCACCAAAAACTCATGTGTCATCATTGCCACGTGGATTTGCCACATAGACACTTGATAATAATGTATTTGTTCAATCAAACATTAATACAAAAAATTACCAAGGTGGGTGCCCCATGTGTTGAAGCAAAAATTTTTTTGGCACATTTATTAAAAGTCTTGCCCCTTGGTTTCAGATGTGTCCTTGTGGCAAAATATTAGATTCAATAGAAGCATATTCTGCATTGCCATGTCATTCATGACCATTATAATGGGAAACAAGTTAAACATAGTTGTAACATGAACTTGTCAACAAAACACGTGGTCAAATATAATAGTTATCTATATATAATACAAAAATCTTATGACAAAAGATATTTCAACCATTCTAACAACATTATTGTGAAACAACTATTCTAATAACACTAAAAATTTGATGCAGAGTTTACTGATGTATCCTATAAAGGGTTAAATAACTAAGGGCATCACTATAGGAATGTAAAAAAAGAATGCAAGAAATTAACAACTACACTATAATGACATTATGAGAAATCACATATGTAAACATCACACTACCATGTAACCAAAACTATAAAAAAACTCATATACAACCGTTATGCAACTATCTTTTAGGTATTACAACTACTCTACAACTATCCCTTTAGAAATATAGTGTATTAATAAATAAATTGCCACGTCAAAAAATCAATTAATTGTTTCATAGTTGCAAGTGAGTTGAAAATGGGTTTTTTATATGATAATTTATATACATCATACATACATATGTAGTGAACCATGTTTGAATTTTTCAAGAGTTGCATTATAGTTGCATGTGGCAATTACTTTAGAACGATTATAAATGTGTCATTAAAGCAACAACTACGTTGCAACTAATGTACAATGTACATACATGCAATCATCCCATGTGTCCACACTTCCACCACCCATTATGGGATACATTTGCTACTAGTTTTCGATTATGATTCCCATTGATACAATTAATATGGCCACTAGTACATCATTATTAAAGTATTATTATTCAACCATGTTATGACTATAATATAACTACTTATAACATAATAAGGATACATATTCATTAGTTATTTATATTTTCATCATATGTGTTTCATTTTGAGTGATTTAAAATGTTATGGGATCATTACCTCAAATTTTAAAAATCATCTTTGAAGTGGAAAGAAAATTGAGTAATGAAAAAATAACAAGTAGAGAAATAAGCTTTCCAACTTATAAAACACTTTTTTTTCCCTCTTTTTTTAGACCCCTCCTACTTTCAAACCTCATAACTTTCTTATTTTTTATTCATTTAAAATAATTAAAAATGTTATAGGAGCACTACATGAAGTTCTACAAATCATTTTTGAACTCTAATAACAAAAAAACAACATACAAGGAATTTTGTTAGTGTTTGGGAATTGACCTTTGTAACATTTAGTGATTTGTTTTTTGAGTTTTTGACCCCCTCTACTTTGAGGGGCCATAACTTTCTCAATTCTATTCCATTTTTTACAATTTTTAGTGCACCAAATGCACCAATAGGAGGGGTTTAAGTTTTGTTCAAACACTAAAAACAATGGAGCCCTCCCCTTGGATCTGGCTTGCCTTCAATGCTTAAGTGTTATAATTACAACTCAATTTGCAACTAATGAACAACTAAAAGATTTAACCCATATGCTTTATTTTTAGATCTCATATTACAAACTATATAAAAAAAGGTTTATTCTCTTATGTTCTCCATTAAAATGCACGTGCCATTTTGGGATGAACTTTAAAAAGCTAAACCTAAAGACAAAACATAAAATATAAAATAAAATTTCACGGTTATTCTTTGGTGCATCTAGTCTTGTGTTTTTCCTACCTACTTACCTACTTAAGTAAGTAAGTAAGTCCTATTTTTCTACCTACCTATGTAGGTAGGTCCTAGGTAAATATGTAGGTATGTAGGTTTTAAAACCTACCTACCTACCTACCTACCTATGGTTATGTATGACCTATCAAGCTGCTATATTTTATTTTATTTTATTTTCCAAAATACAATTAATATGTCATGTGACAATTTTTATTGTGCCACTTGTCACAATCTTGGACCATCATTAATAATCATAATGGATGATGGAGATCAATATTTCAAAAAAAAAATTATGTCCAATTTTTTTCATAATGCCATGTGTTGAGTTTTAATAGATGGATGACAATTAATGACATTAACATGACATAATGGGTGAAGTTATAATGGAGTTGCATAGTAGTTGAAAGTGAATTGTTTTGATTGAGTTGTAATGAGTTGCATTGTATATACGGCGAGTTGCAATTTTGCAACTTTGGAATTCATGCAATTTTTCCGTTAACATTCATGGCATATAAATACAACGAGTTGCAAGGCCAATTGCAAAACACATTCTTTTTCATAATATGAATATCTATCGAGAACTTGGCAATGCCACTCTCCATATAAAATCTAATTACCATTGTCATAAAATCTAACATGTCTATGGCCATTGTTACATATATTAAAAGATTATTGTATTCCAATGCAAACCACATTTAATTTATTCAAGAAGTGGGTATTTAATTTGTAAGTTTTCATGCACACACTATTAGTAACAACTTGTTCTTTTGTTGTGCTATGAGTTTTCTATACAAATTTTTCATTCTAAATTGTTTTGCTCCATTTTGAAAAAGACAAAAAAAATGGCTAGTCGAACTCTTCAAGACTTAAACTTATACCCTATTGTTGGGAAGAAAGAAATGAAATCCACCAATGCAAAATACCAAATACTAGTTGGACATTGGACAACAAGGAACCATTTGCAAGATTACAAAATCTATGCGACAGTGATTTGTATGTTTGACAAGGACTTTCTCAATAGCTTACTATAAACAATCCCTGGCTAGCACACCTAATAAATCAAAATTACAAAAGTTGACTTTTAAAGCAATCTGATATTTATTGGGATTTGTGTTTTTAAATAAATATTCGCTCAAGATCACAATTAATTAAAAATGGCCAAAGAAACAAAATAAGATAGAGGAAGATGAGTAAGAATCACCAACATTTGTTTATTACAAGGAGACAGACACAATGTTGCCATTGGTGAAAGTTGGCCTTCAGACTCCAACTAAAATGCAAAAATCTTGTAGTGACGATGACGCAAGAATGTCGAAAGTGTGGTAGAATCATCTAAGGAAGTGGATGATGAACTAGATTTGAGCATTGAAGGCTCCCCACAATACTACCATATACGAAGCCATTGACATCAATGACATCTTAGAACCATGGGAAATTAACAGAGAATTATAAAAATGTCATTTGCAAGACCATAAAATGAACTAACATTATTGGAGTGGAAGAGTTGAACTGGTGCAAAATGGGTGTTTGTTTATGTGTGTTTGGTTCTTTTATCACGGTCGCTTGAGGAGTATTGCATTATAAGATCTTTGATCAATTAGATCATTGAATTTTCTTTCAAAATTGACAAATGAAAGTTTTGATTTGCTTGAACAACGACAACTAAATGAGAACCATAGGAATATCATTTGCAAGACCATCAAACGAACTAACAAATCCAACTAGAAGTTGAATTATTTTTTGCCCATTACAATCTTGGAAATTTGTATCGAAATTGAACTAGGATTTCTATTCACAATATAAAAAATACTTTAGATATAATAGTTGACACTTGATTTCACATAAATATGTTGAACACAAAAGCAATGTAGGATATAAAAGGACAAATGAAATATTTATGGCCATTTAAAAACAAGACAAATTGGGATTTGGTTTCAAATATACTTAAAATTATATTCATAATTGGAAAACACACTCCACACATGCATATTCTGATATAATTCCATCATTACAAAGTTGAACTCGACTTCAATTCAATTATAAAAAGACATTTCATCAGATAATGTGGTTATTAAATTATAAAATTTTTGATTTGTTATCAAATAAACTCAAACTTAAATTCATAATTGATATATACTATATATAAACATTAAATATACAATGGAAATGTTTGATCTACTACTAGCATAAGTTTAGTAAAATCAATCCAATGCATTTATAAGAACATTTGACTTATCTCTACAAGTTTCTAATATTCCAAGTTGGGTTATATTTCAGAAAATATGTACATTAGAACTATGGCTTGAAATATTATCCAAAATATAATTTGCTAAGTTGATCAAAACATGCACACATACAATCTATGATTAGTGTGCATAAAATGTGTTTCAACCCATATGGCAAGCCATTTGGAAAAATAGAAAAAACATTTCAAGAATTTATAGATGAATTCTTTAATTTATTTGCTTGAACATTTACAACCATCATTTAAAGTTTGAAATCAATTCTCAACGTGAGGTACATATTTTTTATACCTCTTAAAAGACAATGGTTTTCATTTGCATAATGAATAACATTTATAAGTTGCAACAAATAAACTACTATTCAGACATGAATATTATGATGATATACTTCGATTATTAGAAGATTGATTTCACCTGTAATGCATATATAAAATGAAATTTCATCTCTTGATTTGATTATTCAATTTTAAAATTTGAAAATTGTTATTAAGTAACCACAAACTTAATTGGAAATTATTATGTATTGTTAGGTGTTGTTTAAGTATTATTAGGTATAATTCCCCACTTCAGGGCACAACATTTGATTGAAATTATGACATTATAAATAATTACATACTTTTGTGTGTCAGGTTGTTAAACTAATAAAATTGAAAGGCTTGATTTGATACCAACATAACCATTTTCACATTAACATAAATTATTTTTGTAAATTTCCAATTTTGCAATTTGAAATATGTTTTCAAAAAACATGTACATTGGAACTTTGGCTTGAGATATTCTTTAAAAAAATGCAATGTTGATAAAAACAAGGAAACGTATAATCTCTATATGGCATCCATATGATGTGTACAAACCAATATGGTCTTCCAATTGCAAAGAACCCAATTCTCTTGCAAAAATTTATAAATGCAAAACTTGGTATGCTTGAACATTTGCAAGAATCATTTAAAATTTGAAATCATTTTAAAAGCACTGATATATAATTCCATGCATCTCAAAAAACAAAAGTCGTAATTTGCACCAAGAATAACCTCTTTGAGTTCAATTTAATAAATTATAATTTAACATGCAAATAATTTCACAAATAATTTCTTTTAAAATTAATTATTTTATGTGGAGACAATTTATGAAACTTCTGATTTTCCTTGATCTCTACTTTAATCATTACAAGGTGGAGGTCATTTTACAACCCCGATTATTTAACATGAAAACCTAAGCAGAAACAAGTAACACCCATAGAACATGGAATTGCATGGGTAGAACATACAATTGATCCCAAAATTAGGTTTTAAATTACAACAAGCATTCCAACAAATAACATTATATTGTCACTCTTGTTTAACAATGGTTATTCCAACATTGTGGTATGTATAAGATTCGACACATATACTACAAGAGTTCTAGGAAGATGAAGTAAGAAGAACCTTGTGTGAAAGTTGAAATAAAAGCAAAGTCTGGCACAACACATATAAGCATCAATAGAGATCTCCACCCAACATGTTCATAAAGTTAGTGATCCACCCCCAAGCTCAAAAATTAACCTTAAACATCTTCTAATGTTTCATCATCAATGTAACTTTTAACTCCTAGATCATAACCACATGAAACTATCCATGAAGGAGGTGAATTGTGTTGAAGGTGAGGACACCAAAGCCCGAGCTTGAGCCTTGACATATGATGGTAGCAAAAAACTAATGGCAAGATCCCGGAACATTTCATCCTCCCCAAATAAAAGGATGTTCCTTAGTGGAGACATCATTTTACAAATCAAGAGAGAGGATAACGTGAGGCATACAACAGACATAATTGAAAGTATGCATAATATTGATGCAAGTGGTCAACTTACTCAAAGTCAAACAATGTCTTCAAGCGTTTCTTGACAAGAAAATTAATGTCAAAGCTATGAACATGTTCGATGTTAAGGTTAAGTGTGGCTACTTCAACAAAAGGTTTCAACACCTCCATGAAAACCTCCATATTTGACTTCAAAGCTAGGATGTGGCACCCAAGGCTTTGGTAGGCCTTAATAGTGTTGTTTGCAAAGTGAAAGATCGTTAGACACAATATTTGATGCAGAGATTGAAAATGAATTTCTTGAGGAAGGGCACATACTTGTGGATGTAAATAAGTCCGCAACAAAGGATCTAGTCTTGGAACACACATTGATCAAAGCCTGAGCAATAATAAGATGTAAGCCTGAACAATAATAAGATTTATTTCATGTGAAGCCCTGAAGGGCTCATGATCACAAGCCTTGGATATAGACATAAAGGCCCTATCCATCCAATTATAGAACACATCTTCATTAAAAACATTAATAGAGTTGTTCATAAACTCATTGGATGGTGAGGAGAAGATGAATCTCCCATTGCCCAAGGAGCTCCCATCAAGAACCTTAACGAGAAGAGTTGCACAGTTAAAGAATGTCTGCAAAATTTAAAAATGGATTTTAGTTGAAGGAGAGAAGAAAAAAATACAATGAAAACTTTACGGATTATGATGGAACCTTGAGAGATGGGTATTTGCTACTCATGAAGTGACGCACTCCCAACTCCTCGAAGGACCCAAATGTGAGTCCAAGTAGAAGACAGCGGAAGAGGGAGGAATCGGGCCACGCTCCTTAGTTCAGAACACTTTGAGGGGTAGAGGGGTGTGTTGGAGCTCCGGGATGGGACTAGGAAGAGTTGACAAGCTTCACTCACTGACATGGGCTTACACACAACCCACACAAAGTGGTTAGTGCATAGTTGGAGCACCTTTGGTGTTCGGACGAGCCACGGGCAACACGGACACAATAGATTCACCACGGCCTGGACTTGAGGGAAGCCACCACCTTCCCCCTTATAGTATATTTTGTGGCTAGCCACAAAGCTTACATCCAAATGGCTTTTCTCTCTCGGGACTCCTGAATGGGAGTCCCGAAATTGCGCCAAATGGGATTCCCACGACTTTGGAACCCCATAATTTTACAAGCAAACCTCGGATCGTGATGTGGTCTCAATCAAAGTTGTAGCTCTCATCAAGAGCTTTTTAACGATATGTTGCACGCCCTCTGTAGCCAAGTAAATCGAGTCAATTCTTGACTTTTTCTAGTTGGGAGTCAAATTGGCAGTTTGACTCCTGGCCCTTCTTTTGGCCATAACTTGTGTTTCATATATTCAAATGAGCAATGCAAGCCCATTTTAGACATCTAAGTTCCAAGAGATTTCCAATGGTATAAAGAACACCACAAGCCATTGAGTTTTGACCCCTGAAATCATTCTCTAAAATTTCGGGAGTCCACCGGGACTCCGTTTCCCAAAGTGGGAGTTGCATTGGGAGTGTGAGGGTTCACTCCCTCACACTTTCTTACACTCCTGGGAGTATGTGATGTGATTCCCAAGCTTCTTTTTGGCCACACCCTTGCGACCTCTTTGCCTTGACTCCTAGGCTTAATCTTAGCCCGCACCCTTGCAAGCCCTTTGCCTTGGTCACGAGCCCAAGGCTAGGGTTGCAACATGAAGGGTAATGAGTTCACCACAACCCACTTCATCCAAATTTGGAAGCCATAGTTTTCTAGATAAGACTTGACCTCCTTTAGAACTTTAAGGTCATCTAGGTGAAATAATAACACATCCCCATTAAAGGCTAAGAACTTCTTGGTAAAATCAAAGACTGTAGCAATGTATTCATCAACCTTTTGAATGCAAGCAAGAATGTTAGAAGGGTTCTTTGATATGAAAGGAACAAGAAGGTTTTCAAGAACGTCAACATTGATAAGTTGAACCTTGCCACTAGGATTCATTTACACAAAAAGAGGAAAAAAATTAATTCATCTAAGACAAGTTGTTTCAACTATGTTGTAAAGTGAAAGAGAATGTATTGTAAGCCTACATGGGTTTAATTACAATCAAAGGAGCCATTATTATTACTAGATTGTAACAGTGGGGTTCTTTTCAGGCACTTTTTTTTAAAAAATTATTGCTATGTGGCACTTCTTGATTGACTTGATTTCAAACATGGCGATATGAAATTCGTGAAATCTATTATCACCATTTGTGAACCATACCAACACAACCATGTGTGGTAGTTTCAATTTTAAGAATTACATCAAGGTTATTTGAGTGTGGTAAATTATTAGGGGCTTTTAGTAATTTCATAAGGGTGATGAATACACGTGATTGTATGGAGGGGTTGTTTTCTTTTCCGAAATACGATATTGGTGAATAAGGTGTTGGGTTAGTTCTTTTCTTCAACAAAAAGTTAGTAATCATAGTTTTAGAACCTCAATGGTGTAATTAGGGGAAAGAAATCTCTAGAAGGTTAGGGGTAGAAACAAACACTAAAATTGGTGGTGTTCAGCAAAACATTGGTCTTATTATAGCATTTAGTAAGTAGCAAGGATGTTTGAGATTCATGAAGCAGTTGAAGGGGTGTCAATGAAAGGTCCATTAAAGATATAATGATCTTCAAGCCTTATGAACATAAGATTAATTCGAGACAACTTAACGATTAAATAAATAGTGTGATAGGATGACAATGGCAACGTGAATGTCTTAGTGAACGAAACATTTTTAAGTAAGGATAAGCTTAGTGAGGAACTGCAATTACATGTTGAATCTTGGGCTATGCTTCAATGATAGTTTATAACTGCAAGAAATGTAGGATGCATTGAACGGTGCAAACTAGATAATCTGTCTTGCTATTAGAAGGTAGTTGATGAATCGGACCGTGTAACCAACAGTAGTGTCCAACGCTAGGAATTGAAAACCATGTGAAGATAGAAGTGTCTTTAATTTCATAACAACTTTCATAAACGGTTTCAAATTCATCATCAAAAGCAAAGTCAACTTGCAACAAGATCACAAGGGTGTAAGAGTTTAGAAAATGTGATAATACTAAGCTCGAGGGGGTTCAACTTCAAAAAAAACATGCATCTCTCAAGGTTTACGATCTTCATCACAAGGATGTTGCGTCAATGTCAAATCTAGAGATGTTTCTGGGGCCGATTTTTCATTCACTTGTGCAACTTGAGGCCTATAAGATGTGGCCATACGGGACGCTAAAATATCAAGGAAAATTAAAGAGATTTTTAATCAAAACCAAATCAACAATGAATGTGTGAAAGACTTATTACATCAAGATGCAGGGTTGTAATTTATAGATCAAAGAAAAAGAAGGAAATGCATAAGTAATGGCCTAGAACCATAGTAAAGTATAAAGCCTTGATATCAATGGAAAAAATGATAGTTTAAGTAAAATTTGTTCGGGGGAAAATGGGAAGAAGGGAAAAGGTGCTTCTCCTTCTCCTTCCATTGGCCACCAAACAATGGAACCTTCCAAAGGCCACCAAGCATGGAACCTTTAAAAGGCCACCAAGCAATGGACCTTCCAAAGGCCGCCAAGCATGGAACCTTTCAAGGGCCACCAAACATTAGAACCTTCCATTGGCCACCAAGTTGAGATCTTATTTCCTGTCGCAACCCCACTTTGGCCAAGTGTGGGGGTGAAGCCCAACACTTGGAAAAGTTGGAGATTTGGAGTCCTCTGGGACTCCTGAATGTTCAGAGCTCAACAGCAAGGCTCAAAACACCTTGCATTGAGGTGTTCTTGGTGTCATTGGAAAGGTCTTGAAACCTAGATATCGAAAATGGCCTCGCATTGGCCATTCGGACATCTGCAGCCCAAGTTATGGGCAAAAGAAGGGCCGGGAGTCAAACTGGCAGTTTGACTCTCGACCA
>Ga0116231_10010673_pt1 | contig 14605 bp, 11 predicted proteins | sample S1TSphgellanicum_2_FD_89695 | JGI IMG/M metagenome (GOLD analysis project Ga0116231, IMG submission 89695) | Host-associated microbial communities from peat moss isolated from Minnesota, USA - S1T2_Fd - Sphagnum magellanicum MG | ecosystem: Host-associated > Plants > Peat moss > Unclassified...
CATGTCGATGTCGCCGCGCGCGCGGAGGAACTCGTGCGCTGCCTCGCCCCGTCCGGACACGGATATACGCACGTCCTGGTGCAACCCGAGCGGGCCGGAGATTGGATTGCAACGCTCGTCGGTCTGACGACGGCGGAGGAATGCCCGGGCGTCACGCTCGTGGTGCTCGGCGCCGCCAGCCTCCCCGAGCTTGGGCCCGTCGATGCGCGCTTCGTGCCGCGCCCCGAGGCGGGCTGGCTCGCCTTGCTTGCCGACACGCCGCATCGCCTCACGCCCCGACCCGACCCGTCTCTTGAGATCGATGAACTGCGCGAGGCGCTCGGATCGGGCCGTATCCATGCGCGGTATCAGCCCATCGTGCGCCTGTCGGATCGCTTGCCGGTGGGGCTGGAGGTCCTGGCCCGGCTGGAACACCCGCGCCACGGTACGGTGCGGCCCGATCTGTTCGTGCCGAAGATCGAGGCGGCGGGGCTGGCCTGGGACCTGACACGCATCATGTTCGACCGCGCCTGCACCGACTGGGCGGAGGGGGCGCTGCCAAATCTCGACCTGTCATTGGCGATCAATGTCCCGCTCGACGTGTTGCTGATGCCCGCGGCGCTGGAGGCGCTGGAAGACCGCCGCGCCGCGTGCGGGCTTTCGGCCCGCAACGTCGTCATCGAACTGACGGAAAGCCGCGAGGTCGAACGCGTGGATGAAATCGCGGCGGCGATCTCCCGGCTCAGGGCCCTCGGATACGGCGTGGCCATCGATGATGTCGGCCCGAAGATCCGTGACCATCGCCCGCTGCTCGACCTGCCGTTCACCATGTTGAAGCTGGACAAGGAGTTGGTCCGCGATCCGGCACCCACTCCCGCATCCCGGGAGTTTCTCGCCGCCACGATCGCCGCGGCGCGGCGGGCCGATCTCACGGTGGTGGCGGAGGGGGTCGAGACCAAGGAGATCTGGGCCAGCATGCGGCAGGCCGGGGTCGATCAGGCGCAAGGCTATCTTGTCGCCCGCCCCCTCCCGGCGCGCGCCGTGGGGCCCTGGCACGATGACTGGTGCGCGAATATCCCGCGATGAGGAAAGCCATGCAGGCATTGTCGAACGCGGCGCATATCCGCATGGCCGCACTACTCGCGGTGGCGCTGCTGAGCCCCGCCGTCGGCGCGGGTCCGGCTCGGGCCGAAACCACGCTGAGGGTGGTCGAGATCAGCCCGCTGACCAGTCTCGATCCGGTCATTTCGACCGCCGCCTTCGTCCGCAACCATGGCTTCATGGTCTATGACCAACTCTTCGCGCTCGATGGCAAGGGCGTCCCTCGTCCGGAGATGGTCAAGACCACGACCGTCTCGCCGGATGGCCTGATCTACGCATTCGCGCTGCGCGAGGGGTTGCTGTTCCATGACGGCGCCAAGGTCCGCGCGGCCGATGCCGTGGCCTCCATCCGGCGCTGGGAACAGCGCGATGTCGTCGGCAAGGCGCTCGCCGCCGCCACCGCCGCGCTGGAGGTGCGAGACGACGCCACGTTCACGCTCCGCCTGTCCCACCCGTTCGGCCTGGTGCTGGAAGCCCTGGCGCGCCCGACCGCCAGCGCCTTGTTCGTGATGCCGGAGCGTATCGCCGCCACCCCGGCCAGCACCGCCATCACCGATGCGACAGGCTCGGGCCCGTTCATCTTCCAGCCGGGGGAATGGCGCTCGGGGGATCGCGCGGTGTATCGGCGCAACCCCGCCTACCAGCCGCGCCCGGAGCCGGCGGACGGCCTCTCCGGCGGAAAGGTGGTGAAAATCGATCGCGTCGAATGGCTGTCGATCCCGGACGCGTCCACAGCCGTCGCGGCGCTGAACAGCGGCGAGATCGACTATCTGGAACAGCCGAGCCCGGACCTGGTGCCGACGCTCGCCGCCAATCCGGCCATCAAGCTGATGGCGATCAATCCGGTCGGCTACGAGATTTGGGTGCGGATCAATCAGGCAATCCCGCCATTCAATGATCCCCGTGCCCGCGAGGCGCTGCTCTATCTGATCGACCAGGAGGAAGATCTACAGGCAGCGGGCATCCAGCCCGCCGAGCAGGTGCCGTATTGCGGCGCGTTCTTTCTGTGCGGCACGGCGCTGGAAACCGAGGCGGGCGCCAAGGGGATGCGCGCCGTCGATATCCCGCGCGCGAAGGAACTGCTGAAGCAGGCGGGCTATGATGGCGGGCGGGTGGTGTTCCTCAACGCCACCGACCTGCCGGTCAACAACGCCGCGACGCTGACCATCGCCGAGAACATGAAGCGCGCCGGGATCAATGTGGACACGCCGGCGATGGACTGGGCCACGCTCACCCAGCGGCGCGGCAAGAAGGACCCGGTGGCGCAGGGCGGGTGGAACCTGTTCATAACCGTCGCCAACGTGCTCGATGCCGGCAACCCGCTCACCAACCTGTATCTCGCGAGCCCCTGCGAGGGCGGTCTCCCCGGCTGGCCGTGCGACGCGAGGCTGGAGGATTTGCGCCGGGAGTGGACCAACGAGACCGATCCCACGAAACGCCGCGCGCTGCTCGACGCGGTCCAGACACGGGCGTACGAGGTGCTGCCGTACATCAACGGCGGCCAGTTCCGCACGCTGACCGCGTTCCGAAGCACCGTCACGGGCGTTCAGCCCACCACCATCCCGGTCTTTTGGGGCATCGAGAAGAAGTAACGCCCGCCATGGACGCCGCCACCCTCCGCGCCCACGCCCATCACGTTCTCCCCGACGCCACCATCGCCGAACTGCCGAACCATTACAGCGGTAAGGTCCGCGACAATTACGACCTGCCGGACGGCCGCCGCGTCATCATCGCCACGGACCGGCTGAGCGCGTTCGACCGCATTCTGTGCGTCGTCCCGTTCAAGGGGCAGGCCCTGACCCAGACGGCGCGCTTCTGGTTCGACGCGACGGCGGATATCTGCCCCAATCATGTGCTCGCCTATCCCGACCCGAACGTCGTCATCGCCAAACGGCTGACCATCCTGCCGGTGGAGGTGGTGGTGCGCGATTATCTCGCCGGGACCACGGGCACCTCGATCCTGACGCTCTACAAGGCCGGCAAGCGGACCATGTACGGCGTCGATCTGCCGGACGGGATGCGCGACAATGAGCGCCTTCCGCATCCCATCCTGACGCCCACCAGCAAGGCCTTCGACGGCGCGCACGACGCGCCGCTGACGCCGGACGAGATCGTCGCCGGCGGTCTGCTGAGCGCGGCGGTGTGGGAGCGGTTGAGCGAATACGCCCTCGCGCTGTTCGCGCGCGGACAACGGATGGCCGCCGCGCGGGGCCTCATTCTGGCTGACACCAAATACGAGTTCGGCACCGACGAGAACGGCCGCGTGGTGCTGGCCGACGAGATCCATACGTCCGACAGCAGCCGCTACTGGAAGGCGGACAGCTACGAGGCGCGGTTCGCGGCCGGCGAGCGTCCGGAAAGCTTCGACAAGGATTTCGTCCGGTCCTGGGTGGCGGACCGTTGCGACCCGTATCGCGACGACATCCCGGAGATTCCTCAGGAGCTTATCCTCGGCACCGCCTCTGTTTACATCCAAGCCTACGAAACGATCACCGGGAACGTGTTCACTCCGCCGGACGAGGCGGGCACCGTGCTGGACCGGGTCAGGGCGAACCTGCAGTCGCTCTTTACCAACTAGAGTCTCAGGACACTGCTTGAAACAACGGAAGCCTGCTTGGCGGGAACACAACACCGCCGACCTTGTATCTTTTTCAAAGTCACTTAACGCTATAATAGCGATAAATATCAGAAGTGAGACGATCCTGACGTTAATTTGCGTCTAAATTAACGAATTGGATTGACAAAACTATACCTATCGGGCTTCTTGGTGACCGGAATAGACCGGCGCCGCGCTCCCTCGGGGCGAGCAGGCCGGTGGAATCGTCAAGTAAGGCGAGAAAGGTTCGTTGCCATGCGACAGTGAAGCGCTGTCCATTCGAGATCACTCGCCCGTAACGGCGATCGTTTCAACTCACGTGAATTGACGGATAGATGCACGATGTTGGCTTTAGCTGTTTATTCTGGCTCTTTTGCCGTTGCCGGGAGCCTCTTCTGCTTTGCGTGGCGGGTTGTTTCGCGCGCGGTAAAAGAGGAGAACGCAATCCAATTCGAGGACTGGGAGCGCATTTGAAAGGGGGCGCCCACGGCGCGCGCCTGAAACGGTTCGCCTTCACGACGCCGTACATTCATCCCTTCATCTCCCTGTGCTACGAGAATCGGGCGAAGCCTCGATCCATAAGGGAGACATCCGGTCAATGGATGCAGAGACACCGCCCGCCCCCGAAACCGGATTGCCCGCTCTCGCCAACCAAATGCCGCGGAGCGATCTCATCGACCTCGGCCGGCTCGACGAGACAGGGCGCCGCCAGGTCGCCGAGATCGCGGCGGGGGTGTCGCTCACGGACTCGAACTCGATCGCCGTGTTCGGCGCCGCGCCGCAACGCAAGCTGAGCGGCTTTCTCGATCAACTCCTGCAAGGGGCCAAGACCGAGGATATCGGGGTCGCCGGCGAACTGGTCGTCGAACTGGCGACCGACCTCAAGGCGCTCAACCTGCCTGCCATGAAGCGCGAGGCCGAGGGCGCGTCCGGCGGCCTCGCGTCCCTGCCGGTGGTCGGCAAGTATTTCTCCCAGATGCGCCGCTTTCGCGCGATGCATCAGCAGGTGACCACACATCTCGCGCAAATCGAGCAGCGCGCGGACACGCATCTCGCGAAGCTGAAGGCGACCAACGCGGCGCTCGACAAGCTTCTCGACGCGACGGAGGAGAATCTCCGTGAATTGGAGCGCTGGGTCGCCGGCGGGCAGCAGGCGCTGCTGCGCATGCGGGCCGAATTCAACGCCGCGCGCGAGGCGCTGCGCGGGGAACGCGATGCGGTGAAGCTCACACGGCTGCGCGACATGGGCGAGCAGATCAACGCGTTCGAGACCCGGCTCGTGCGCATGCACGTTGCCTTCACCCGCGGCATCCTGGCCATCCCCCAGATCCGCATCGCCCAGCAGGCCGGGCGGATCGAGATCCAGAACACGCTCGACACCGTTCTGTTCGACCTGCCGGACCTCAAGGCCGCGATCGTGCGCGTCGCCGCCCTCAACCAGATCAGCCGCGCCAGCGAGGCCACTCAGGCACGCCGCCGCATCACGCGAGAACTGCAGGAGATCGGCGTGGACGCACTCGACCGCGCCTACACCACCGCCAAGGCCACGCAGGGCGACATGGGCGATGACGTGGCGAACCTCGCCCGCGTCACCGAGAAGATGCTCGGGGTGCTGGATCGCGGGGTCCAGCTCGATCAGGAGAACCGCGTCAAGCGCGACGAGGCGATCAAGCAGCTCGGCGATGTGCGGACCCGTCTGATCGAGGGGCTGCGCGCCAACAACGAAAAGATCGCCGCCGGCTAGCCATGCAGTTCAGAATCGAGAGTTTCCTCAACCCGCATCTGCCGCTCGGCGGCACGCGCGTGGACGTGGTCTTCAGCCTATCGGCCGAGGCGGCGGCCCAGAGCGCCGCGCCAATACAGTCGCGGCGGGTGGTGGGGCTGATCGGCGACAAATCCGGGTCGATGGACGGCGACAAGGTCCAGGCCATGAAGCACGCCATGCGCGTGGCCGTGGATCAGTTCGACGACACCACCGAGTTCTTCGTGCTGGCGTTCAACCAGCAGCACCACACCATCGTCCCGCTCACCCGCGCCACCGAGGCGGGGAAGCGGACCGCCCATGGCCTGATCCAACGCATCGAGGCCGGCGGCGGCACGGCCGTATCGGGCGCGCTGGCCGAGGCGCGCCGGATTTTCAAGACATGCCCCGGCGCGGTCTGCCAGGTGATCCTGCTGACCGACGGCCAGAACGGGCCGGAGGATGGCCAGATGCTGGAGGCCGAACTGGCCGCCGGCTCCGGCCTGTATCAGGCGCATTGCCGCGGCATCGGCACCGACTGGTCTCCGCCCCAATTGCGCGAGATCGCCGAGCGCCTGCTCGGCACCGTGCAGATGGTCGCCGGCCCGGAAGACCTGGCGCGCGACTTTCAGGAGACGCTGGCCGCCGCGCTGACCAAATCGCTGGCGGATGTGCGGCTGCGACTGTGGATGCCGAAGAACGCCAAACTGAAGCAATTCAAGCAGGGCTACCCGGTGGAGATCGACCTCACCGCCAAGCTCCGCCCGGTGGATCAGCGGGCGGTGGATTTCCCGCTCGGCGCATGGGGCGAGGGCACGCAGGACTATGCGGCGACCTTCGAGGTGGTGGCCTGCGCGCCAGGGGAGCAGATGCTCGTTTGCCGCTCCAGTATCGTCTATGGCGACCCATCGACCCGCGCCGACGTCACCGTGCCGGGCGGCAACGTGACCGTGTCCTGGACCGACGATGCCAGCCTGTCCGCTCGCATCGACGCCCAGGTGGCGCATTACTCGGGACAGGCCGAGAAGGCGCGCGCCATCCAGGAGGGGCTGGAGGCGCTGGAGCGCCGCGACGATGGGGTCGCAACGCTGCGCCTCGGCCGCGCGCTGCAACTCGCGCAGGAATCCGGCGACGGCGAGACGACGCGGCGCCTTCAGCAGGTGGTGGAGGTCGTCGATGCCGCGGTCGGCACCGTGCGGCTGCGGCGCGACGCGGGGCGGGTCGCGGTGATGGACCTCGATGTCGGCAGCACCCGCACCGTTCGCGCGAAGCGCGAGTGACGGTCACGCGCGTCATGAACACGCTGATCCGCTGCCCCAAATGCGGCGACGCCTCGACCGACGCGGAGTATTGCTCGGAGTGCGGTGCCCCGATCGCCGCCGCGCCGGTCGCTCCGCCTCCGCCCGCGCCCGCTGCCTCGCCCGACGCCTCGATCTGCCCGGATTGCGCGCAGCCCCGGCCCGGCCCGCTGGCGCGCTATTGCGACAATTGCCGCTACGATTTCGTCGCCGGCCGATCCTTCTCCGCCACACCGCCTCCCGCCCCGCCTCCCGCCGTTTCCGCGCCCGAAGCGGTCACGATCGCGCCCGCCGACCCGCCCCCTGCCTCTCCACCGCCGCAGACCGCGCAGCGGTGGGACCTGATCGCCGCGGTCGATCCCTCCCTGCGCAAGCCGGAGGACCCCGAGCCCACCGATTTACGCGAACGCATCTTCCCGCTCGATCTGGGGGATTGTCTGATCGGCCGCCGCTCCGACAAGGAGGACATCCATCCCGAGATCCCGATTGGCGACCCAGGCATCTCCCGCCGCCACGCCCGCCTGATCCGCCAGCCCGATGGCGGCATCGCCCTGCTCGATCTTGGCTCGATGAACGGCACCCGCCTCAACGGCAAGGGCGTGGAACCCAACATCCTGACGCCCATCGGCGCGACCGATCAGGTGACGCTGGGCTGCTGGACGCGGCTCACCCTGCGGCCGCGCTGAGCCGGACGAGGCGCGAGAATGTCGATCACCACCCTGCCCGCCCGCGTCACCGGACAAAGCCTCGCCGCCACCACGCCCGGCCGCATGATGCTCGCCCTCGCCGTGCTGGCCGCTCTCGCTCTCGGCTCCGGCGCGGCGGCGCTGACCGTGCTCGGCCATATCCGCCAGGCGGTGCAGACCATCGGCTATGACGCCGAACCCTCCGTCGTCGCCGCCCAACTCATCGGCGCGCGGCTCGCCGCCATGGACGCGGCGGCGATCGGGGACGCCCTGACCGATAACGGGGCGGCATCCGGCACCTCCCGGACATTCCGCGATCTTCTCGCCGCCCTTAACGCCACGATCGTGACCGCGAGTCGCAACATCACGTATGGCGAGGCGGAGGCCGCGCCGCTGCGCGGACTGATCACTGACCTTGAGCGGTATCTGGAATCGCTCGCCGAGAACCGGTGGATGGGACGCGACAGCGCTTGGCTCATGGTGCGCCGGGCGCATTGGTCGTCCAATCTCCTGAACGATACCGTCCTGCCGCATGCCGCCGCTCTGGAGCAGGCCAATCTCGGCCCGCTCGAGACAGAATACGCCGCTTACCGGTCCACCAGCGTGGCGCTTACGACTTTTGCCATTGCCTGCTTCGCGATGTTTCTCGCCGCGCTGGTCGTCACGCAGGTGTTTCTGCTGCGCCGCACGCACCGGCTGATCAACGTCCCGCTCGCCGCCGCCACGCTGCTGACGGCGGTGGCGGTGGCCGGGTTCGGCGCCTCTATGCTGACCGAACAGGCCGATACGCGGGCCGCCAAGCAGGATGCGTTCGACAGCATCCATGCCCTCTACGGCGCCAAGGTGGCCGCCTATGAACTCCGCGCCGAGCGCGCCATGTGGCTGCTGGATCCTGACACTCGCGCTGAAAACCAGGCCCGCTTCATGGCCAGCGCCCGCGCTTTGCTGGCCGTGGATTCCGCCGATGTGAAGGCGACCGGCGAGATGCTCGACACGCTGAACCGCGCGCTGGCGATCGAGCGGGCCGGCCATGCCGCCGACGCGATCGCCGCCGCCCCGAAGCTTGGCGGGCTGCTCGGCGACGAACTGTCCAACGTCACCTTCGGCGTGGCGGAGCGCCAAGCGGCCACCGATACGGTCGTCGCCCTGCTGAACTACCTCCAGACCGATCGCGAAATCCGCCGGCTCGAACTGAGCCACAACCATGAGGGTGCGGTGATCCTTGCCAACTCCGAACGGCCCGGCGGGAGCGTCGCGGCGTTCGACACATTGGACGGGGCGCTGGACCGGACCATCGCGGTCAACGAATCCGAGTTCCGGCGCCGCACCGGCGATGCGATCGCGCTGCTCGGTTGGCTACCGTGGGCGACCAGCTTCGCGCTCGCCGCCGCATTGCTGCTGGCGGGGGCGGGTATCTGGCAACGTTGGCGCGAATACCGATGAACGCACATGGCCGCACGCTCGCCGAGGCCGATGCCGCGCTGGCCCGATGGCGCGAGCGCCTGGCGGCCGCCAGCCGCAATGTCGTCGAACTGAGCGAGTTGCCGGCGTTCCTCGCGCTCAAGGCCCAGCCCGGCACCGGCCGCACGGCGGAGGCGGCGCGCGGGCTGGTCGCCACCATGGACGAACTCTGGCAGGGCGTGCTGCTGATCGGCGGCGCCATCGACCGCGCGGCGGCGGCGCGCCAGGGCGGCTCGCGGCTGTGGGGCGGCGAGGAAGCGGCGACCGAGGCGCTGGCGATCCTGGAGGGAGAGTCGGTCGAGGTCGCGACCGGTGATCTACCGGTTCTCAACCGTGGCCTGCTGGCCGCGCCCCGCGCGTCCATCCGGGTCACGCCGCGGCGCCTGTTGGAGGCGATGGAACAGGCCTTTGAGCGCGCCAAGACCTTGATCGACACCATCGCCCGGGCGCGCGCGACCTTCGATGCGGCACGGGCGGAACTGGCCGCCATGGTCGCGGCCCTCGCCGCCGAGAACTGGCCCGGGGCGGCGGACGCGCGGGCCCGGCTCGACGCCGCCCAGCAAGCGGCGGACCCGCTGGGCGCGCGCGAGGCCATCGAGGCGCTCCGTCCCGGGCTGCTCGACGCCACGCGGCGTCTCGCGGCCGCAGACCGGGACCTCGCGACCGCACGCGCCGAATTTGCCGAAATCGAGGCCCTGGGCCACCGCCTGGACGAGACCGCATCCGCCTGCGCCGCCGCGACGGATGTACGTGTCGCCACTTGCGATGTTCAGCAAATGCAGGAACTCGCCGCCTGGCTCGACCGTCTGGCCCGCACGCGCCGCGCCGGCCAGATCGACGCCTTGCGGGTCGGCCTCAGCCGCTGGCGGGATCTCGCCGCCCGGCTGCGCGCGGAGAATGAATCCGCCATCGCCGCCGCGACCGCCGCGCTGGCGCGCCGGGACGAGTTGCGCGGCCGGTTCGGCGCCCTGCGCGCGAAGCAGGCGGCGCGCGCTGGCCGGGAAGGCGCTCCAGACATGACGACGGAAATGGCCGCCCGCGCGCTGCAGGCGATGCTGTTCGGCGCGGCCACGAAGCTGCGCGAGGCGGAACGGCTGATGGGGGAATACGAGGCGGCGCTTGCCCGGCCGACGGTGCCCCATGCGCGCTGAACACCAAACGGCGGATCGCGGCGGGAGGTTCGGCCCATGGCACTGACCTGCGGCTACGCCGGCTGCCACGGCACGATCGAGGACGGGTTCTGCGACACCTGCGGCCGAGAAGCGGCCACGGCGCCCGCCGGGATCGGTGCAACCACCACCGGCACCGGCACCCCCGCCACCGCCGGCACCGGCGCGAGCCAGCGGAGTTCCGCGCAGATCGCGCGGGTCGGCGGGTATGCCCGCACCACCGGGCGCGTCACCGGCGCGCGCCGCCCTTCCGCCACCGCCGCGACCTCGCGCGGCTCGGCCAGCGGCACGATCGGCACGGCCGCGACGGGGACCGGGGCGACCGGCAAGGGCGGCGGTTCGCGGCGCGGCTCGCGCGGCAGCAGCACGCGGCGGCGCGCCCTCGGCGGCGGGCTGGTCCAGATGCCGGTCATCCCGTCGATGGACCCGATGCTGCTGGTCATGGCCGACGCGAAGGTGCCGGCCAGCAAGTGCTTCTGTCCATCGTGCAAGAACCCGGTCAATCCCGACAAGCGGTTCTGCCCGAATTGCGGCACCGAATATAATTTCAAGCCAAGCCTGCGCGCCGGCGAGGTGGTGGCCGGCCAGTACGAGGTGAAGGGCCCCATCGCCTTCGGCGGACTGGGCTGGATCTACCTGGCCATGGACACGCGGCTCAACCGCTGGGTGGTTCTGAAGGGCCTGCTCAACACCAAGGACGAGGCCTCGGCGGCGGCGGCGGTGGCGGAGCGGCAGTTCCTGGCCGCCGTCAAGCACGGCAAGATCGTCGGCATCTACACCTTCGTCACCCATGACGCCGATTCGTACATCGTCATGGAATATGTCGGCGGGCGCACGCTCAAGGCGATCCGGCGGGACCGGGGGCCGCTGCCGGTGGCCGAGGCGATCGCCTACATCCTCGGCATCCTCCCCGCCTTCCAGTATCTGCACGACCAGAAGCTGGTCTATTGCGACTTCAAGCCCGACAATGTGATGCTCGAAGGCGAGGACGTGAAGCTGATCGACATGGGCGCGGTGCGCCGCATCGACGATCCGCATGGCGATATCTACGGCACCGTGGGCTACAAGGCGCCCGAGGCCGACGACAATCCCGTCGAGGTGTCCGACCTCTACACCATCGCCCGCACGCTCGCCGTGCTGCTGATGGATTTCGACAACACCGGCCGCCACCGCGCCACGCTGCCCGCGCCGAACGCGCTGATGCATGTGGTGCCAACGGCGATGATCGAGGCGGCCGGGGTGAGCGCCACCGCCAATCTGCGCGCCGCGCTGGCGGACGGGTCCGCCCTGCCCTCCTGGCTCACCTTCGGCGCCGCGACCCGCGCCTTCGTCGGCGTGGCTCCCCCCGGCCTCACCGAACTGGAGGCGCGGGTCACCGCCACCGACGAAACCGGCAAGAGCGCGATCATTCCAATCGGCCTGCGCCTGCCGCTCGCCGCCAATGAGAGCCTGTATCGCTTTCTGCTGAAGGGCACGGCCGACCATCCCGACGCGCGCTTCCAGTCCGCCGACGAGATGGCGGCCCAGTTGCTGGGCATCCTGCGCGAGGTCGTCGCCCGGTCCGGCCCGGTTCCGGCCGCCGACAGCGCCGAGTTCCTGCGTGAGCGCAACCCGCCCGGCCTCGATATCGCGTCCCTTGATGGCGCCTGGAAGCGCCTGCCGGATCCGCGCATCGACGCCGAGGACTCAGCCACCGCCGAACTGTTCGCCGCCACCGGCACGCCCGACCTCGCCCACCGCGCGCGCCTGCTGGAGGCCACGATGAAGGCGAAGCCCGGATCGGCGGAGGCGAGGCTGCGTCTGGCCGACACGCGCATCGATGCCGGCGAGAATGAGGCTGATCAGATCCTGCCGATGCTGGACGAGGCCCTGGCCATCGACCCGTTCGATTGGCGGCCGGACTGGTATTGCGGGAAACTCTATCTCTCGCTTGGCCGCGCATCCGACGCGGTGGAGTGTTTCGACAAGGTCTATAACGAGATCCCCGGCGAGTGCGCCCCCAAGCTCGCGCTCGCCATGGCGCTGGAGATGGAGGGGCGGCGCGACGAGGCCGCCGGCCTTTACGACACGGTCAGCCGAATCGACCCGGCCCTGCCTTCCGCCGCCTTCGGCCTCGCCCGCTGCCGCAGGCTGGCTGGCGACCGCCAGGGCGCGGTCGAGGCCTATGGCCGGGTTCCCGACAACGCCGTCAGTTCGCACGACGCCCAGTTGGCCACCATCGGCGCGCTGACCGAGGGCGCGCCCACCGCGGCGGATCTCGCCCAGGCCGCCGACCGGCTCGGCCGGATCACCCGCGACGAAATCCCGCGCCATGAGGCCGAGGCGGCGCTGGCGCTGGAGGCGGCGCGGCAGGCGGAGGCCGGCACGCTCGCGCTGCCCGCCGGAACAACGCTGCTCGGCGCGCCCCCCAGGGCCGCCGCCCTCCGCCGGCGTGCCGAGGCCGCGCTGCGGGCCTGCGCGCGATTGAGCGAAAGCCGCGCCGACCGCATCGCCTATGTCGATCGCGCCAACGCCGTCCGGCCGCGTACTCTTGTCTGACGCCATGAGTATCTGCCCCGCCTGCCAGGCGAATTGCACGGAAGGGGACCGGTTCTGCGCCGATTGCGGCGCGAAACTCCCCGCACCCGCCATCGTCTCGCGCGCAGCCATCACTGCTTGCTCTTGCGGATCGACCGAATTCGACGCGGACGGATTCTGCATGGAATGCGGCGTCAAGGCCCGACCGCAGGGGGCACCGGCGGGGGCGACCATCCTCGGGCCGGGTCTCGCGGCCCTCACGGATGCCGGGCTTGTGCATGCCCGGAACGAAGATGCCTGCGTGCTGGCCGGCCCTGCCTCCGGCGGCCACGGAACCATCCTCGTCGTGTGCGACGGCGTCTCCAACTCACAGGCGCCGGACATCGCCTCCGCCGCCGCCGCCCATGCGGCCCTCGACACGCTGATCGCCGCCCTCGCCGCCGGCGAGGCGCCCGAACCGGCCATCCGCGCGGCCATCGTGCGCGCGCATGAGACCGTCTGCGCCGTGCCCTATGACCGCCAGGACCCGGTTGACCCGCCCGCCACGACCATCGCCATCGCCCATGTCACCGCCGGCGAGGCCGGGCGGATGGCGGTCGCCCTCGGCTGGCTGGGCGACAGCCGCGTGTATTGGGTGGCCCGGCCAGCCGCGTCGAGCGGCGGCGGGAGGCTGCTCACCCGCGACCATTCCTGGCGCAATCTCGTCGTCGATCGGGGCGAGATGACCGACGAGGCCGCCCGCAAGGACCGTCTCGCCCACGCTCTGGTGAAATGCCTCGGCAGCACGGATTTCACCGCCCCCACCCCCTGCCCCGAACCCACGGTCGTCACCATCGATCTGCCCCGCGAGGGCTGGCTGCTCGCCTGCACCGACGGGCTTTGGAACTACGCCGAAACCCCCTCGGCCATGGCCGCCGCCGCCCAGGGCGCGTTCTGGACCACGGATGCGGCGGGGATCTGCGCCCGCCTGATCGCCTTCGCCCGCGAACGCGGCGGGCAGGACAACATCACGGCGGCGGTGGCTGAACTGATTTGACGGGGCGAGCCGTCATCGCAAACTGAGAAACCAGACAATCAACGTCATCGACCGAGGATTACCCATGCCGAACCTCCAGCCCCTACTCGAAAAAATCCAGGCCCTTCCCATGGAGCGGATCGCCGAAATCGAGGATTTCGTGGCCTTCATCGCCTCGCGCGAACAGGAACGTTCACTGACCCGCGCCGCCAGCGCGTCAAGCGCACCTGCCTTCGCCGCGATCTGGAATAATCCGGAAGACGACGCCTACGATGCCCTTTGAGTTCGGCGATGTCGTATTGGTGCCCTTTCCCTTCACCAGCCAGTCCGCATCGAAGAAACGTCCCGCCGTCATTGTCAGTTCGCTCGCCTATAATCACGTCATGCCCGATGTGGTAATGATGGCCATAACCAGCCAGTTTCGACCAAGTCCCGTTATTGGCGAAGTTTGGCTTCGCGACTGGCAGGCCGCCGGTCTGCTCAAGCCCTCCGCCGTCAAGCCGGTATTCGCAACGCTGGAACAGACCTTGATTATACGCCAACTCGGCAGGCACACCGCCGCCGATCAGGCTGCTATCAAAGCTGCCATCGCACAGGTCTTGGGATAGCACCGCAAATACTGCAAACTCATACTCTATAACCTCACCGATCCCCCGCCGTCTGGCTCGGCCGTCCATAGAAATCCGCCGGGATCGTGTTGGCCAGCCCCTGCACCCGGTCCTCCGTCGTCAGCCCCAGCGCCGAGCAGCCCCTCCCGCCATAATGCGGCAGCGTCGCCACCACATCCGCGGGGATCGTGGCGTACGAAGCCGGCAGCGGTGGGGCCGCGCCTCGCAGGCGCGCCGGATCGAACGCGCTCAACAGCGCGCCGGTCGGCATCTTCGGATCGTCATGCGGCCCGAGGAATTTCTGGACGAACCCCGCCGGCCCGGTCTGGAACGGCCCGGTCTCGCCCGCCACCAGAGCCGCCATCTCGTCCGGCAGATCGGCCAGCGGCGACAGGCCGAACACCGTGTCGATGAGGCGGATCACCGAATTATGG